>WASV01045059.1_pt1 | contig 16360 bp, 19 predicted proteins | sample 5698531 | NCBI WGS metagenome assembly WASV01 (sample SAMN11175559, study PRJNA528189) | sponge metagenome | isolation source: marine sponge | host: Myxilla | place: Antarctica: Western Antarctic Peninsula, King George Island | collected 2013-01 | reverse complement strand
GCCGGAAAGAGGAGTCGAACCTCCGACCTACTGATTACGAATCAGTTGCTCTACCGACTGAGCTATTCCGGCAATTGTGATTGTGGCAGTTCGGTTGGGCGTGCGCGGAGTATAGGCACGGGTGCTTAGGTTTTCAAGCGTGAGGTTTTCAAACGGGATGGTAGCGAGAAGGATATATTTTCGTGGGGACCATCCAGTTCAATCGCTTGCGCAACGCTCATGCCGAGTCGTTCGATGACCGCGCCGACTAACGATTCGGGGGCGGATGCACCGGCGGTGACGCCGGCTTGTTTTTTGCCGACGAGCCAGCTTGGTTTAATTTCGTCGGGACCGTCAATTAAATACGCCGGCACCGCACGCGCCCGGGCGATTTCCCGCAAGCGGTTGGAATTGGAGCTGTTGGGCGAGCCGACTACGAACACTACATCGCAAGCTTGCGCGAGTTGTTTGACTGCGTCTTGTCGGTTTTGCGTGGCATAACAAATGTCGTCTTTTTTGGGTCCGACAATCGCCGGGAATTTGGTGCGCAATGCGTGGATGATGACTGCGGTGTCGTCCATGGATAAAGTCGTTTGACTGACAAATGCCAGTTTGTCGGGGTTTTGCACGGTGAGGTTCAACACATCATCGGTATTTTCTACAAGGTGAATTCCGCCCGCGGCTTGCCCCATGGTGCCTTCCACTTCGGGGTGTCCGGCGTGGCCAATCAGCACAATTTCCAAGCCGCGTTTGCGATATTGCCGGACTTCAACATGGACTTTGGTGACCAACGGGCAAGTGGCGTCAAATATATTCAAGTCGCGGCGGTTGGCTTCTTGCCAGACAGATTGGGGGACACCGTGGGCGCTGAATATCACCGTGGCTTTTTCGGGAACCTCGCTCAATTGGTCAACGAAAATCGCCCCTTTTTGACGCAGGTCATCCACCACAAAGCGATTATGCACCACCTCATGGCGCACATAAATCGGCGCGCCATATTTCGTCAGCGCGCGTTCCACTATTTCAATGGCACGGTCAACGCCAGCGCAAAAACCGCGCGGATTTGCCAACACTACTTTCATGATGATTTCATGATGATTTCATGATGATTTTATGATGTTTCCATGATTATGCGCATGTCATTGTGGATTCCTTCGTTGCGCCGATTATAATCGCAAACCATGCGCAGCGATTACCCTTCGCGTTTTGTCCCGCCACTGCGTACATGCCATCCAAAGCTATCGGCAATTAACCCTAAGGCACCGAGGGAAATCGCGCTGTCGGCGAGATTGAAGGCGGGGAAGTACCAGTTTGCGTAATGCAACGAGATGAAATCAATGACATGTTGATGGCTGATTCGATCCATGAGATTGCCCAGCGCGCCGCCTAACACCAGCGTCAACGCCCACGATAGCATGGCGTTGTGCGGAGCATTATGATGAACATTACGCCACAGCCACAACACCAAAATTAGTGACACGAGAATCGCCAAGCCGCCAAGGAAGTAATGTTGCCAGCCGCCGGCGGTGCTGAGAAAGCCAAACGCCGCGCCCTCGTTGAACACTAATACCAGTTGGAAAAACGGCAAAATCTCCAGCGGCGGTTGCCCGAGTAAAAAAGTATAGGCAGCTTGCTTGCTGATTTGATCTAGCAGCACCACCACTCCAGCGAATAATAAATAGGCGCGGAATTTCCGCCGGCGATAGGGAAGGTTAGTAATCATTACGCGCTCGTTTTATATGCCGGCGTGTTATTGCTTGATGAGTCATGCCCGGCAAGTGCATATTCAGCAAGCATGGCTTTGGCGATGTGTGCATCTTCGGCAATCCGTTTTTTGAGATCGTCGTAGTTGGCGAATTTTTCCTCAGCGCGAATTTTTTTCACAAACTCCACGCAAATTCGCTGACCATAAGCGTCGCCGTGGTAGTTGAACAAATAAACTTCCAGCACGGTTTTTGGCGCACCGCCAGCCGCGCGCACAGTCGGTCGTGTGCCGATGCTGGCGACGCCGGCAAGCGCATCATCCGCCAAGCCTGAAACCATGACCGCAAACACGCCGCTAAGCGCAGGTGTATGGCGGATGGCGAGATTGACGGTGGGAAATCCCCATTCGCGACCGCGTTTATCGCCGTGAATAACCCGCCCGCTGTGGGTGTATCTGCGCCCCAGTAATTGTGTGGCGCGCTCCAGCTCGCCGGCCGCCAGCAATTGCCGAATCCAAGTACTGCTGATGCGATTATCGTATCGTTTTATCGGGTCAAATTTATCCGCTTGATAGCCATATTGCCCAGCCAATTTCTCCAGCAATTGGAAATCCCCAGCGCGCTTTGCGCCAAAACGGAAATCATCGCCCACCAGCAAGTATTTCACTTTAAGCCCCTCGGCAAGATAACAACGGATAAATTGCTCGGCGCTGGTATGCGACAATTCGTAATTAAATCGGAGGCTGAGCATGATATCCACACCGCATTCGCGCAACGCAAAAAACCGCGTGGCTGTGGTCGTGAGCCGCGCGCCGGATTGCACAAAATCTGGCGCGGAGGAATTCGGTGTGGGCGCGAGTCGGGAAAAATATTCGCGCGGATGAGGGTCAAAAGTCATCACCACCGACGGCAATCCGCGTTGCTTGGATTGCGCGACGAGCGTCGTTAAGATTTCCCGATGGCCAATATGAACCGCATCAAAATTGCCGATGGTCAGCACGCAGCCATCGCGCGGCAAATCGGCGGAGGACATGGAGCGAATGAGTTTCATCGCGATTTTCCCGATGATTCCGATGATTCCAATGACTCCCCGTCCGCCGCCAGCCATAACGCGCGTAATTTCAAACCCATGATCCATATCGCGGCGAAATATAACCCACCGCCGAGCACCACCCAAAAAATCAATTGCGTGGTGCGTTGCCCGACCGACATCAACAGCCACTGGGCGGTATCCCCGCTCGCCCACCCGATTATTCCGCCCATGCCAGCCGAAGCCGCGCAAACCTTGAATAAAAACCCGCCCCAGCCGGGTTGCGGGCGGTATATCTGTTGTTTTTTGAGGGCGAAATACAACAGCGCAGCGTTGAGATACGCCGCCAGGGAAGTCGCCAGCGCCAAGCCGACATGGCGCAACGGATAAATCAATAGGAGGCACAACCCAATGTTAGCAGCCATTGAAATCATGGCGATGCGCACTGGCGTTTTGGTGTTTTGGTAGGCATAAAAACCGGGCGCGAAGATTTTCACCATAACGATGGCGGTCAAGCCGAAAGCGAACGCCACCAGGCTGGCGGCTGCCATATATACCCCGTTTTCGGAGAATCCGCCGTGGAAATAAATGGTCGCCATCATTGGTCCGGCCATGGCGATGAGGCCTGCGGTTGCTGGAATGCAGATTAGGCAAACCCAGCGCGCCGCCCAGTCAATGGTGTGCGAGAATTTTTCATTGAAACCAGCGGCGGCGGCGGTGCGTTTGCGTGCTAAGTTCGGCAAGATGGCGGTGCTGAGCGCGATGCCGAATACGCCGACCGGAAATTCCATCAAGCGGTCAGAATAATATAACCAAGAAATGCTACCGGTTACCAGAAACGATGCCAGCAGGGTATTGACTAACACATTAATCTGCGCGACCGACACGCCGAGGATGGCAGGCACGGTCAGTTTGAAAACCCGCGCAACGCCAGCGGCGGCGACCGCATCTTCGGGTCGTTGGATAATCCGTGGGCGAATGGAGAGTTTTTCCTGGCGTAAAAAAGGAATCTGAAACAACAATTGTAACAATCCAGCAAACGCCACCCCAATTGAGAGGGCAATCGCAAGGGCGATGGGCGTGTCGGAAAACATTTGCGCCGGCAACAACGCCGCGGCAATCAGGCAAATATTTAACAATATCGGCGTGGCCGCCGGTGCGGCGAATCTTCCGCAAGTATTGAGCATCCCGGCGGCTAACGCGACTAACGAGATAAAAAATAGATACGGGAAAGTGATGCGCGTGGCGTTGACCGCCAGTTGATATTTCTCCGGATCTTGCAAAAAACCCGGCGCAATTAGCCCGACTAATAGCGGCGCGGCGGCTACGCCAATCGCTGATGCGACCAGCAGAATCAAGCCGAAGCGACCCACTAGCAATTGCAAAAAGCGGTCGTTATCCGCCGCCGGTTTATGCATGCGATAATCGGTAAACACTGGCACGAAGGCCGCCGCAAACGCTCCCTCTGCGGAAATCCGCCGGAAAAAATTAGGAATTCTGAGCGCTACGAAAAACACATCGGCAGCCGCACGGTCGCCCAATAAATGGGCGAACACCACATCCCGCAGCAAGCCGGACAGCCGCGATAAAAAAGTCATCGCGCCGATGATTGAAGCCGATTTGATTAGTTTCGCTGGCATGGTTTGGTGATGCGCTTAATAGATTTGGTCAGTGACTATTTTCATAAATTCTTTTTTAGCGGTGGTGATTTGTTCGGCGGTTTTGCACTACGCCAATACCTTCCCAATATTTATTAGCGACTGCATATTGCGCATGCACATCGCCAGCTAATGCGGCGGTTAATATTTTGTTAACTTTTATTTTGTTCATCATTTCTATTTCCTAATGAGTTTAGTTTAGATTGAGCTTTTTTAGTGAGTATTTTCGCAAATTCCTGTTTAGCGGTGATGAGTTGTTCGGTGGTCAGATATCTTGTCATTCGCCCCAGTTCCATGGATAGCATTGCCAGTTCGTTTTTACGATGAGCGGCGACCATTGTCCATGTGTAGTCGAGTAAGCTATTTTGCAATTATTTTAACAATCTACACGCTTTCATATGTAATTACTTGTGTGTTTAGTTTTTCATTGAGTGCTATTTTTTGTGTGAGAATATCAAACACCAATTTTGTGGTCAATCTAAATTTCATCTCTTTATAGTGTACGCGACTGTCGTGTCGATCTTCAATTTTACCAATATTTTTATTATACATTGTTGATTTAAAAATAATTTTTTGATCATCCATTTGATTTGCATTACGCGCTTTTGAATTTTTTAACTCTATTGAATCAAAAAACGCATCAACTACATCATCTTTATGAAAAACATGAAATATTTTAGCGTACTTTGGGAGTTTCGCGGCATCGATAAAAATGATTAAGTAATCTTCATTTTCGCCATCAAACAATGCTTTATTCAAAAATGCTTTGAATATATTTTGTTTGTTTAGTTCGGTTAATATTGCACGCATGTGGGGCTGTAATTTAATTTTCGCGATGCGCTTATCTGCCAAATAATCAGTATAATTTTGTGGATAAGAATCCAAACAATTAATCAGTAAATTTGTCGTGTTGCCCAGCCCTTGAAACATCGTGTTCTTTGTTAGCCGACTTCGGCGACATGAAAAAATCTGCATATTGTTCTTTATTCGGCTTCCATTTCTCAATGTAGTTTGCCAACTTTTTTGGTTGTGCAATTTGCACTTGCCAATAATTAATCAGAACATCAAAAATATCATAGCTAGTTACTGCAATTCCCAATTCTTTTGCACACGCAATTTCCACCGAACCGCCGCCAATAAACGGCGACATAATTCGGGTTGCATAATGCGGAATATTTTCAATCACATGCCCGACCGCCAAACTTTTACCACCAGCGTAGCGCAATGGCAAACCGTTATATCTTTTGTAGTGGTACTTGCTTTGACTCTTGCTGACAAGATTATGCAAAAACGCATCTTGTTTTGTGGCTGAGTCAATCAAATAACTTTGTGCTGGCATTTGGAGTTTCTGATTAGTGTATTAAATAAAAAAATGATTATACAATAAAAAACAGCCCTCCCCCTCGGTCCCCAAATTTCGCTTGTCAAGAGGGAGGCGAGGGGGGACAGAGGAGAAGTTTGGGCGGTCGTATTGATTGATTTAGTTATTTGATTTTTCGCGGTTACAACGTTTGCATAGCATTTGGCAATTTGCTTCATCTGTTTTGCCACCTTCTATCCACGGCGTTATGTGGTCGCCTTCCATTTCAGTTATTGCAAACTCTTTTTTGCATTTTATAAATTTTTTATTTCATGGTATTTGAAAACGCACGGATAGAAAAATATTTTTCATTACGGGTAAGGATATATGAATAAATTCCGCTTTTAGTTTTCACATCATCATCCAGAATTAATTCAGCAGTTTTCTTTTCTATTTTAACCGCATTCAATTTCTTATCTTTGAATTCATTGTATAGCGTTCCCCAATCTACGTCTTTCATAAACGATCTTTTTGTTGTAAAAATTTTTTCTATCCAGTCAATAACCGATACAAAATATTGCCATAACTCAACCGCATTTTTATCGTGCTGATGCGTTCCCATATAATCGTCAATTTCTCCAGCCGATAGCTATTTAATTGCAATTTCTAAATAATCTTGGCGGATTTCAGAACCATTAAGATAATCGCCACCTTTTCCGTGAGCAACGCATTCCGTTTTACTAAAATATCGTTTGGCATCGATTGCCCATGAACCAGAAAAAACTGCATTACGTAATTCTTGGTTGGTGAGTTTTTCATTAGCGATATTAATAGTTTTAAACCATTTCAATTTTTCGCTTGGCTCACCAGTACAAAAATAAACTATTAATTTGTAATTAAGAATTTGTCCTTGTTTATCGCGGGGTTGATTATTAAAGTATAATTTATTAAAAGAGAATTTTTTAGTAATATATTTGTAAATAGCAATAGTATGCGGTTGACCGTCAATAATTTCATAACTGCCATCTTCACGCACTGCCCAATACATTACATTCAGCGGGAATGCTTGCGTAACCGTATCTATTACGGCTTTTCATTGGTCTAGTTTATACACAAATTCGCGTTGGAATTGTGAGCGAATATCTAACTTTCCACGATAACCAATTACACCATCATCGCCATTATCTGCATAGCCAGCAATCAATTCGCTAACTTTGATTTCTTTTAAGTCAATTTCATAGCGTTTACCTTTAACGTTTTTTGTTTTTGATAAAAATTCTACCGTACTTTAACTTGCCATTAATATATGGATCGTCTTTTCCAATCGACGAAACAATTCCTGCAATAAATCCAATTATCTCAAACTGGTCTGGGTTGTATTTGTCTAAAAATGTAATTGGCACACCCATCACGCCGGCATAATTCATCGGAATATCTTTTGTTTTATTTATATTGATTGCATCATAGTTATTGTAGTTTGGATGTTCTTGTGGTTATCTATTTTTTGATTTTCAAGTCGTTAAATTTATGCGAAAAATAATGAAAGAATTGACTGGCATGTGGATCATCACAATTGCAATAAATCACCGTATCTTTAAAGTGGTTTTCATAATGTTTTATCTCTTTTTCAATATCGGTAAGTTGGGTATAAAACTCATCGTTTTTTCTTTTCGCGCCTTTCCGAGATTTTTGTTTTGTGTTGCCATTTTGAGTTTCCGATTAGGGTATTAACTAAAAAATGATTATACAATTAAAAAGCCAGCCTTCCCCCCTCGGTCCCCCATGACAGAGGGGAATTTTGCGGGGGCTGCGGGAGCGAGCGGCGGGCTAAGGTTGCGCCATCGGCCGCCTTTCACGCCTTACGATAAGAATCTATCTCATTAAAATTAAGATAACGATAAATTTCATTCGCCATCGTATTAAGTTGCCCGGCTTCTGCCATGTATTCGGCGACGGTGGGTAGGCGGCCGAGGACGCCGGCGACGGCGGATAGTTCGGAGGAGGCGAGGTATACATTTGCGCCTTTGCCGAGGCGGTTGGGGAAGTTGCGGGTTGAGGTGGAGACCACGGTGGAGTTATCCGCTACGCGCGCTTGATTGCCCATGCATAGCGAGCAGCCGGGTGGTTCGGTGCGGGCGCCGGCTTTAGCGAAAATGGCGTAATGCCCTTCTTCCACGAGTTGCGCTTGATCCATTTTGGTGGGCGGCACAATCCACATGCGGGTGGGAATGACTTTGCCCATCTTATCCAGCAATCGGCTGGTGGCGCGGAAATGTCCGATGTTGGTCATGCACGAGCCGATAAACACTTCGTCCACTTTATCGCCGGCGACTTGCGATAATAATCGTGCGTCGTCCGGGTCGTTGGGGGCGCACAAAATCGGCTCGGTAATGGTGTTGAGGTCAATGTCAATAATCTCAAAATATTCGGCATCTTGATCGGCTTGTAGGAGCTCGGGGGCATCCAACCATGCTTGCATAGATTCAATCCGCCGCGCGATAGTGCGCACATCGCCATAGCCTTCGCGCGTCATCCATTTGAGCATGACGATGTTGGAGGTGATGTATTCGGCGATGGTCGCTTGATTTAACTTAATCGTGCAACCGGAAGCGGAACGTTCCGCCGATGCGTCGGCAAACTCAAAGGCTTGTTCTACCTTAAGATCAGGCAAGCCTTCAATCTCTAACACGCGCCCCGAATAAACATTTTTCTTAGCCGTTTTTTCTACCGTTAATAAGCCTTTTTGAATCGCTGTATAGGGCACCGCATGCACCAAATCGCGCAGGGTGATGCCGGGTTGGAGCTCGCCGCTGAATCGCACCAATACCGATTCCGGCATGTCCAGCGGCATCACGCCGGTAGCGGCGGCAAAAGCGACCAATCCGGAACCGGCTGGGAAGGATATGCCGATGGGGAATCGGGTATGCGAATCGCCGCCGGTGCCGACTGTATCGGGCAATAGCATGCGATTCATCCACGAATGAATGATGCCGTCGCCGGGTCGCAGGGCAACGCCGGAGCGGTCCATCATAAAATCCGGCAGGCTGTGTTGGGTTTCAATATCCACCGGCTTCGGATAGGCCGAGGTATGGCAGAACGATTGCATCACCAAATCCGCTTGAAAACCGAGGCAGGCGAGGTCTTTCAATTCGTCGCGGGTCATGGGTCCGGTGGTATCTTGCGAGCCGACGGTGGTCATTTTCGGTTCGCAATATTGCCCCGGGCGCACCCCGGGCAAACCGCATGCTCTGCCTACCATTTTTTGCGCTAAGGTATATCCTTTATCGCTTTTTGCCGGGGCGGTCGGCGTGCGGAAAATATCACCATCGGGCAAATTTAATGCCTCGCGCGCGCGCGTAGTCAAGCCGCGGCCGATGATGAGATTGATGCGCCCGCCGGCGCGAACTTCGTCCAGCAGCGTATCGGTTTTTAACGCAAATTCAGCGATTATTTCATCGCTATTGTGCCGACAAACTTTGCCCGCATGCGGATACAGATCAATGATATCACCCATTTCCATTTTGCTAACCTCCAGCTCAATCGGCAGCGCACCGCAATCTTCCATCGTGTTGAAAAAGATCGGCGCGATTTGCCCGCCGAAGCAATAACCGCCGGCGCGTTTGTTAGGGATGCCGGGGATGTCATCGCCGGTGTGCCACAACACCGAATTGGCCGCCGATTTTCGCGATGAACCAGTGCCCACCACATCGCCCACATAGACCAATGGAAAACCTTTTTCTTTTAATTGCGTTAAGGTTTCCAACGGGTGATCGGTCAATCCCGGGCGCGGGTTTTTGAGCATCGCCAATGCGTGTAACGGAATATCCGGGCGCGACCATGCATCCGGTGCCGGTGATAAATCATCGGTGTTAGTTTCGCCGGGCACTTTGAATACGGTAAGCGAAATTTTCTCCGGCACTGGCGGGCGACTGGTAAACCATTCGGCATCCGCCCACGATTGCATCACTTTTTTGGCGTGCGGATTATCCTTCTTCGCGCGCTCGCTGACATCATAAAAAGCATCAAACATGAGCAGCGTGCGGGTGAGTGCATGCGCGGCTATGCGGGCGACTGATTCATCGGTTTTATCATCCAGGCAGGCAATCAGCGGCGCGATGTTGTAGCCGCCGTGCATCTCGCCTAACCATTCAACCGCCAGTTGGCGGTTGATAATGGGCGATTTGGCTTCGCCACGAACAATAGCGGCAAGGAACGCGGCTTTTATATACGCCGCTTGGTCAACGCCGGCCGGTACGCGATGGCTGATGAGGTCGGTTAGTTGCTCGGCGGTTTGTTTATTCTTGCCAGCCGATGGATCTTTGAGGAGCTCCACCAATTGCGCAGTTTGTTCAGCGGAAAGCGGCAACGGGGCGATGCCCATCTTTGCCCGTTCGGCGACATGTTTTTGATACGATTCCAGCATTAGGGTGCCTCGGTAAAAAGGATAGCATTATTTTTGGATGAGGTCATTTGATGGATTTTGGAATGGATTTTTGGATAGAGTCATTATGATGGGCTTTTGGGTGGGTTTTAGGATGGATTTTTTGGGGTTTTTTGAATGATCTGCCATACCTTCGGCAGCACCAACATCGCCAAGCCGATTTTCAGTAAATCGCCGAGCAGAAACGGAACCATGCCCAACGCCAATATCGGTTGATCCCAACCAATCACACTGCCTAACCAGCCTAATCCAAACGCATAAATAATTGCATTGCCGATGAGCATGGCGGCGAAAGTGGTGCTCGGTCGTCTATCCCAACCGCTTTCAGCCAACCGCCCACATACCGCTGCGGCGAACACAAAACCCAGTAAATAACCACCGGAAGTGCCGAGCAAATAAGCAATGCCGATGCCCTTTTCCGGCGTGCCAGCAAACACCGGCAAACCAATCGCACCTTCCGCCAAATACAACAGCACCGTTATCACCCCTAATTTCCAACCCAACACCACACCAAGCGCCAGCACCACAAAGGTTTGCATGGTCAGCGGCACCGGATAAAATGGAATTTGCACTTTCGCCGAGAGGGTGAGTAATAGGGAGCCGATTAACGCTAAGGCGAATGCACGGACGATGGGGTGCGTTGGATGTACTTTGCGCTGATTATTCCAGAGCTCAGTCGCAAGGGTGGGGTATTTGATGGTTTCAATATTCATGGGTGGGCTCGGGTAGATGGGGTGAGTTTGAGTATCGTTGAAGAATATCGGTGTATTCTAATGTAGTTTATGCTTGCCGAGTATCTGTTTAAAAGAAGGACGAGGCAACCATTCCCGCTAACACGCTGCGGGAATGACGAGTGGGGGATGTGAGAATGATGGGCTTATTAATTCTGCTATGGTTGCGAGGGATGTTTCTTGCTGCCAAATATCACTCCAACGCCCCCTATTAATAGCATCAGTAGCAACGCTGGAATATCGCCGTATTGAGTATACGGAGTCACTCCAATGCGTGGTTGCACGGTGGCGGTCACTACGGTTTTGACGAATTGTGGGGCGATGACTTCGATCTCGCCGCGCCAATTGATGACTGATGATAAGCCGTTATTGGACGCGCGAATCATCGGGCGTGCGCTTTCCAATGCGCGGTGCCGCGCCATCTGCAGGCGTTGATGCGGTGCCAGTGAATCGCCGAACCATGCATCCTCGCTGAGGTTTACCAGCATCCCCGAAGTGGGCACTTGATTGCGCCATTCTGCCGGGAAGGCATCTTCATAACACACCGATGCGGCGAACGAATTCCCCGCCGCGCGCAACGGATTTTGTGGCTGTCGCCATGGGGTGAAATCCGACATTGGAATGTCCAAGTGCTGCATAAGCGGCGCGAATAGCCATTTGACCGGCAAGAATTCGCCGAACGGGACGAGGTGTTGTTTGTGGTATACCTGGTTGGAATTGGGGTTGGCGGAGGTGGCGATGCTATTGAAATAACGCCATTCGCCGGCGATTTGCGTGCGGGTTAGCACGCCAAAAATAAAATCGGCGGGATGCGCGCGCAGTTGCCGCTGGAAATTCGCCGGCATGCTATCCAAGAAACCAGGCACCGCAGCTTCGGGCCAAACCACCAAATTCGCAGTGCGTAGCGGTGCGCTGATGGCGAGATAATCGGCGATGATTGCGTTGCCTTCGGCGGACGCCCATTTGCGCGTCAGCGGCACGTTGTTCTGAACAATGGCAACCGATATTGCGCTACCGTGCGCCGCGCTCCACGGTATGCCGGATAGATACCATCCGCCGAGCCAGCCGAGGCCGAGCAACAATGACAACAGGGCATGACCATAAAAAACCTGGCGAGCATAAACGACCTGCGGGCGCGATATAGCCAGCAGCAATGCCAGCAATGCACCCGCGCTCATCAGCGTGAACAAACCGACCAGATACACCCCACCCAACGGCGCAAAACCCGCGGCTGGGGTATCCGTCATGGCATAGCCAATGCTGAGCCACGGAAAGCCGGTGAACATCCATCCGCGTAGCCACTCCATTTGCAACCAGACCGCGGGCATAATTAGAATGAGTCGGGCGGTGCGTGCGTGGGTGGAAAAACATGCTTGCACAAATCCGGCGGCGGCAAACCACAGCGATACCGCCAACACCAATAGCACAATGCAAAACCCCGCCAACAACGGCGACATGCCGCCGAAAGTGTTGAGGCTGACATACATCCACGAAGTGCCGACGCCGAACATGCCAAGCCCGTAAGCGAAGCCGAGCCGGGCGGCGGTCATGCGATTTGCGCGCAACCACAAAGCAAACAATACGCCGCTACTGACCAAGCACAACGGCCACCAACTAAATGGCGCGAAGGCAAACACATTCATCGCCCCGGCGGCGAATGCGATGAGAAATTTGATGGAGGGGTTGATGGGGAATTTGATGGGGGAGTGCATGGATTACGCAGGAATTGCCCCAGATAATAACAAAACGCCACCGATAGCGGATTTAATAAGCACGCAGTTCCCGCAATCCCCGCAATTCCCGCCCGTCGTTCCCGCAGTGTGTTATTTCGCCGGGAGCGAAATAGCGCGTAGTCCGCGGAGCGGATTTGTATTCAGGATGATACGAACAATCTCTTTACATTCCGATAGACTTCCCCTCACCCACCTACCGAATTTAATCCGGTACCGAATGCCGTTAAGCATCGACATCTGCGGCGAGCGAAATACCAAGACTGGCTAAAATTTCGCGTTCCAGCGATTCCATCCGCTTCGCTTCGGCTGGCAGTTGATGATCAAAACCACACAAGTGCAAGATGCCGTGAATCACCAAATGCGCCCAATGATCCATTAGCGGCTGTTGCCGACCGCCCGCCTCGCTTGCCACCAGCGGCGCGCAAATTACCACATCACCGAGAATGATATTTTCGAGCGGCAACTCTTCCAACCCTTCGCATGGAAACGACAATACATTAGTCGCACCACGCCGCCCGCGGTATTTTTGATTGAGGTCAGCCATCTCGGATTCATCCACCACGCGCACGGTTATTTCTCCGCCGCGATGGTCAATTTTTTGTAACGCCGCGGCTACCCAAGATTGCACCATCGTCGCATTTGGAATCTCAACGCCGGTGGCGCAGGCGATTTGTAGTTGCAATTGCGGTTGCAATTTAATTAGCCGTCGGAGCGGGCGTAGGCTTCTACGATGCGTTGCACCAGCGGATGGCGCACCACATCTTGCGGCACGAAGTGGGTGAAACTAATGCCATCAATTCCGTTCAACACTTGGCAGGCGTGCTGCAATCCGGAGCGGCGTTCTCGGGGCAAATCTACTTGGGTGATGTCGCCGGTAATGATTGCGCGCGAGCCGAAACCGATGCGCGTCAAAAACATTTTCATCTGCTCCACCGTGCTGTTTTGCGCCTCGTCTAATATCACAAACGATTCGTTCAAGGTGCGCCCGCGCATATACGCCAGCGGCGCGAGCTCAATAGTGCCTCTGGCAATCAATCGGCCGACGCGATCAAAACCGAGCATTTCATACAATGCATCAAACAGCGGGCGCAGATACGGGTCTATTTTCTCGCCGATGTCGCCGGGCAGAAAACCGAGTTTTTCCCCGGCTTCCACAGCCGGACGCACCAGCAATATGCGCTTTACCCGATCTTCGGCGAGTGCTTGCACCGCGCAAGCGACCGCCAGATAGGTTTTGCCGGTGCCGGCCGGACCAATCGCGAAGTTGATATCGTGGCAGGCGATACTGCGTAGGTAATCTCGTTGCCGCGAATTCTGACCGCGGATTAAATGCTTGCGTAGTTTTACGACGACTTCTTCGGTGGATTCTTGTGCAGATTCTTGCGTGGTTTCTTGCGCGTTGCGGGCGTGGGGTGGTTTGGAATCGTCAGCGGCTGGTGCATCGGCGGCGGCGCGTGCTAATGCTAGATGAACATCGCTGCCGGTAATCGGTGCAGTTTTGTGTTGGGTCATTTCAAATAAATTGCGGATGACAGATTCGGCATGACATGCTTTTCGCTTCGCGCCGGTTATGCTAAACGCATTATGACGCTGGGTGATTTTGACCTTCAAACGATTTTCTATTTGCTGCAGGTGTGCGTCCAATTCCCCACAAACTTGAGACAATCGCTCGTTCTCGGCGGGGAGTAACTGAAATATAATCGCTTTGCTCACTATAATTTTTTGCGATTGTTGCTGAATATCTATTTCTGTATCGTTGATATTTTTGGGTGGTTCACCGTGAACTATTGATGCAAAGATCAAGCATTTATGCTCGTACCTATTGCCCGGCTTCCCCATGCACCCGCGCAGACTGTAACACGCCACGCAAAGAATTCGGCAACGCTTCGGTAATGGTGACTTCAACGAATTCGCCAACCATTTCCTTAGCGAATTCTCCAGCAAATTCTCCGGCGTTACCGCTTCCCGCCGCAAAATTTACCACCCGATTGTTTTCGGTGCGACCAGCGAGTTGCATCGGATCTTTACGCGAAGGTCCCTCCACCAACACGCGCTCAACGCCGCCTATCATGTTCGTGCTGATGCCCGCCGCCATTTCATTAATACGTCGCTGCAAAGTTTCCAACCGATTTTTTTTCACCGCCATCGGCACATCATCCGGCAACTGCGCAGCTGGCGTTCCCGGGCGTGGGCTATAGATGAAACTGAACGACTGGTCGTACTGAATGCGCTCAATCAATTCCATGGTGGCGGCAAAATCGGCATCGGTCTCGCCGGGAAAACCGATGATGAAATCCGAAGAGATAGAAATACCCGGCCGGTTGGCGCGGACTTTGTCTATCCAATTAATATATTCAACTACCGTATAACCGCGTTTCATCAATTTTAATATTCGGTCGGCACCGCTTTGCACCGGCAAGTGCAGATGGCTAACCAGTTCAGGGATTTCGGAATATACGCGCGTCAATCGGTCGGTGAAATCGCGCGGATGGGAAGTGGTATAGCGAATGCGATCAATGCCTTTGATGGCGGCGATGTAGTGCAGCAGCTCGGCGAATTCAACGACATCATCATTATGGGCATCATTATGGACATCATTGCGCGCGCCATCATGCTTGCCATCGTGCCCACTATCATGCATGGGTCCGCGATAGCCGTTGACATTCTGCCCCAATAAATTAACCTCGCGCACACCGCGCCGTGCGAGACCATACACCTCGGCGATGACATCATCAAACGGGCGACTGAATTCGGTGCCGCGGGTATACGGCACGACGCAGAAGGAACAATATTTGCTGCAGCCCTCCATGATGGAAACGAACGCCTTGACGCCGACCACTCCGGCCGGCGGCAAGCAATCAAATTTCTCAATCTCGGGAAAACTTACATCCACCGCCCGCTCGTGTTTTTCCAATACCCGATCCAACATCGCCGGCAATCGGTGCAAAGTTTGCGGACCAAAAACGATATCCACACAAGGCGCGCGCTGCATAATCGCATCCCCTTCCTGACTTGCCACACACCCACCCACGCCAATTACCACCCCCGGTCTGCGCTCCTTCAACGGACGCCATTGCCCCAATTGAGAAAACACCTTTTCCTGCGCCTTCTCGCGCACCGAACAAGTATTCAACAACATCAAATCCGCCTCAGCAGGATCGTCGGTAAGTTCATACCCATGACTGGCACGCAATAAATCAGCCAACCGCGACGAATCATATGCGTTCATCTGGCAACCGAAGGTTTTGATATGTAGTTTCATGTGTATTGGAATTTTAATATAAAAGGAAATTTATTTGCCGGTTAATGAGCAATAGATTATTGCGGATTTTGGTGGGTTAATGAAGTGGGACGGGGTTTGCTGGGGTTTTTTAATGGCAGTGAGTATTTTGGCAAATTCTTTTTTGGCGGTGGTGAGACATTTTAGCATGCCACCGAATTCCAGCGTCATCATTGCCATTTTATTTTTATGATGCGCGGCGACCATTGTCCATGTATAGCCGAGTGTGCGGCTTTGCTGTATGCCGATGCCTTCCCAATATTGATTGGCGATTGCATATTGCGCATCGGGTTCGCCGCGTTTTGCTTTGATTAGCATTGCGGTAAATTCAGCAGAATTTTTTCGGGGTTATCCATAATTTCCTCGCCCGCCCTCAATCTCTAATCGCTTTTGGCGAGTTTCAGCGTTCAGCATTTCATATAAAAATTGTATATCTTTCGTTCCTTTTCTGCTATTGCACCGAGTGCACAATAATTGAAAATTGCTTAACTCATCCAACCCGCCA
>WASV01148348.1_pt1 | contig 16375 bp, 17 predicted proteins | sample 5698531 | NCBI WGS metagenome assembly WASV01 (sample SAMN11175559, study PRJNA528189) | sponge metagenome | isolation source: marine sponge | host: Myxilla | place: Antarctica: Western Antarctic Peninsula, King George Island | collected 2013-01 | reverse complement strand
CCTCGACATGTTCAGGGTTCAATGCAATGGCCTGGTTGTAATCCTTAATGGCCAGGTCATACTCATCTTCCCAGCCATAAGCCAAACCACGATTGTTAAAAGCATCAGCATATTCAGGGCTTAATTTAATGGCCTGGTTAAAATCCTTAATAGCACGGTCAAATTCACCTTTCTGGCAAAAAGCCGAACCCCGATTGTTAAAAGCATCAGTATATTCAGGGCTTAATGCAATGGCCTGGTTGTAACCCTTAATGGCCAGATCAAGCTCACCTGCTTCAAAATGGCTATTGCCTCTATTAAGAAAGTTCCGGGCTTCGTCATTATTCATTTTTTTGCCTCAATGACTTCGATTTGATCGGCGGTGAGTTTATAGCGGTTATAAACCATTTGGCTGATGTTTTCGGGTTTTTGCTAAATGAGTAAATATGTTGTCAAGCGTTGTTTTTAGCTCATCATCTAATTGATCATTGTCAATATGCTCAACTAAAAGATAAAATTTTGATTTATTCATTTTTCTGTTGATTATAAGTTTCGCCTTCGGCATATATTTCTAATTTAATTGGTATTGTATCTTTTTTCTTCGGGGTACCTTTTGCTTTATCCATTTCCCAATATTCGGGACTTAAAATAGATTGTCCTGGTTATCTTGACTCGGTGGGAGTTTGTTGAAATGTTTGTAGGCCATGGGTGTGGCGATGCGGCCACGCGGGGTGCGCTGGATGAATCCGGTCTGGATGAGGTAGGGTTCCAGCACATCTTCGATGGTGTCTTTTTCTTCACTGATGGATGCGGCGAGACTTTCGATGCCGACTGGTCCGCCGGAATATTTTTCGATCATCGCCAGTAGAAGTTTGTGATCCATTTTGTCCAGTCCTTTGCCATCGACCTCCATCATTTTGAGAGCACTGGCGGAGACCTCGCGGGTGATCATGCCATCAGCTTTCACCTGGGCATAGTCACGCACGCGTCTTAACAGTCGGTTGGCAATTCTGGGTGTGCCGCGCGATCGGCGCGCAATTTCATTGGCTCCTTCAGGGACTATGGCGATTCCAAGGATTCCGGCCGAACGGGTGAGAATGATTTCCAGTTCCTTCTCGCTGTAATAGTCGAGCCTATGCACCACTCCAAACCGGTCCCGCAAGGGAGAGGTGAGAAGTCCGGCCCGGGTTGTGGCCCCGACAAGGGTGAAGGGTGGCAGTTCCAGCTTGATGGAGCGGGCACTTGGTCCCTGGCCGATCATGATATCCAGTTTATAGTCTTCCATCGCCGAGTAGAGAATCTCTTCGATGACGTTGGAGAGTCGGTGTATCTCATCGATGAACAGCACATCGCCTTTTTTCAGGTTGGTCAGAAGTGCGGCAAGGTCGCCGGTCTTTGCAATGACCGGACCCGAGGTGCTCTTGATGTTCGCACCCATTTCAGCCGCAGTGATGTTTGCGAGGGTGGTTTTGCCCAGTCCGGGCGGACCGTAAAACAGCACATGGTCGAGGGACTCCTCCCGCATTTGTGCTGCGGATATGAAGATACTGAGATTCTCCTTGATCTTTTCTTGCCCGACATACTCGGTCAGGTGGCTGGGCCTTAGACTGTTATCGAACTGGACATCTTCGTTGTCTGGTCCCGAATCTGCAAGTCTGTCTTCTTCCATTAATTTTTCCTGTGGGTGAGACCCGCTATAAAATAGTCAAGCTTTCTTTAATAAGGTCTTCGAGACTGGCATCCTTGCCATTCTGGTTATAAATTGTTTTCAGTGCTTTTTCCGCTTCCGGTTTTTTGTAGCCCAGGTTACACAGGGCCGAGAGTGCGTCATTATAAAAAGTTTCTCTCGGCGTGGTTTCAGAACGCTGGTCCATTTTCAGTGCGATGTCTGCCAGTTTGTCTTTCATTTCCAGAGTCAGGCGTTCGGCGGTTTTTTTGCCGATACCGGGGATGGTGCTCAGTTTGGCAGCGTCATTGCTCATCACTGCGGACACTAAATCTACAGGGGACATGCCGGAGAGAATACCGAGAGCCAGACGGGGTCCAACCTTGTTGATAGTGATGAGTTTTTGAAAAATAGTTTGTTCTTCTTCTGTCAGGAAGCCGAAGAGTTTGAGTGCGTCTTCCCGCACGCGGGTATGTATCCGGAGTGACACCGTCTGGCCTAAATTGGGCAGGGCGTAATAGGTTGATAGAGGTGTGAAAACCTGATAGCCCACGCCATTGACATCGACAATGGCGTATTCGGGGGATTTGTAAGTCAGTTGTCCTTTAAGGTGGGCGATCATGTTTTGTTTATCCCTCTGCCTGTTTGATTTTCTGTTGCAGTTCGGCGTTATGAATATGGCAGATGGCGACAGCCAGCGCGTCGGAGGCGTCAAACGGTTCGGGTTTCTCTTTCAGGCGCAGCAGGGTCGAAACCATGTCGCAGACCTGGTTTTTATCGGCGCGTCCATAACCGACGACCGATTGCTTGACCTCCAGCGGACTGTATTCGGCAACTTCAACACCGCAATTGACGGCGGCCAGCAGAGTGACACCGCGGGTTTGCGCGAGTTTTATTACTGTCTTTACATTGGTGGCGTAGAACAGGTCTTCCACTGCCACCATGTCGGGCTGAAATTTTTCCACGGCGAAAACCAGTTCACCATAAATATGCTTGAGTCGTTCGGGAAAGGATTGTTTTGGTGAAGTGCGCACACTGCTCCAGTGCACCGCATGCAGATCGCCTTTGATTTCTTCGACAATGCCGAGTCCGGTGCAGTTACTGCCTGGGTCGATTCCCATGACACGCATTTTTTTAGCCTTGGTGAAAGGATTAACTTTTTGGATGGGCCATCGCTACCTGTCGGAGTTCAGCTACCCTCTATGATAGCGGCCATGACATCATCCGAGATGTCAAAATTGGAATAGGCTTTTTGGATGTCGTCGTGGTCTTCCAGAATATCCATCAGTTTGAGCAGTGCTTTGCCTTTTTTTTCATCAAGGGAAACAGTATTTTGTGGAATGCGGGTGGTCTCTGCTATTTCCATCGACACTCCTGCATCCTCGAGAGTTTTGCGCACCGTCTCGAAACTTTCAACACTGGTGATGATCTCATAGTGATCGTCGATGGTCTGCATGTCGTCAGCACCGGCATCGATGGCCAACTCCATTAGGTCGTCTTCACTTTTAGCATCGGTTTTGACGGTGATGAGTCCTTTTTTTTCGAACATCCACCCGACACAACCATTTTCGCCAAGGTTTCCGCCAGCTTTACCCAGGGTGGCGCGAATTTCGCTGACAGTGCGGTTTTTGTTATCGGTCATCGCTTCCAGAAAGATGGCTGCCCCGCCGGGACCGTATCCTTCATAGGTGTGCTCTTCATATTGCACGCCTTCCAACTCGCCGATGCCTTTTTTGATGGCGCGGGTGATGTTGTCCACTGGCATGTTCTTGCTTTTTGCGATGGAGATGGCGGTTCTAAGTCGTGGGTTGCCATCTGGGTCTCCACCACCGATGCGTGCGGCTACAGTGATTTCTTTAATGATCTTGGTGAAAATTTTTCCGCGTTTGGCATCGACCGCACCCTTTTTATGTTTTATACTGGCCCACTTGGAATGACCGGACATATTCCTTCCTCTATTTAAAAAAATTATAAACTATGGGTAATTTAACATAATCAGGGATCGTCTCTCAACTTCGTATGAGTTTATGACCGAGAAAACGGTAGAAATAAAAATTTCTGGAAAAACCATCCAGGCCAGGGTCGGAGAAACCCTCGTGCATGCCATTTGGGCAGCAGGAATGGCCGAAAGTGTCAAGGTTGGTTGCGACGGAGGGGTCTGCGGGGCCTGCACCGTCACTTTGCGTTATTCTGACGGCCGAACAGGGGGCACGGAACTGGCCTGCATGAAACCCGTGGAGGCCGGGATGGAGGTCTTCCCCTGTCCCGTTGAAGCTGATGCTCCTGTGGCACCGGTGGCTCAGCCGGAACTTCCTCATCTGCAATCGGTGTTTCCCACGCTAAACCGCTGTACCAAATGCGGAAGCTGTACTACTGCCTGTCCTATGTCTATCCCGGTGATGGATTCGGTTTTACGCATGCAAAAGGGCGAGTTTCAAGCGGTGGCGGAAGATTTTACCACCTGCATCCATTGTGGGCTGTGCCGGTTCGTGTGCGAAGACAAAGTCAAACCGCATAATATGGGACTCTGGATACGCCGCTCTCTTGGCATGAGCCGGGATATTGCGATAGAAACAACCGAGGTCAGTGTTGAACAGGAGTGGAAATATCTGCTGGATGAAAGCAGCGAACAGAGGCTTCAAAGAGCCCGACAATTTCGTAAGTCAGGAAGGATAGAGCCGTGATGGAATGGGCGAAAGAGTCTCTGGAAAAGCTTGAAAGTTCGCGTCCGGCCAGGCTCAATCAGCCCGCGCCCATTCCTGACTCAGCCCAGGCAGAGGAACTTCTCAAACAATACCATCCGGATTACCTGGGCCACGAGAGGCAGGTGACCGTTGGCCCCAACGCAGGGGACCAGAAATTTCCTTTAGAGCTTGCCCAATTACTGGAGGGCGACAGTCCTGTCAAGTCGGACTATATCTCCAACCCTGAAATAGAAACCGATGTTTTGATACTGGGAGGCGGCGGAGCCGGGGCGGCCGCAGCCCTGACCCTGGAAGGGTCAGGACTCACTGTTCATCTGGCCACCAAACTCAGGCTGGGCGATTCCAATACGGTGATGGCCGAAGGGGGTATTCAGTCTGCGCTCGGTCCTGACGACTCACCAAGGCGACATTTTGCCGATGCCCTGGTCGGTGGGCACGGCAAAAATGATCCGGACCTGTTGCGGATTCTTTGTGAACAGGGTCCCGAAAGTATCCGCTGGCTCAGTCAGCTCGGTTGTCTGTTTGATCAGAATGAGGATGGACAGTTTCGCTTGCGCGGTGGTGGTGGGACTTCGGTGCCGCGCGTTTTAGCCTGCCGGGATTATACGGGTCTCGAAATCATGCGCGTGTTGAAAGACGCCGTGCGCCTGACCGGCACCCGGTTACTGGAAGAACATGTGGCGATGGAACTTGTCGATGACGGCAAGAGCCGGGTGACCGGCGCCATTTTATTCGACCGCAATGCGGGAAGACCGGTTTGCGTTTCGGCGCGGGCGGTGATTCTGGCTACCGGTGGCAGCGGACAGCTTCGCTTACAAGGATTCCCCACCAGCAACCATGTCGGTGCGACCGGTGATGGTCTAGTGCTTGCCTACCGGCAGGGGTGCCGGCTCGTTAATCTGGACAGTTATCAGTATCATCCTTCAGGTGCCTGCTACCCGGAAGCCTTGGCCGGGCAGTTGGTGACTGAGGCACTCCGGTCGACCGGAGCCCAGGTGGTAAATGCCGAAGGCGTGCACTTTATTGACGAAATGGCTTACCGCGATGTGCTGGCCGGGGCAATCATCAAGGAAATTGCTGAAGGAAGAGGCGTGAAAACTCCACATGGCAAATCAGGAGTGTGGCTCGATACCCCGATGGTTGATTTGAAAAAAGGGGAGGGGACGCTGGCCCGCCAGTTTCCCGGATTGATACACCGTTTTGGGCGTTATGATATTGACCCGGCGAAAAAGCCGATTCTGATTTATCCCACACTGCATTATCAGAACGGCGGCATTCGGGTGGATTCGGAATGCAGGACCGATATTGCAGGACTTTGGGCCGCAGGAGAAGTGACCGGTGGATTGCACGGTAAAAACCGCCTCATGGGAAACTCATTGCTCGATATCACCGTGTTCGGCCGAAGGTCGGCACAATCGGTCCTCGATAATATTCCCGAACGGGGAGCTGTGACTCTCACCAACCTGCAACGGTTTCGTGCAGAACGAGGGAAGATAGAGAGTGAAACGGTATCTCCTAAATTTTTTCCGGATGTTTCCGGGATGAAACTGACTACAGACAAAGTAGAAGAGAAACCGGAACAAGAAACCAACTCCAGTAATTTTGAGACGCCGAACCCCTTTAACTTTTAACCGTTCTTATGATGGATTTCCTTTTCACCACAGATGGACTCAAAATTTTCGTTTTCCTGGCAGTGATGCTCCCCGTGGTTTATGCCTGGCGAAGCAGGCAACATCGGCTAGCCGGAAACCCCAGGGTTGTGAAGGATCAGCTCAACCGGTTGGGAACCGACTATACTGTTCTATCCGATGTGGTGCTATCCGCTGAGTTGGGAATGATGGATGTGCGTCATGTGGTAGTTTCGCCTTATGGGGTGTTTGTTCTGACCGTCAAAACCGAAGCGGGAAAAGTGTTTGGCAAAGAAGGCGACCGAGAGTGGCAAATCAAATCGGGCAAGCAGCGGGACATTTTGTATAACCCGTTATGGGAAAACCGCAAGCACGTTAACGCGTTGGAAAAATTGACGGGGCCGGTTTGGTTCATCCCTGTGGTGGTGTTCACCCGCGCAGTGTTGAAGGGAGAATTTGGAACCACGGTAGTTCGGATGAAGGAATTGCTTTCCCGCATAAAGCAACACAAGGTATCCCGCCTGTCACCCGACAAGCAGGATGAAATATTGCAAAAGCTCAGACCTGTCACCCGACAAGCAGGATGAAATATTGCAAAAGCTCAGAGTTGTTGCCAGCCGTGAGGCGTGAGGCGTGAGGCGTGAGGCCAAACACAACGGATCATTGCGCCAGAAGAACATATGCTGCATATTTTACTATTACTCAGCACTACAGGAATTTGTGGCATTATGCGAAAAAGGAAGAGATGGTTCTTTTCCAATAGAGTTATCCTTATAAGTCCCATCGGCAGGAAGTTGAATAATTTTTTTCTTTTGAAAAATAATAATTTTGCGGTAGAGCAGTGCTAAAAAACCGGTCAGGGTCGAATTGTGTAAATGAGTTTTGCCAGGTATTTTCTCTATAAAAATGGAATAAATGCATTACAATGGCACTCATTCGTAGAATTAGAACTGGGTGCAGGAGCAAAGATGAAAAGGTTAATGATTTTGGCTGTAGCTTTATTGGGGTTTTCGGTTATGTTGGGCGGGTCTTCTTTGGCAGTTTCCAAAGAGTATCTGTTTCCACCATCCACATATAAACCCTCTTGTGATACTTCTAAAACAACGGTTTGTACGATAGAAATCTGGCTGGCCCACAAACATAAAAAGCAGAAGAAGGAGATTCGGGGTTTTTTAAAAGCCAAGACTATTAAAGTATTGAACCATACCATCCAGTTCTGGAGGCCCAAAGGAGGGCACCCTCCAACAAATATTGCCATTGGCAGTGCTGTGAGCGCGGAAGACGCACGCATGGTGATTGACTTTGCATTGAAATATAATGATCGCGTGGACCTTCTGGTTTTACGTCCGCTTAATCCGCCGAATTATGTAGCGGTTGCCACCTCTGCCTGGGACGAGTTGTCGCAAATCCCCATCAATCAGGATGACCTTAAAAAGTTGCGGGACCCCAAACTGACCACCGAAGAATTCCATTCCCTTTACTATGAACTCACCAACGAAGGGAATGTCCAGAATAAATTCTACTAACCAACTCGGCCTCACGTCGAGCAGGGGGTTTGACAAACCGGGTGGGATTTGATAAAAGCTAAGCCTTTGAATTATAAAAAATTTCACTTTTCAGGAACGTATTCATGCTTGATTTAGCATTTGCCATGGCTCCTTCGCCAGATGGAGGGGATTCGGGGGGAGGAAGTTTGCTGGCGTTATTGCCGCCGATGATCATGATGTTCGCAATCTTCTACTTTGTGCTCATTCGTCCGCAACAGAAAAAACAGCAGGAAGCGCGTAGAATGATCGATGAACTGAAAGAGGGCGACACAGTTGTGACCTTGAGTGGTATTCATGGAACGATTAAGAAACTAAAAGATGATACGGTCATGTTGCAAATTGCCGACAATGTCCGGGTCAAGATCAACCGCTCTTCCATCGGCACTAAAAAAGATTAAATTGAGGCATGAAGGCTTAGACAATGTATAGACAACTTAAATGGAAAATTCCTTTGATACTCTTCGTAGTGTTGGGTGCGGTGTGGCTTGCCTATCCCCTGAAGGAAAAAATTTCCCTGGGGCTTGACCTGCAGGGAGGGATGCACCTCTTGCTCGAGGTCAAGGTTGAAAAGGCGGTCGAAGCCAGCCTGGAAAGGTTAGAGGATGATATTAAACGGGGTATTGCCGAAGAAGATTTGGAAGTAGACCGCGTCAAAGCGACCTTTGCAGATCGAGAGATTAGTGTGCGGATGGTGGATAAACTGGATTTGCCGCCGGTGAAAGAGGTTATGCAAGGATATCCTTTTTTCAGTCTGGTCAGTGAGGACTCCGATGGGCTTGGGCTGGTCTATCAGATGAGCATAGATCAGGTTAAGCAGATTGAACAAAACGCAGTGAGTCAGGGGTTGGAAACGATCCGCAACAGGGTGGACCAGTTTGGGGTTTCGGAACCAACTATTCAGGCTCAGGGGGAAAAACGGATTCTGGTGCAGTTGCCTGGCGTGAAAGATCCGGAACGGGCCATCAATCTGATCGGGAAAACCGCACGCCTTGAATTTAAACTGCTGGATGAAGAAAACAGTCTAGAAGAGGCGCTTAAAGGAAATGTTCCCGAAGAATCTAAAATTTTTTATAAAAGGGTAGAAAATAAGGAAACGGGTGAGGTCACCAAGGAGCCTTTCCTTATAAAGAAACGCACGGTTTTGACGGGCGAAACTTTGACAGGTGCAGAGATTCGATTTGATTCGGATTTTAATGAACCTTATGTCTCTTTGACTTTCAACACTGTCGGCGCCATGATTTTTCAGCAGGTGACGCGCGAGAACATCAAAAAACGTCTGGCTATTGTTTTAGACGACAATGTGTACTCGGCTCCGGTTATTCAGGATGAGATCGCGGGCGGGCGGGCGCAGATCACTGGCCGTTTCTCTTCAGAAGAGGCAAGAGATCTGGCCATTGTCCTCAGGGCTGGTGCGCTTCCTGCGCCGGTGGTCATTCTCGAAAACAGGACGGTAGGACCCTCGTTGGGCCAGGATTCCATTAACAAGGGAATCACTTCCATTATGTACGGAGGCATTCTCGTTATCACATTCATCGTTATTTATTACAAGTTGTCCGGCGTTATCGCGGTGGTGGCCTTGTTTCTCAATATTGTTCTTCTGGCAGGGGCGCTGGCTTATTTTGGCGCGGCTTTAACATTACCAGGTATCGCAGGAATCATTCTCACAGTGGGTATGGCTATTGATGCCAACGTGCTGGTGTTTGAGAGAATCCGCGAGGAAATAAAAATTGGCAAAACGGTGAGGGCCGCGATCGAAGCGGGTTTTTCCAAAGCCTTTCGCACCATTGTTGACGCGAATATCACCACCTTTATTGCTGCGGTGGTTCTGTTTCAGTTTGGTACAGGCCCGATTAAAGGGTTCGCCATTACTTTATGTATAGGGATTGCAGCCAGCATGTTCACTGCAGTTTTTGTCAGCAGGGCTATTTTTGACGGGACCATGAGCCAGGTAAAACTGGATAAACTAAGCATCTAAATATATGAGAATCATTAGTAGCGACACCCATTTCGACTTCATGAGTAAAATTAAAATAACCCTGGCCATTTCAGGGTTGCTGATCCTGATCAGTTTGGGGTCCATGGTCCTGTCCGGCGGGTTAAAGTTTGGCATCGACTTTTCCGGTGGAACCCTGATTCAATTGCAGTTTAAAACCCCGCCGGATATAGAAGTGATTCGCGATGGATTGAATACCATTGGCCTTGGCGATAGCACGATTCAGGAGTTCGGAACGAAACGAGACATCCTCATTCGTGTACAACGTTCTGAGGAGAAGCTTGAGGAGGTAGGCTCTCAGGTTCGCAACAGTCTGAGTGGAAAATTTAATAAGGCGGATATCATCATCGAAAGGGTCGAAATGGTGGGGCCGAAGGTAGGCCGTGACTTGAGGGAAAAAGCCCTTCTTTCCATCTTGTACGCCATCATTGGTATTGTTATTTATATTTCCTGGCGCTTTGAGTTGCAGTATGCCATCGCCGCGATCATTGCCCTGATTCATGATGTGCTGATCACCATGGGTGCGTTTTCGGTTTTGGATAAAGAATTCACCCTCGTGATTGTTGCGGCATTTTTAGCCATCATCGGTTACTCCCTGAACGATACCATTGTCGTTTTTGACCGCATCAGGGAAAACCTTCGCCGAAGAGGGAAAAATACGCTTGTTCAAACTATCAATACCAGTATCAACCAGACATTGAGCCGTACACTGCTAACTTCAGGAACAACGTTGATGGTGGTTATCGCCCTTTTTTTCTTCGGTGGAGAGATCATCCATGATTTTTCTTTTGCCCTGCTGGTAGGCGTCTTGATCGGAACCTATTCATCCATTTTTGTTGCCAGCGTGTTTCTGGTTTACTGGGACTCTCGACGGCGAGCGTAACCGGCGAGCGTAACCGGCGCAGCCGCCGGTGGAAAAATGCGATAGCTCGTTGAGCCGAGGGTATTGCTGCTGGCAATCGTGACATTCTTCCCAGGCTTTTACCCTTTCAGGGTATGAAGGCAAATAAAGAAATATCACAAGTGCCCCACAGGGGTAAAACGATATACCTGGTTACCAACCGTTCAGCCTTAATGAGTTTCCCGCCAGCCTGTACTCAGCTGCCCTCTGGAATCATTTGCAATCTTCTTTGAGCCCGTGTTACATTCAGATTTGACCCAGCTAAAGAGAGTTTAATTAATGAGTGTTTCCCCAAAACTTCAACTTCAGCAACTGATCCTTTTGCAGAACCTGGATGATGAGATTGGCGAGCATAAAAAACTGCTCGCTGAAATTCCTGTTCAGTTGGATGCTGGTCGCTCGGAGCTGGAGGCCAAAAAGAAAATCCTTTCAATTGCTGAAGAAGAAATAGACACATTACAAAAAAATAATAAGGCTATTGAGTCGGAGATTCAGGGGGAAAGTGACCATATGGTGAAAGCCAAGACGAAACTGACAGCGGTAAAAACCAATAAGGAATACACCGCTATTCTTGTCGAGGTAGATGCGATTAAGGAAAAAGTTGCGGGACTGGAAGATAAAGAGCTGGAAATCATGGAAATTCTTGAAGAAAAGCAAAAGGAGCTTCCAGAAATCGAAAAAAAATGCAAGGAAGAGGGTGCCCGCTTCCAGGAATATAAAACAAAAAAAGATGGCGAGTTGAGCAGGATGAAGCCGGAACTAGATGTCTTTATCGCCAAGCGTGAGGATGTGATGGGTCAACTCGAAAAAGTGATAATACAACGCTATGAAAAAATAGCGAAATCCCGTGAGGGCAGGGCGGTGGCGTTGTTGCGGGAAAATATTTGCCATGGATGTTTCCAGCAGATTCTACCGCAGATGGTGATAGACGTTAAAGTGGGTGAAAAAATCCATCAATGCCCAAACTGCTTGAGTTTTTTATATTGGGAAGAAGTTTCAGAAGCCGCAACGCCGAAGTAAACAGGGTGATCGCTGTTTCGGCTTTATGGCCGGGAGAGAGGAAAGTCCGGGCTCCACAGGGCAGGATACTCCGTAACGCGGAGTGAGGGTGACCTTAAGGAAAGTGCCACAGAAAATACACGGCCTACCCGGCTCATGCCGGCGGCAAAGGTGAAAAGGCGAGGTAAGAGCTCACCAGTACCGTTGGTGACAACGGTAGCTTGGTAAACCCTATCCGGAGCAAGATCAAAAAGGAAAGTGCTTGAGGGCGGCCCGTCCGATACTTTCGGGTTGATTGCTTGAGCCTGTTGGCAACAGCAGGCCTAGATTAATGATCACCACTTCATGTTCCATGAAGTACAAAACCCGGCTTATGGTTTACTTCGGCTACCCGGCCTGCTAGGCGCAGGGCAAAAATACAATAGCTTTTGTTTGCTGGCAAAGAGTTGTCTCGACTTGAAGAGTTATTGCCCAATTTATCCCGTTGATGTATGAAGAAGTTAATGACGGGATACCACAGCCTCCCTCGAAAACCATCCTCAGGCTCCACAGCAACAAAAAGGCCGACACTTCACCATCATCCTCGTGCTGATCGTAGATGGTTTGGTCCTGTCGACCCGATTTTAAGACAACTCTGGTAAGGCAACTCTGGTAAGACAACTCTGGAATGAAGTTTTAATTCGTGAAACGGGTCACTGGCTTTCGGCCCAGGCGGCCAGTTTTTCGCGGAAGATTTTCGCATTATGCCTGACGTCCACTGGGAATTCCGGATAAAAAAGTATTTTCTTGATGGTGTGGGTGTGCGGGGAAGCGGCTGCGATTTCCAGTAATTCCTTGATGAAGGTTTCCCTGTCTTTAGCGACTCTATCCGCATTCTCCGGTTCTATAATTATAATGGGTTCGCGATTGTTTTCCAGTCCTTTGCCCACCAGCGCAGAACGCCTGACATCAGGGTGCTGGTTGAATAGGGCTTCGCAAGGAATGGTGAATAGAGTTTCCGAATTGGTGACGACACGATGGTTTTTTCTACCGCAGAACCAAAGCCGGTTTTGTTCGTCCCATTTACCAACATCTCCCATCCTGTGCCAGAAGGTTTCGCCGTCCGGAATTTTTGCCAGACGGGTGACGTCCTCCCGATTGAAATAGGTTTTAGTGACCCAGGGAGCCTTCACGATAATTTCCCCTGTTTGACCCTTGGGAATTTCCAGGTCCTCTTTCCATTTTGGGATAGGTTCCTCTGAAATTCGTATGATTTTTATTTCAGCCCCGGGTACCGGTTTGCCGACGCAGGTTCCTTCGCCTTTTTCTGATTGAGGCCATGTATCATTGACGATCTCTTGTCTCTCTATGGACGTGACGGGGAGAGCTTCGGTGGCTCCATATGGAGTGAGGATTTTGCAGTCCGGTTGTAAAATGGACTCGAAACGCTTGAGTAAGATTCCTGAAACGGGAGCACCGGCAATCAGGATACGCCTGAGGGAAGGAAGCTGTATCCCGTTTTTCTGGCAGTGGAGGCTGACCGTATCCCAAAGAGCCGGAGAACCAAAACTGCTGGTGATGCCATAGTTCTGGATAGGGTGAATAATGTTTTCAGGGTTCACTTTTGCCGGACGGGTGGAATCCATATCCGGAATCACGCTGGTCATTCCCATCCCCGTACTGAACAAACCAAACAGAGGGAACGTGGGTAAATCTTTTTCTCCGGGAAGAATACCGAAGTGCTCGCGTAGAATTCGGGTTTGCTGGTCGAACATGCCGTGAGTGTAAAGCACCCCTTTTGCCGGGCCGGTACTACCGCTGGTAAATAAAACAGCCGCAGTCTGATCTTCAGGAGTTTCGCCCATCCGATAATCGGTTTGTCCGCTCCGTTTTACCTGATCCAATGTGGGGCCGCGCCAAAACCATTTTTTTCCAACGGTTACTGAAAGTTGAATCGACTTGAATAGGGTCGGCATCAGGGTTTTTATGGCATGCGCTAAAGGAATGGCGATGATTCCCCGGGGCTCGGACTGCTTGATACAATGCAGAACATTTTTTTTGCCCAGTCCTGGGTCAATCAGGACGGGAACGCCTCCGGCTTTAAACAATGCGAAGGTCAGTGTTACAAACTCCATTCCATAAGGAACCATCACCAGAACCCGGTCTCCCTTTTTCATTCCATAGTGAAGAAGGCCGGAAGCAATTAGATTGCTCTCCTCTTCCAACTGCTTGAAAGTGATTTGGCTTTTGCTTCGCATTTCAATGATTGCAGATTGGTCTGGCATCTTTTTTGCCCAGTGCGCCAGACTCGCGGAGATATTGCAGGATTTCATGGTGGGCTAGGGTAAGTCGAGAGCCATCTTGACCAGAGGCAGGGTCACTTTCTTCTTTTTGATATAGGACTCCTGGTTGATGGTCGTGACCGAATTTTGAATGGAAATAAAATCTCTGGGGATGCGGGTCAGCAGAAAATGAATGATGGGTACCGGCAAGGTCAGGTTGATATCTTTTGCCAGCTTCATAATAATTTTGGCGGTGGTGGCATCATCAATCGGTTTGATTTCTGCCACCATTCCCCACTGAAACCGCGAGGTCAGGTAACTTTTCATTGCAGAATTTTTGTCAGGAGGCAGACTCGCGGTGAACGCAAGTTTGCCACCCTTTTCCGTAATATGGTTGTAAATATAATAAAGCTTTTCCTGTGCTGTCGGGGAGTGAGCAATGCATTCGACATTATCAATGAGAAAAAAATCAACGTTCAAAAGTTGATCAAGAGACTGTTGAGCCTCGGGTGAGGTGCCGTCTCCTATCTTGTCAGAGAAATCACTTCCTTGAATGCAGACAGCACGCAACCCATTTTCTGCTGCTTGATTGCCTATGGACAGGAGTAAATGGGTTTTCCCCAGGTTTTTTTGACCGAAAAGATAGAGGACTTGAAAGGCAACCGGATTCCCTGAGCAGAATTCCTTTGCCGTCTCAAAAGCAATGTGCGAACCATCCGAAACCACAAAGTTGGAAAAACTATGCTCCGGATGAGAGGGGAAATTTAAAATTAACTGTTGGCCGGGTTTGTCGGTCATGGCTTCCCTGATTACTTCGGGCCGGCCTGAATTTCAATATAAGCTTTGCCAAAGCTGGTTTTTATCGCCAGGGCACAAACCCAGCCTTCTTTTTCGTAGCTCAGGAGTGTGGTTTCATGTTTGATGGAATTGATCAGGCTCCAGCCTTTGTTGATCATTTCGTTTTGGTAAAAGCTGACGACATCACTCATGCTACTCCAGCCAGAATAGAAAAACCGACCCACCTTGACAGCCCCACCTCCCGACTCATAGACAAAAGATTTTGAATGGTTCTGTTCAAACCCATTGGGGATGGGAATGTCCGAAAAAGGATAGACCATTTCAGGGGGAGGGGGTGGCGGTGGGGGTGTTGTGGCAGTCATTTCTTCCCACGTTGCGCATCCGGTCAACCAAACACCAAACAGAAAAAACAGGAACAGTCGTTTAACCATTTATATCTCCTCCAAAATAGACCACCAGTAGCCCTGCCATCATGCAGCAAAAGCCGATCACCCTCAGAGTGCCATCGGGCATTTCTAGAAATTTACGGGTAAAAGATTTCACCTGCTCTGGCAAACAAAAACAAAGAATCCCTTCAAAGACCATCATTAAACCTATAGCGGACAGGAACAGGCTCATGTCCTGGGCCGATTATAAACAGAGAAAAATATTCGCATAATTTTTATTTTGATATTCTCAAATCTCAGACAGACCGGAAGATGAGAAAACCCTTTCTGTGACCGTTTAGTTCGGTTGGTCGGCCTGAGGAATAAGCCTATTGCCTGTTGCGATTATCTTTTATCTCATAAAGTGAGTCAATACATAATTGGCGGAAGAGGAGAAAGGTGTGGAAAAGTTGTAAAGAACGGAAAAAGCATTATATAATTGCTAGAGTTACCTTTTCCTTTAAATGCCCATTCTTAAATGTCCATTTTTGGACTTGGTCCACTGGCTTTTTGTTGAGGGAACAATCATTCCAGTAAAAAATGGTTGTATCTTTATGTTTCCGCAGATCGGGATTTCAGATTAATTTTTTTTAACTGAAATACTTGTTGCTAAAGTATTAAGCTATATTTAATTTAACCGCTCTTTTATGATATCCGGGGTTGTATTGCCCGAGACTTCTTCTGCATAATTTTATTTTTGTTATTTGTCAAATGAGGATTAAAAAACATGTTTAGATCTTTTGTCCATCGTGCCCGTGTAACTTCATCGGTTTTTGTGTTTTTACTTGCATTTGGGTTGGTTGTTTCTCCAGAGACCATTTTTGCGCTAAGCAGTAATACCCAGCCGCTTGCGAGTAATATTTTTGTGAAAATCGCAAAAAAGCAAAACCCTGCTGTGGTTAATGTGAGCATCAAGGCGAAGGCTGCACCGCAGAGAAATTTTCAAAAGCCCCGTCCTGGACCAGGGCAGGACCGATCTCCCGATCCCTTCCGTGATTTTTATGACCGTTTCTTTGGCGAGCGTCCGAATAATCAGCGACCTAAACGGGGTATGGGTTCCGGATTCGTGATCGACAAGGAGGGTCATATCCTGACCAACTATCATGTGGTAGAAGGGGCCGATGAAATTGTGGTGGTGCTTGAGGATAATGGAAGTGAAAAAGAATACACCGCTACCCTGATAGGGTCGGACTCAAAAACCGATATTGCCTTGATTAAAATCAACCGCGAATCGGGGGACAATAAGGATTTCCCTTTTCTAAAACTGGGAAGTTCCGAAAACCTTGAGGTGGGGGAATGGGTGGTAGCCATTGGCAACCCTTTTGGTCTTAGCCACACCGTTACGGTGGGCGTAGTGAGTGCCTTGGGCCGGAGCATTGGTGCCGGCCCCTATGATGAATTCATTCAGACCGACGCTTCGATCAACCCCGGTAACAGCGGAGGGCCGCTGATAAATCTCGAAGGGGACGTGAT
>WASV01194715.1_pt1 | contig 16455 bp, 28 predicted proteins | sample 5698531 | NCBI WGS metagenome assembly WASV01 (sample SAMN11175559, study PRJNA528189) | sponge metagenome | isolation source: marine sponge | host: Myxilla | place: Antarctica: Western Antarctic Peninsula, King George Island | collected 2013-01 | reverse complement strand
AGAACATGATCACCGGTGCGGCGCAGATGGATGGTGCAATCCTGGTAATCTCTGCCAATGACGGTCCGATGCCGCAAACTCGCGAGCATATTCTGTTGGCTCGGCAGGTGGGTGTTCCGAAGATCGTTGTGTTCATGAATAAATGCGACATGGTTGACGATCCTGAACTGCTTGACCTGGTTGAGCTCGAAGTGCGGGAGTTGTTGAGCAAATACGAGTTTCCCGGAGACGATGTTCCTGTGATTCGAGGGAGTGCTCTGCAGGCAATGGAAAATCCGGATGATGAAGAAAAGACAAAGTGCATCTGGGAGTTGATGGAAGCTCTCGATACTTATTTTCCCATTCCTAATCGTCCTGTCGACAAGCCGTTTCTGATGCCGATTGAAGACATCTTCAGTATTTCCGGGCGTGGAACCGTTGCAACCGGACGTATTGAGACAGGGATCGTCAAGGTGGGGGAAGAGGTTGAAATTGTTGGGTTCAAACCCACCTCAAAAACCACGGCCACCGGTGTGGAAATGTTTCGCAAGCTTCTTGATGAGGGGCGCGCCGGGGAAAACGTCGGTATTCTGTTGCGCGGAACCAAGCGTGAAGAAATCGAGCGTGGTCAGGTTCTGGCTAAGCCAGGGTCCATCACCCCGCATACTAAATTCAAAGCTGAAGTTTATATTCTGACCAAAGAAGAGGGTGGAAGGCATACTCCGTTCTTCAATGGTTACCGTCCGCAATTTTATTTCAGGACCACCGACGTGACCGGTATTGCAACTTTGCCGGCGGGTGTTGAAATGGTAATGCCTGGAGACAATGTTGCGATGGAGATAACGCTTATTACACCGGTGGCGATGGCTAAAGAACTTCGCTTTGCTATACGCGAAGGTGGCCGTACAGTGGGAGCCGGAGTTGTGGGTGAGGTTGTTGAGTAATGAGTGACCAAAAAATAAAAATCCGGCTCAAGGCTTACGACCATAAACTGCTGGATTGGTCGGTAGGGGAAATTGTGGAAACCACTCGGCGCACAGGTGCCAAAGTGGTGGGCCCTATCCCATTGCCTACAGTAAAAAACAAATGGACTGTTTTGCGTTCCCCTCATGTGGATAAAAAATCCCGCGAGCAATTTGAAATCCGGACGCATAAGCGGATTCTTGAAATCCTTGAACCGACTCCTCAAACCGTAGATGCGCTGATGAAGCTGGATCTGTCGGGAGTCGTTGATATTGAGATTAAGCTTTAACCTAGAGAAAATATGAGTGCTTTAATTGGAAAAAAAGTCGGCATGACCGAGGTGTTTACGGATAAAGGGGACTGTGTCCCTGTCACCGTAATACATGTGGAACTTTGCGTGCCGGTTTTGAGGCGAACTGAAAAGAAAGACGGATACCGGGCTCTCATGCTGGCGTATGGAACCCGTAAGCTAAAGCGCACTAATAAGCCTTTAAAGGGGTTTTATGACAAGCATAAGCTTGAGCCCGCAAAAATTCTCCAGGAGTTCAGGGAGCAGGATGTGGATGACGAAGCCATGGGCAAGCCGCTTAAGGTGGATGTTTTCAGCGAGGGCGACAGTGTGCAGGTGGTGGGTGTCACCAAGGGAAAAGGGTTTTCCGGAGTTTTCAGGCGATTTAATTATGGCGGTGCGCCGGCTTCTCATGGTCATCATGAAAGTTATCGCGGAACCGGTTCGATAGGCATGCATACTTATCCGGGGCGGGTTCTAAAGGGCACCGGTATGCCGGGGCGAATGGGTGGTAAGAAAGCCCACGTGAAAAACCTGAAAGTGGTCCGGGTGGATGTAGAAAATAATGTGTTGTTGCTCAAGGGGGCAGTCCCCGGAGCCAATGGCGGAATCGTCAGTATATTTAAATCTTAGGAAATGGGTTTTTGGTCATGCCGACAATAGATATTGTAGACAGTAAAAATCAAAAAGTGGGAACGGTCGAGGCTCCTGACAGTGTCTTTGAGAGCCGGGTTCGCGAAGAGCTGGTGCAAAGGTATGTGACCATGCAGTTGGCGGCCCGCCGAGGCGGAAACGCGGCGACCAAGCAGAACAAGGGAGAGTTGCATGGCAGTGGTGCTAAACCCTGGAAGCAAAAGGGGACGGGCCGTGCTCGTGCGGGGAACACTCGATCACCTCTCTGGCGCGGCGGTATGACGGTTTTTGGGCCTAGCCCGAGAAGTTATGCGTTCCAGCTTTCCAAAAAGTCTAAAAAGCTCGCGATTAAATCGGTTTTAACAGAAAGGCTTCAAGGGCAGAACTTTATGGTGGTTGATTCGCTGAACCTTGAGAATCCCAAAACCAAAGATGCGGTAGCCTTGTTGGCTGGTCTCAGCCTTCCTGTAAAAACACTATTTCTCGTTTCGGAAAAAAACACCAACCTGCAACTGGCCGTTCGCAACCTGGCCCAGGTGAATGTGCTTCTGGTTGATGGGCTTAATGTTTTTGATCTGTTGGTTCATGAGCGGATTGTTTGTACTCCTGAAGCGCTTAAAAAGATTGAGGAGCGGTTGAATTAATGGATATGTATCGAGTTATAGAGAAACCGCTGGTCACGGAAAAAGGCACTGGTATGCTTGCCGATGGAAACTGGGTGGTATTTAGGGTGAACCCCGATGCCAATAAAATTCAGATCCGGGAAGCGGTGCAGAAAGTTTTTGATGTAAAAGTCCTTCACGTTAATACCCAGGTTGTGCGGGGTAAACGCAAACGGTTCGGTAAGGCCATGGGTCAGTCGAAATCCTGGAAAAAGGCCATGGTTCAGTTGAAAGAAGGCGATAAAATTAAAATTTTTGAGGGAGCGTAAGCGGCAATGTCAATCAGGAAGTTAAAACCCAGATCACCTGGTGTGCGGGCTCAGACTATTTCCGGTTTCGATGAGATCACCAAATCGACTCCCGAAAAAAGTCTTCTTGTTGCTATTGCAAGAAAAGGCGGACGTAATAACCACGGTCGTATCACTGCCAAAAGGCGAGGTGGCGGACATAGAAAGCAATGCCGGATTATAGATTTCAAGCGGCAGAAGGATGGCATCCCGGCGAAAGTCGTGGGCGTTGAATATGATCCCAACCGTAGTGCGCGTATCGCCCTTCTGTCTTATTCGGATGGCGAGAAGCGTTATATCATTTCTCCTGCCAAGCTGAATGTGGGGGATGTGTTGATGTCGGGTGAGACGGCTGAGATTCGCATTGGTAACTGTCTTCCTCTGAAAAATATTCCTGAAGGTACCTTGATTCATAATGTAGAGATGCGACCCGGTAAGGGAGCGCAGATTGCCCGCAGTGCTGGCAGCGGCGTTCAGCTGATGGCTAAAGAGGGGGAGTATGTAAACCTCAAGCTCAAGTCGGGGGAAGTTCGGCTGATTCATAAAAGCTGCAGGGCAACGATCGGCACAGTAGGTAACGCTGACCATGAAAATATTTCCATTGGTAAAGCCGGGCGCGTGAGATGGATGGGGCGTCGGCCTCGTGTTCGCGCTGTGGCGATGAACCCGGTGGATCACCCTATGGGTGGTGGTGAGGGCCGGTCTTCAGGGGGTCGGCATCCGTGTAGCCCCTGGGGGCAGAGTGCCAAGGGATTGAAGACCCGTAAGGTTAAAAAATTATCGGATAAATTTATTCTCAGTCGTAAGAAGAAAAAATAAACTGTTTGTAAACTGAGGTTTTGGAATGGCTCGATCATTAAAAAAAGGCCCGTTTGTCGATTCGCATTTGCAGGACAAAATCGAGGAGATGAACCGGAAGAATGAAAAGAAGATGTGCAAGACATGGTCGCGCCGGTCCACCATTACTCCGGACTTTGTTGGGCATACCATATCAGTGCATAATGGTAAAAAGTTCTTTCCTATTTTTATATCGGAAAATATGGTTGGCCATAAATTAGGTGAATTTTCTCCCACGCGGACGTTCAGGTCGCATGGGGGTAAAACCAAAAAAGCAGTCACCAAGTAATATAGGGGCATCATGGAAGTTAGAGCTTCACTCAGGCATACGAGAACGGCACCGCGCAAGGCGCGGTTGGTAGCTAATTTGATTCTCGGGAAAAACGTGAACGAGGCCATCAATATTCTTACGTTTACCCGCAAGCGAGTGGCGGAAAAGTTTCAAAAGCTGCTGAAATCTGCGATCGCAAATGCGGAAGAGAACCATAAGGTTCTTGATGTGGATGATCTGGTGATTAAAAACATTCAGGTCGATCAAGCCCCGACCTGGAAGCGGAATATGTCGAGAGCAAGAGGAGTGGCAACTACGATTCAAAAGAAGACCAGTCATATAACTTTGATACTGGAAGAAAAAGAATCTTAAGGAGATAAAAGCGTGGGTCAAAAAGTTCACCCTTACGGGTTCAGGCTGGGGTTCAGCAAGACTTGGATATCTAGCTGGTATGCGAAGAAGGGGTATTCAGAACAGTTGATTGAGGATATGGTTCTTAGAAAGCATATCTTCAAGACGCTTTCGCATGCGGGCATTTCCAAGGTGGAGATTGAGCGTTCGGCAAACCGCGTAAGGATTAATATTCATACCTCACGTCCAGGTATCATCATCGGGAAAAAGGGTCTTGAGGTCGACAGGCTGAAAGAAGAATTGCAGAAGGTTATGTCTGGAAAGCAGATCAATCTCAATATCAAGGAGGTGCGTCGTGCTGAGCTGGACGCGGCTTTGATCGGGCAGAGTATTGCCCTGCAATTGGAAAAAAGAGTTTCGTTTCGTCGGGCAATGAAAAAGAGTGTGATTTCGGCGCTGAGGTTTGGGGCCAAAGGAATTAAAATCCGGGTATCGGGTCGGTTGGGCGGTGCGGAAATTGCCCGCAGTGAATGGTATCGGGAGGGTAGGGTTCCTCTGCATACTCTGAGAGCGGATATCGATTATGGGACCGCGAATTCCCACACCACTTTTGGGATTATCGGGGTGAAGGTATGGGTTTATAAGGGGGATTTTATCCCGAGTAAAGAGATTGAGCGGCCCAAGGGATTCCAGGAAAAATAAAAGGGAAAAGCTTCGGCCTGATTTGTGTGGGGTTTCGGTTCGGGCGTTATGCCTGGCAATAAATGTTTGTTGGAGATAATGCATCATGTTGATGCCTAAAAGAGTTAAGTATAGAAAGCGCCAAAAGGGGCGGATGCGTGGCACAGCCTACCGGGGAGGTTCTCTGGATTTTGGCACTTACGGTCTGCAGGCTTTGGAATGTGGTCGCATCAGCAATCGGCAGATTGAGGCGGCTCGTATCGCGATGACCCGCCATGTTAAGCGCGGAGGAAAAATCTGGTTACGGATTTTCCCTGACAAGCCGGTTTCCAAGAAGCCGTTGGAAACAAGAATGGGTAAAGGTAAAGGTAATCCGGAGTTCTGGGTGGCCGTTGTAAAACCGGGTCGTATGCTTTATGAGATGGAGGGTGTGCCGGAAGATGTTGCTAAGGAGGCGTTTCGCCTGGCGGCGCATAAGTTGTCAGTATCTACCCGGTTTGTTGTCAAACAAGCCTGATTGGAAAAGTGAAAATATATTATGAAAGCTGAAGAAGTCCGAGGTCTTTCCGAAAAAGAGCGGGAAGAGAAAATAGCCGACATCAATCAGGAAGTGTTTAACCTGAGATTGCAATTGGCCACGGGAAAGATAGAAAACCCCAGCCGTCTTCGATTTCTTAGAAGAGATATTGCCCGGTTGAAAACGATCCAGAACGAAACCCTGGCTTCTGGGGAAAGTTCAGCCAAGCAAGAAAATAAAGCAGGTTCTGATAAATAAAGTTCGGGTGTAATCCTGAACATTAAACAGGAATAGGAAAAGCTTTTGCAGAAAACGACTAGAAAAACCCTGATGGGCAATGTGGTGAGTAGCAAAATGGATAAAACCGTTGTCGTGCGGGTTGAGCGGAAGTTCATTCATCCTGAATTTAAAAAAGTGGTGAAGAGTTCCCGCAAATTCAGCGCTCACGATGAAAAGAACGAGTGTTGCCTTGGTGATTTCATCAGCATCTGCGAAACCCGGCCTTTGAGTAAGACCAAGCGTTGGCGTTTAGTGGAAATCATCAAGAAAGGCGAGGAGGCGGATAAAGCGTCATGATTCAATTACGAACTGTATTAGATGTGGCAGACAATTCCGGAGCCAAAGTGGTTCAGTGTATCAAGGTGCTAGGGGGCTCGCGCCGCCGTTATGCCCGCATTGGGGATATTATTGTGGTCGCTGTCAAAGAAGTCGATCCGCAAAGCAGCCTTAAAAAAGGTGAGGTGAGAAAGGCTGTTGTGGTGAGAACCCGTAAAGAGATCCGCCGCTCTAATGGAACTTATATCAAGTTTGATAATAATGCCGCTGTCCTCATCACTGACACTAAAGAGCCGGTGGGAACGCGAATTTTTGGTCCGGTGGGCCGTGAGTTGCGTGCCAAGCGCTATATGAAAATTCTTTCGCTTGCTCCGGAGGTGCTGTAGTGAAAAGGGCTTCTTACAAGCTGCACCTGAAAAAGGACGATATCGTTCAGGTGATTACTGGGAAGGAAAAAGGGAAGAAAGGAAAATTGCTTGCCATTTTTCCGGAAGAGCAGCGGATAACGATTGAAAAGCTCAATATGGTTAAGCGCCATATGAAGGGCGACGGCAAGTCCCGGCAACCCGCGATTATAGAGAAGGAAGGCAAAATTCATATCTCCAATGTGCTGCTGGTCAGCGACAAGGTGGGCAAGGGAGTGCGAACCAAGTTGAAAAAGCTTGAAGATGGAAAACGAGTCCGCGTTTGTATAAAAACCGGGGATGTCCTGGATAAGGTATAACATGGCAAATTTTAAGACAGCCTATTTTGAAAAGCATCAAGCCGTCATCCAAAAGGAGTTGGGTCTTGGTAATGTGATGCAGGTTCCCATGATGACAAAGATTACTGTCAATATGGGGTTGGGTGAGGCATTGCAGAACTCTAAATTGATCGATTCGGGAATCGATCAGTTGCGCTTGATTACCGGGCAGCAGCCCATAGTCACCAAAGCGAAAAAATCCATTTCCAATTTTAAATTGAGGGAAGGGGTTCCCATCGGCCTTAAAGTAACTCTCAGAGGAAAAAGGATGTATGAGTTTTATGAGCGATTGGTCTCGTTTGCGCTCCCTAGGGTTCGGGACTTTAAGGGTTTGCCTCCCAAGGCGTTTGATGGGCGAGGCAACTACACGATTGGGATTAAAGAGCAATTGATCTTCCCGGAAATTGCGTTTGATGGGATTGAGAAGGTTAAAGGAATGAATATCACGATCACCACCTCAGCTCAAAATGATGAGCAGGGCCAGTGTCTGTTGACCCATATGGGACTACCGATCAGAAAGTAAAGGAATATGGCAAAGAAATCACTAGTCGCCAAGGCGAAACGGGAACAGAAATTTAAAGTGCGTCAGTATAATCGGTGTCACATTTGTGGCAGGCCGCGGGCGTTTCTCCGTAAATTCGGCATGTGTCGGATTTGTTTTCGGGAAAGAGCCTTACGCGGAGAGATCCCAGGTGTTACCAAGGCAAGTTGGTAGTTTAATGTAATTATTTTTTTTGGGAGTAAAGTTCCACATGATGACCGATCCCATCGCTGATCTGTTTACTCGTATTCGAAACGGGTTGATGGTCAGACATCCGAGGGTTGATGTCCCCGGGTCAAAAATGAAAATTCGTATCGTGGAGATTTTGAAGGACGAGGGTTATATCAAAAATTTCCGGATATATGATGATAATTTGCAGGGGATCATTCGGGTGCATTTGAAATATAAAGATGACCAGCCGGTGATTCGCGGGATCAAGCGAATTAGTAAACCCGGGCGGAGAAACTATGTCAAGCAGGACGCGATCCCCAAGGTTCTTAACGGACTAGGGCTTGCCATCCTGTCCACCTCTTCGGGGGTGATGACCGATCATGAATGCAGAGAAAAAGGGGTTGGGGGAGAAGTGCTGGGTCACGTCTGGTAAAACTCCTAAGGCTCTTGTGGGGGTTAATCTTCCCTGGTAGAAACAAGTATTTAATTAAAACCGAAACTTTATAGAAGCGTTAACATGTCTCGAATTGGAAAAAAGCCGATCAATATACCCTCCGGGGTAGATTTTAAAGTCAACGGGTCAAACGTGGCGGTAAAAGGACCAGGGGGGCAGTTGCAGCGCGACCTGCACCCCAATATGAAGATTGAGTTGAAGGATGGCGTGGTGAGCGTGGTTCGGCCGACTGATGGAAGGTTGGATCGTTCCCTGCATGGGCTGACGCGTACCCTGATCAATAATATGGTGGTGGGGGTTACGGATGGTTACTCAAAGCAACTCAATATTGTCGGGGTAGGTTTTAAGGTGGAGCTCAAGGGTAAAAACCTGGTTTTAAATCTTGGGCATTCGCATGCGATCAACTACCCGGCTCCTGAAGGTATTGAGTTTGTTGTGGACAATAAAAAGAATACGATCGTAATAAAAGGAGCTAATAAGGAGCGGGTTGGACAGACCGCTGCGGAGATTCGCAGTTTTCGTCCGCCGGAACCTTATAAGGGAAAAGGGGTCATGTACTCCACGGAAAGAATACGCAGAAAAGCCGGTAAAGCGGCGGCCAAAGGATAATTTTATGAAAACATCTGAACGGGAACGACTGCGACTGCAAAGAAAAAGAAGGATTAAGCTCAAAATGCAGAAACAAACGAGCCGACCTCGGTTGACAGTGTTCCGAAGCACAAAACATATATACGCTCAAATTGTCGATGACAATGAAGGTAAAACCCTTGTGGCTATGTCAACGCTTTCGCCAAACTTCAAAGAGCAGATGAAGACCGGCGGCAACCTCAAGGCGGCAACGTTGGTGGGTTCTCTCGTCGGTGAAGCGGCCGTAGCTAAGGGCATCAAGGAAGTTTATTACGACCGAAACGGATTTTTGTATGCCGGACGCGTCAAGGCTTTGGCCGATGCGGTTCGGGAAAAAGGAATAAAATTTTAATCCATAACGCAGGAGGAAGTGTTGCGACAACGGAACCAGGAAAAACCCACAGACTTTGTTGATAAGGTTGTCAAAATCAACCGTGTAGCCAAGGTTGTGAAAGGCGGTCGCCGTTTCAGCTTCAGTGCGCTGGTGGTGGTTGGCAATCGGGAAGGTAAGGTTGGCTGGGGTTTGGGAAAGGCCAATGAAGTTCCTGAAGCAATACGCAAAGGTGTGGAAAAAGCCAAGAGGGGTATGGTGACAGTGAGTCTCGATGGTTCTTCCATTCCCCATGAAGTGATAGGGGCTTATGGATCGGGCAGGGTCTTAATGAAGCCGGCGTCAAGAGGCACTGGTTTGATAGCAGGTGGTGCTGTCCGGGCAGTTTTGGAGGCGGTAGGTGTTCGCGATATTTTGACCAAATGTTTGCGCACCAATAACCCGCATAACGTGGTCAAGGCGACCATTCAAGGATTGGCCGTTTTGCGTGACGCAAAAGAATGTGCCCGCATGCGCGGCAAATAACGGACCCCGATTTTACTGAGGATTAAGAATGTTGCATTTATCAAATTTGAAGGGACCAGACCGACAAGATAGAAAGCGGATAGGCCGTGGCCCTGGCTCCGGGACTGGAAAAACTTCTGGCAGAGGACAGAAGGGGCAGAAGTCTCGTTCAGGCGGAAGTCCACACCCGTGGTTTGAGGGTGGGCAGATGCCGCTTCAACGGAGGTTGCCCAAGCGTGGGTTTACCAATATCTTTAAGAAACAGTTTGAGATCGTTAATGTGAGCGATTTGGCTCGCTGTGCCGGGTCTGACCCTGTGACCCCGGAAGTGATGAAGGAAAAGGGGTTGATTAAAAAAACCGGATTGGTGAAAATTCTAGGTTGCGGTGAGTTAAAGGAGTCGTTAAATGTTCACGCACATAAATTCAGCGGTTCGGCGCAGGCCAAAATTGAAAAATCAGGGGGACAGGCTGTTAGCCTCTAAATGAGCGGTGCTGATAGTTTTGCCAATATTTTTCGTGTACCTGAGCTGAAAAAACGGGTTCTTTTCACGCTTGCACTTATAGTTGTTTATCGGATCGGTGCTCATATCCCGACTCCGGGAATCAATGCTGTGGCGTTGGCAGAATTGTTTGCTCGGGCCCAAGGCACTATCCTGGGGTTTTTCGATATGTTCTCCGGCGGTGCATTGAGCCGGTTGACGATATTTGCGTTGGGCATCATGCCCTATATCAGCTCATCGATCATCCTGCAGTTGATGACGATTGTTTCTCCCACTCTGGCAAGATTGAAAAAGGAAGGGGAGCAGGGGCAGAAAAAAATCACCCAGTACACCCGGTATGGAACGGTGGTGCTGAGTATGATTCAGGGTTCTGGAATCGCTGTGGGACTTGAAGCAATGAAAAGCCCGAGCGGAGGGATGGTTGTCTATGAACCGGGTTGGTCTTTCCGGATGATGACGGTTTTGACCCTGACCGCTGGGACTTGTTTTTTGATGTGGTTGGGTGAACAGATTACCGAGCGGGGAATCGGGAATGGAATTTCCCTGATTATTTTTTCCGGAATTGTTGCTGGAACTCCGGCGGCAATTTTTCAGTCGATGGATTTGATGGGTACGGGCGAAATGTCGGTGCTCGTTATGTTGTTCCTTCTGATATTGATGATTGTGGTGATTGGGGTCATCGTTTTTACGGAAGGAGGGCAGCGCAGGATTCCGATCCAATACGCGAAACGGGTGGTGGGTCGGAAAATGATGGGTGGCCAGGCAACGCATTTGCCTTTGAAGGTCAATACGTCGGGGGTTATCCCGCCGATTTTTGCTTCGTCCATCATCATGTTTCCGGCGACGATTGCTCAGTTTATCAGTCATCCGTGGATGCAGACGGTTTCGGCGATGTTGACCCCCGGAACCATTGTGTACAGTCTGATTTTTGTTGGAGCGGTGTTTTTCTTTTGCTATTTCTATACGGCCGTCATTTTTAATCCGGTTGATGTGGCGGACAATATGAAAAAGCATGGAGGGTTTGTGCCGGGAATCAGGCCGGGAGCCAAGACTTCCGAGTACATCGACACGATCCTTTCAAGGATCACGTTTTATGGGGCCACGTATCTTTCTTTAATCTGTATTTTGCCGGATTATTTGATAAAATACTTTAACATCCCGTTTTATTTTGGTGGAACAAGCCTTTTGATCGTTGTGGGTGTTTCTTTGGATACTATGCAACAAATTGAGTCTCACCTGGTTATGAGAAATTATGATGGTTTTGTTAAAAAGGGGCGATTGAAAAGCCGAAGAGGCTGATTGATGAGGTTGATTCTTTTAGGTCCGCCGGGAGCTGGGAAAGGTACCCAGGCTAAAATGCTGAAAGAAAAATTTCAGATCCCGCAGGTATCCACTGGTGATATTTTAAGGCAAGCAGTTAAGGATAATACAGGGCTGGGCATTCAGGCTAAATCGTTTATGGATGTGGGTCAGTTGGTTCCAGATGATGTAGTGATCGGCTTGATAAGGGAACGTATCAAGCAGGCCGATTGTGAAACAGCGTTTATCTTGGATGGGTTTCCACGGACCATCGTTCAGGCCGAAAAGCTTTCGGAAACCTTGGCCGAAATGGGCTTGGCGATTGACAATGTAGTGGATCTGGAAGTTGGTGCCGAAGAGGTGATCAACCGGTTGACTGGACGAAGCACCTGCCCTGATTGTGGCGGCATGTTTCATGAGAAATCCCGACCTCCAAAAGTTCCGGGGGTTTGTGACGGTTGCGGTGGTACCTTGGCCCAGAGGCAGGACGACGATAAGGAAACGATTTTGAAGCGGCTGGAGGTTTATAAGGAGTCCACCGCGCCCTTAAAGCAATTTTATGAGAAACAGGGAAATCTGAAAACAGTAATAGCTACAGGGCCTGTAGAAGAAATTTTTTCCCGCGTTTTAGAAATGGTAAAGTGAAAGTAACGGATGTCTAAAGAAGAATCTATAGAAGTAGAAGGCACCATACTTGAGCCATTGCCGAACGCGATGTTTCGGGTGGAACTGGATAACGGCCATAAGGTGCTGGCTCATATATCCGGGAAAATGCGGATGCATTTCATCCGCATCCTGTGCGGAGACAAGGTGAAGGTACAGCTTTCCCCTTATGATTTGACCCGGGGACGGATCACCTATCGGTATAAATAGAAAGAGGACGGAACCATGAAAGTCAGGGCATCGGTCAAGCCAATTTGTATGAAATGTAAAGTCATCCGCCGTCGTGGAGTTGTGCGGGTTATTTGTGAAAACCCGAAGCATAAGCAACGACAGGGTTAATTTCCTAAAGGAGCAGCAGTGGCAAGAATAGCGGGTGTAGATATTCCGAAGGATAAACAAGCAAAAATCGCCCTGAGGTACATATATGGAGTGGGGCCAAATACTGCCATGAATATCCTGAAAAAAGCCGAGGTTGGGGAAGAAATCAGAATGAAAGATCTGACCGAGGAAGAGGTGACCCGGATCCGTAATGTCATCGATAAAGATTACGAAGTGGAAGGTGATTTGAGACGTGATGTCAGCATGAACATTAAACGTTTGATGGATATAGGTGCCTATAGAGGACTTCGTCATCGTAAAGGGTTGCCGGTTAGAGGGCAAAGGACGCACACTAACGGCAGGACCCGAAAAGGCCCCAAGAAAACTGTGGGTGCACGAGCAAAAAAATAAGGACTAAAGATTAATGGATAAAAAAGTAAAAAGCGGTAAAAAAAAGCAAAAGACGGTGCCGGAAGTAGGGGTAGCCCATATTCAGGCCACGTTCAATAATACTATTGTCACCATTTCCGATATGTCAGGGAATGTGGTGTCCTGGTCTAGTGCTGGTGCCCAGGGCTTTAAAGGCTCAAGAAAAAGTACCCCATTTGCAGCACAGGTGGCGGCCGACAAAGCCGCTGTCAAAGCACGGGATATGGGGATGAAAAAACTGGAAGTCCATGTTAAAGGCCCTGGATCGGGACGAGAGTCCGCAATACGATCTTTGCAGGCTGCGGGAATGGAAGTTCTTGTTATTCGTGACAAGACCCCGATTCCGCACAATGGCTGCCGCGCAAGAAAACGTCGTAGGGTTTAATTGCATAAAACCGAAAGGAGAAGCTGAATTTGGCCAGGTATACAGGTTCTGTTTGCCGACTTTGTCGGCGAGAAGGCATAAAATTATATTTAAAAGGTACCCGTTGCGAGACAGCAAAGTGCGCTATAGAAAAAAGACCGTACCCGCCAGGCCAGCATGGTCAAGGCAGGAAGAAGTTTTCGGAATATGGGGTGCAGCTTCGTGAAAAGCAAAAAGTAAAGCGGATTTACGGTGTACTGGAAAAGCAATTTCGTAATTACTTTTTTGCGGCAGATAGGAAAAAAGGTGTCACCGGTGAAAACCTTCTGCGAAATTTAGAGTTGCGGATGGATAATGTTATTTACCGGATGGGACTAGCTTCATCTAGGAGCACAGCCCGTCAGTTGGTGAGCCACGGTCACTTTACCGTTAATGGAAAAAAGATGAATATCCCCTCCTATGCTCTTGGGCAGGGGGATACGATAGCTATGAATCCCAATAAGGTGAAAAAAGCGCCAGTTAAAAACGCGATTGAGAATATTAAGGAAAAAACCCTGCCAGACTGGCTATCGTTTGATGCGGATAGCAAGCAGGGTGTTGTCCAGGCCTTGCCTGCAAGAGAGCATGTAACTATGCCGATTGAGGAGCAGTTGATCGTAGAGCTCTACTCACGCTAAAACTGGACTTGATCCCGCATCAAAAGAAACTAATTAAAAACTGTTTAAGACCCTAATCAAGAGGTCGGAGGTTTCATGTTCACAGCTCAGGAAATCGTTAAACCCAGGCGATTAGAATTTGATAAGAAAAATAAGTCGGAATACTACGGTAAACTCAGCGCGGGTCCTTTCGAACGCGGATATGGAGTGACCATTGGTAACTCTCTAAGAAGGATGCTGTTGTCATCCATTGAAGGGGCCGCCATTGTGGCCGTAAAGTTTGAGGGAATCTTTCACGAGTTTTCTTCCATTCCAGGTGTGGTTGAAGATGTTACGGAAATTGTCCTCAATCTTAAACAGGTCAACCTCAAGCTAGTCGGTGAAGCGGACTCTAAACGGGTTTATATTAAAGCCTCGAAATCGGGCGTCATTTGTGCCAAAGATATCACGGCTGATCCGGATGTGGAGGTGCTGAATCCCGATCTTCCCATTCTCACCATCGACCAGAACAGCGAGGTGGAGATGGAAATGATTGTGAGAAAAGGTCGAGGCTATGTTCCCGCCGACCGGCACAACATTGAAAATGAATCTGTGCAGATGATCCCTGTGGATTCCAGTTTTTCCCCGGTCGAAAAGATCACCTATCATATCGAGAATACCCGGGTCGGGCAATCGACAGATTATGATTCTCTGGTCATGGAATTATGGACCAATGGAGGTATCACACCTGAAGATGCGGTGGCACATTCCGCCAAGATTGTTAAAGATCATATGCAGGTTTTTATCAATTTTGATGAAGAGCCGGAACCGATACAACCTAGGGTCGATGAGAAAAAACTGAAGGTGCTGACAAATATGGCCAAATGTGTGGAAGAGCTCGAGCTATCTGTGCGCTCCTACAATTGTCTTAAAAATGCCAACATCGAGACTATTGCCGAACTGGTTCAAAAAACTGATGGTGAAATGCTGAAAACCAGAAACTTCGGCCGCAAATCGCTGAATGAGATTAAGGAAATCCTGGAGGACATGGGACTTCATTTGGGAATGAAAGTCGATGAAGATGATCTCAAGCAGATCCTTCAAGCCCAGAAGAAAAAAGAAATAGATACTGAAATCGAGCTGTAGCAGCCCTGCTCGCTGAAGTCATAACAGGAGTGATAAACAACCATGCGGCATTTAAAAGCAGGTAGAAAGTTTGGAAGAACCTCTGCCCATCGGAAAGCATTGTTCAGAAACCTTGTCGGGGCTCTTATTCAAAGAGAGCGCATCAGCACCACTTTGGCGAAAGCTAAAGAACTGCGGAGCAAAGTGGAAAAAACAATCACGCTGGGCAAAAGAGGTACGCTTCACGCTCGTCGCCAGGCTTTCAAGCTGGTTCCTGCTAAAGGTGCAGTGCATAAGGTGTTTGGTCCGCTGGCGGAGCGCTATGCTAATCGGCCCGGTGGGTATACCAGGATCATTCGAATCGGTCACCGCAAGGGAGATGATGCGCCCATGGCCTTTATCGAGTTGGTAGACCGCGAAGGCGAGGCAAAGCCTCCCGCTAAAGCCGTAACGAAAGAAGCAACTAAAGAAGCACCGAAAAAAGTAACGAAAGAAGCAACGAAAGAAGTAACGAAAGAAGCAACGAAAGAAGTAACGAAAGAAGTAACGAAAGAAGTAACGAAAGAAGTAACGAAAGAAACCCAACCAAAGGTGACGGAAAAGAAGAAAGCCGAACCCCAAAAAGAAACCGCTAAAAAAGACCAGCCCAAAGATAAGCCCAAAGACAAGCCCAAAGACAAGCCCAAAGATAAGCCCAAAGATAAGCCCAAAGATAAGAAGTAATCCCCACTTGGCACTGGGCTGTTGTCCTCCATAAATTTCATGCTCCCTAAGGGGCAAAGATCAATACATTACATTGCAACCTGCCCACAGTAAAAGGCTTCCACTGGGCAGGCGCCCTCTCCAGCGTCAGTTGATTACGAGCAGTTTGGCGGTATTCCTGTGGGTCCCTGCTTGAACCTGAAGTTGGTGTTTTCCTTGATATAAATCAAAAGGTCGTCATAACTCTTGAAGTGCTCGGTGAATCCGTAATCATCGCCAGTGTATTCGCATGATTCCGTACTGTGTTCGCGGCACATATAAGGCCGGTGCTCGTAGATAGCGCACTTGTTGTCCGGCATTAGAAAATTGCAGCGGTTGTGGATCATGACGTACCAGGCTTTTCGAGAGATATAAATAGAAACGTTTTCGTGCGCGAGCTTCCATAATAAACTGTCATAATCACGCCGGTTCTCAGGTTCATCAATTCCAAACGCAAAATAATTACAACAATAAGCCGGAAGGCATTTTTCGCACTGGCTGGTGTCGTCTCGTTTGCTCTTTGTCTTGTTTGCCATGAATACAATCCTTCTTACTGGGTTAAGAATAAATTTTTGGAGAGAAGTGAATCCGGTTTTCAGAGAGATTCTATCAGCGGCTATTTTGCCTTGCTGACTCCGTAGAGTCAACCCACCCTTTAATAGAGAGCTAATAAGGCAATGGTTCATCAAGCCGAGATGAATGGTTCAGCGGTTTAAAGGCTCCACAGGGCGAGGCGCCCAGCCCAGCGTCACGCTGGCCTTTCGGTCGGTTTTACACGCAACCTGTTTATTTTCCAGACGGTTGACTTTGCAATCTCTCGGACATACCTTCATACCTTGCAGTTTCCCAAATGACGCAGAGCCTGCCGGGACCGGCGGTACAACTCACCGGTACGACTCGCCGGTACGGAACAATTTCATGTAAGCCGGTTCAAACTCTTTTAAAGATATAAGCAATAATTTTGATGATTCAGGCATTGGATAA
>WASV01063193.1_pt1 | contig 16511 bp, 14 predicted proteins | sample 5698531 | NCBI WGS metagenome assembly WASV01 (sample SAMN11175559, study PRJNA528189) | sponge metagenome | isolation source: marine sponge | host: Myxilla | place: Antarctica: Western Antarctic Peninsula, King George Island | collected 2013-01 | reverse complement strand
GATTTGTTGGTGGCGGTTCGCCGCGCTGGAATCGCTGACCAAATGGCAGTTTATAACTGGCTCAAAAAGAAATTAGGCGAAGGAACATCGTAATCCGCCGAAGCATTGCCTCATCTATATCACGCTACATGTCAATTTTCATATCACGCCTTATCCAACGCCTGCTCAAGATCCTGTTCAATATCATCCGGGTCTTCCACGCCTACCGACAAGCGCACCAATCCATCGGTCAATCCTCGGGCGTGGCGTTCGGCCGAGGGGACGTCTACATGGGTCATGCTGGCGGGGTGGGTAATCATGGTTTCTACTGAGCCTAAACTTTCGGCTAAGCCGCATAAATTGAGGCTATTCATGAGTGCCTTACCTGCGGGAATGCCGCCTTTGAGTTCAAATGATAGCACGCCGCCGTAGCCGCTCATTTCGCGTTTGGCGATGGCGTGTTGCGGATGGGATTGCAAGCCCGGATAGCTGACGCGCGCGACTTTTGGGTGGTTCTCCAGATAAGTGGCGATGCGTAAGCCGGTTTCATTATGGCGATACATGCGCAGGTGTAAGGTTTTGATGCCGAGTAGGGTGAGCCATGCGTCAAAAGGGCTGTTGACTGCGCCGATGGTTTTTTGGATGAACTTGAATCGCTGGTAAAGTGCGTCGTCATTGACTACCAATGCGCCGCCGATTAATTGATTGTGCCCGCTGATATATTTGGTGGTGGAGTGCATGACAATATCGGCGCCGAGCTCCAGTGGGCGCAAGAATATCGGCGTGGCGAAGGTTGAATCTACCCCCAGCGGAATGCCGGCGTCTTTGCCGATTTTGGCAATGGCGGTGATGTCGGTGATTTTGATGAGCGGATTGGAGGGCGTTTCCAGCCAGATGAGCTTGGTTTCAGGGCGAATGGCATTGGCGACATTCTGCGGCTCGGTGCTATCAATATAGGTGAAGGTTAAGCCGTAAGTGGTTAGTACTTGGTTGAAATGCCTGGATACTCCGCCGTATACATCGTCCGAGCAAACTACATGATCGCCGGCTTTGAGCAGCTTCATCACCGCATCCACCGCCGACATGCCGCTGGCGTAGCAAATTCCGTGTTTGCCGCTTTCCAATGCGGCGAGGTTGGCTTCTAATACTTGGCGGGTGGGGTTGGAGGAGCGGGTGTAATCAAACCCTAAATCGCGCCCGACTTCCGGGAGCACAAAGGTCGCGGTTTGGTAGATGGGCGGGATGATCGCTCCGGTGGTGGGGTCAGGGATTTGGCCGGCGTGCACGCACTTGGTTTCGAGTTTCATGATTTGCCTCAGCGGATAAGAAGGGACGGATAATGATGGGTCGCAATGATACCGAATTTTCTTGGTAAAAGGATGAACGCGCCGGCCGAAGTGGCGGGCGTTTAGCCATCCAAAAACGCTTCGCACAAAGCGACTAATTGGTCGGGTTGTTCGGCGTGTAGCCAGTGTCCGGCATTTTGAATGGTGGCAATGGAGGCGGCTGGAAAACTTCGGTGAATTGCTGCATGCCCACCCGCTTCATCAAGCTGAAGATAGTCGGAATCCGCGCCCGCAACAAATAAAGTTGGGCCGGTCGCCACTTGTTCATTGGGATACCCGGCGAGCGTCGCTATATTCTCCGCAAGGGCGGGCAAATTAATCCGCCAGCGGTAACCGTCATGCCCGTGCACCGCTGGTATTAAGTTTTGCGCGAGGAATTGGCGTACTGCGAGGTCGGGGATGGATGCCGCTAATGCCGCGTCAATTTGTCGGCGGTCGGTGGTGGCGGCGAGGTCCACGGTTGCCATGGCATCTATCAATTCGCGGTGGTGGTCGGAGGAATAGGCAATCGGTGCGATATCAACGACAATCAATTTTGCCAGTTCAATGGACTGGTTTTGCGCCAATGTCATGGCGATTTTTCCGCCCATGCTGTGGCCGAGTAGGGAGGGGCGGTGTAATCGGTGGTCGGTGATGAATCGCGCCACATCCGCGCCCATGGCGGCGTATTTCATGTCGTCTTGCCACGGCGACTGGCCATGATTGCGCAAATCCAAACAAAACACTTCGCGGCGCGGCGACAGCCGTGCGGCGATGCTGCGCCAGTTGGCACTGGAACCGAATAGCCCGTGCAGGATTACCAGTTGGGATAAGCGTTGCGCGGTGTCGGGATTGTTTGCGTTGCGCGGGTTGCTTGAGCCGCCATATTTGCGCCCATATAACGCGACCGGCAGATTGCCGGTTTCAGCACCGCTAGTTACCTCATTGCCGCTTGCCTCGTTGCCACCAGCGTGGATGGTTTGGTTAGGGTTATTCATCATGACATCCAGCATTATATTCCGAACAAGGTTTAGTATACGCGCCAGACGGATTATGCATTACACTCGCCCGCCCTACGGGAGCCACGAAAAATTGAACGGAAAAACCAATCTTATCGCCGCCACGGCCGCCCATCCGAGCTGCGCCGAGCATGCGCCTGCTCACGCCCCTGATAATGTGCGCATTGCGATTTTCGCCATCGTTCTCGCCGTGTTCGTGCTGTCGTTAGGCGATGCGTTAGTCAAGTTCGTCGCTGCTGATTTTTCCCTCTGGCAATTGTATGTGCTGCGTTCGCTATTCGCGATACCCGTATTAATCGCGATCATTAAGCTACCCATGGCGAGCGGTAAATGGCACGCACCGGGCGGCTCTTTTAGGCCAGTGGCGCTCGGCTGGACGGCGTTTCGCAGTTTTATGATGGTGGTGATGTGGGCGATTTATTACACCGCACTACCGCATATCACTTTTTCCGTGGCAGCCTCGGTGCTCTATACGATTCCGTTATTCATCACGCTATTATCCGTTTGCTTCGTCGGCGACCGGGTCAGCGTGGCAGTGTGGTTGGCGGTCGGTTTCGGCTTCGCCGGCGTGCTGGTAATCGTGCGACCGACGGCGGATAATTTTAATCTGTATGCGCTTTTGCCGCTACTTTCAGCGATGCTTTTCGCCTGGGCGATGATTTTAACGCGCACAAAATGCCGGCGCGAAAATCCGAAAGTATTGGCGTTATGGCAAAACCTCATGTTCGTTATCACCGGCAGCATTATCAGCGGCATCTTGTTGATTTGGCAGCCACACGAACTGGCAGCACTCAACCCATTTTTGTTCGGCGGCTGGATGCCCCTCGGCGGTGTGCAGTGGTTGGTGGTGATAATCCTCGCCACCACCGTGGTCATCGGCAATATCTCCGGCGCGTTCGCCTATCAACGTGGTCCCTCGGCGGTGGTCGCCACTTTTGATAACACCTACTTAATATTCAGCCTGCTATGGGGATTCCTGTTGTTTGTTGAAATCCCCGATGTGCAAGCCATCATCGGTATGGCGATGATCGCCGCATCGGGCATCCTCACCGTCTGGTTATCCCGCAAATAGTAACGAATTGGCAATCGGCAATTCGCAATAAATAGTTGCCGCGCACGATGTCCGCAAAGTGGATACTGCTGGCATAATGCATTGCCGAATGCATGCGCAAATACATGCGCTAATGTAGGCTATTCCCCTGGAGATTTATTCATGTTTTCCGTCATTTTTGTGAATGTTCTAAACCGACCCGCGGCGCGGCGAATCGCCGGTGCATCCGTTGCTACGCTGGTCATGCCAATGGTCATGATGACGCTCATGCTGGGTGCAATGAGCGTCGCCAATCCGGCACAAGCGCGACAAAACATTCACATTGTCGGCTCCTCCACGGTCTATCCTTTTGTCACGGTGGTGGCGGAAAAATTCGGACGCTCAACAGATTTCAAAACGCCGATTATTGAAGCCACCGGCTCCGGCGGCGGGATGAAATTATTTTGCGCCGGAGTTGGGGTCAAGCATCCCGATTTCACCAACTCCTCACGGCGCATCAAAAAATCCGAGTTTAAGCAGTGCATCGCAAACGGAGTCGCCGATATTATAGAAATCAAATTCGGCTATGACGGCATCGTGTTAGCCACCAGTAAAAAATTACCGCAGATGTCGGTGACGCGTTTGGATATCTTCCGCGCATTAGCCAAAAACATTCCCAACCCGAACGGCACGATGACGCTAATTCCCAATCCCCACACAACCTGGGCGGATGTCAATCCGGCGTTGCCGATGAATAAAATAGAAGTATTAGGTCCGCCGCCGACTTCCGGCACGCGCGATGCGTTCGTGGAGTTGGCAATGGAAGGCGGCTGCCAGCAAATTCCGTGGATTGCGGCGTTGGAACATATCAGTACGCCAGCCGAGCAGCCGTCCTACACGACCATCTGCCACCACATCCGCGAGGACGGTGCGTTCATTGAGACCGGCGAGAACGACAATTTGATCGTGCAAAAACTCGGCAATAATCCAATCGCGTTAGGTATTTTCGGGTTTAGTTTCCTTGATCAAAACGGCGATGTCGTACAAGGCTCCAAGGTGGACGGGGTCGCGCCGGAATTTGATAACATCGCGGACACCTCCTATCCGATTTCACGGCCACTGTACATGTACGCCAAATCTGCGCATATCGGCATCATCCCCGGCATGGCAGAATTTATGGCGGAGCTGACCGATCAAGATACTTGGGGCGAAGAAGGCTATCTGACCGACCGCGGATTAATTCCCATGCCCGAAGCCGAGCGCGCATCGTTCCGCGCCGCCAGCGTGAAAAAAACTCGTTTGAACTTGCAATAATTTGTGACGCGCCGCTGGTGTCGCCCACGCCGCTCGCGATATTTATCAAAATGCGCTTCCGTCTCTCCCGAATTGCCAAGGCAACCGCAGTCGCCAAATCCAATTGGCTTTATACCAATCGCCCGCCGAGTACATGTACATGAACATCCTCGCCATCTTGTGCTTATTCTTCATCGGCTTGCCGGCGATGCTGATGATTGGCATGCACTTCCTGCGGCGACGGCGAACCGCGCATCGCCGCATGGAGCTGGCTTTCAAGGGATTTTTGTTGCTATGCGCGTGCCTCGCCATTTTCACCACGGTCGGCATCGTTTTATCGGTTCTGTTTGAAGCCATTCGGTTTTTCCAAATCGTCCCGCTGTGGGATTTTTTGTTCGGGCTTGAGTGGTCGCCACAAACCGCCATCCGCGAAGATCAAGTCGGCGCAAGCGGCGCATTCGGCGCGCTGCCATTGTTCGCCGGCACCATGCTGATTACCGTCATCGCCATGTCGGTGGCGGTGCCGTTTGGATTATTGTCGGCCGTCTATTTGTCGGAATACGCTAATTCTCGCGTACGCGCAATTGGCAAGCCGGTGCTGGAAATGTTAGCCGGCATTCCCACGGTGGTGTATGGATTTTTCGCCGCGCTAACCGTCGCTCCGTTAGTACGCGATAGCGCCGCCGCATTGGGCTTAGAAGCCGCCGCCGAGAGCGCGCTTGCCGCCGGATTGGTGATGGGCATTATGATATTGCCGTTTGTCTCGTCGTTATCCGATGATGTAATTAACGCAGTACCGCAATCCTTGCGCGACGGCTCCTTAGGGTTAGGCGCGACTCGCTCGGAGACCATCCGGCGCGTGGTGTTGCCGGCCGCCTTGCCGGGCATCATCGGCAGCATTCTGCTCGCCACCTCACGCGCCATCGGCGAGACCATGATCGTAGTGATGGCGGCCGGGCTGGCAGCGCATCTCACCGCCAATCCCTTGCAGTCGGTAACCACGGTGACGGTGCAAATCGTAACCTTGCTGGTTGGCGATCAGGCTTTTGATAGCCCCAAAACGCTGGCCGCCTTTGCGCTTGGGTTGGTGTTATTCGTGGCGACTTTGCTGCTGAACATCGTCGCACTACGCGTGGCGCGTAAATATCGTGAACAATACGAATGAACATGACGGAAAACCAACGAGAGCAACGCCTGCGGCACGGCATCCGCGCGCGCAATCGCACTGAAAGGCGGTTTCGCTGGTTAGGCGCGGCCGCCATCGCAGTTGGCGTGTTGTTTCTGCTGTGGCTGATGGGGGCGAGCGTGTGGCGGGCATCCGGCGCGTTTTCCCAAACCTATATTGCCGTGGATATTAATCTGGCAATTGAAATGGATGGCGTCGTGGATAATGCCTCGGAAGCGCAGTTTGATGCCGCCGACCAGGGCAAATATCGGCAAGCGATAGCCGATGCGCCATTTGCTCGGATGATCAAATCTGCGCTGCGCGCGGATTTTCCGCAAGTCACCGGGCGCAAGGAGAAAAGAGCATTGTATCAACTGGTTAGCGACGGTGCTGAATATGATTTACGCGATGCAGTGCTTTCCAACCATGACCTCATCGGTCAGCCGCATCGCTACTGGCTACTCGCCGATGCCGAAGTGGACATGCTCATGAAAGGTTATATTGACCGCGAGCAAGCCGAATCCAACCGCCGGTTATCCGACCAAACTATCGCCTGGATTGATGAGTTGATTGCCCGCGAGCGTATTGAGAAGCGATTCAACATGCCGTTTTTCACCGCCGGCGATTCGCGCAACGCTGAGCAAGCCGGCATCTTGGGCGCGGCCATGGGCTCGGTGTTCACCTTGCTGGTGACCATGTTATTGGCATTGCCAGTGGGTATCGCCGCGGCGATATATCTTCAAGAATTCGCGCCGCCGCGAAATAAATTTAGCAAACTCGTTGATTTAGTGGAAGTGAATATCAACAACCTCGCCGCGGTGCCGTCCATCATCTTCGGGCTATTGGGGCTGGCGGTGCTGATCAACTATTTTGGAATGCCAAGATCCGCGCCACTGGTAGGCGGCATGGTGCTGGCATTGATGACCCTGCCCACCATCATCATTTCCAGCCGCGCAGCGCTGGCGGCGGTTCCACCGCGCATCCGTCAAGCGGCGTTGGGGGTAGGGGCATCGGGCGTGCAGACCGTGGTTCATCACATCCTGCCGCTGGCGTTGCCGGGAATGCTAACCGGCGCGATTATCGGCTTGGCGCGTGCCTTGGGCGAGACCGCGCCGCTATTGGTCATCGGCATGGTAGCGTTCATCGTAGATATCCCCGGCACGCCAACCGACCCAGCCACCGCCTTGCCGGTGCAGATATACTTATGGGCGGATAGCCCCGAGCGGGCTTTTGTTGAACGCACCGCAGCGGCGATTTTGGTGCTATTAGTGGTGTTGGCAGTCATCAACGGCTTGCTCGCGGTATTGAGAAACAAGGTTGAGAAACGCTGGTAACTACCTAATATAATTAAGTTATGCAAAGGTTTATAAAAATGTTAAGACAATGTTAACTCATTTATTAGTGGGCAATAAGGCCGCCGTCGGGAATAGGGCGGCGACTGCTTCGGCGACCCCAGACGCCCCACATGGTAAAACCGTCGGCAACGCTTTTGTCGCGAATGCGGTGATGGCTTGCCGCCATGTGGATGTGTCCTATAGCGGCAAGCAAGCCGTTTTTGATGTGTCGCTGGATTTAGCAAAAAATGAGGTATTAGCCATGATTGGCCCCTCCGGCTGCGGAAAATCCACGCTGTTGCGTTGCCTCAACCGCATGAACGATACCATTGACGGCTGCCATGTCGACGGCGACATCACTTTGCACGGCAACGACATCCACGCCCGCGCGATGGATGTGGTTTATCTGCGCGCGCGCGTCGGTATGGTCTTCCAAACCCCCAATCCATTTCCCAAATCGGTGTATGAAAATGTCGCCTACGGGCCCAAACTCCATGGCCTCAACCGCGACCGCACCGATTTGGATGAAATCGTCACCGCCAGTTTGCAACGCGCCGGCTTGTGGACGGAAGTCAAGGATCGTCTCAATCAGCCCGGCACTGGGCTATCCGGCGGACAGCAACAACGACTGTGCATCGCGCGCGCTATCGCCATTGCGCCCGAAGTGATTTTGATGGATGAGCCGTGTTCGGCGTTGGACCCGATTGCCACCGCGCGCATTGAGGAATTGATTGACGAATTGAAACAGCAATACACCATCTGCATCGTGACGCATTCCATGCAGCAAGCGGCGCGGGTATCCCAGCGCACCGCCTATTTTCACCTTGGGCATCTGGTGGAAATCGGGCGCACCGAGGATATGTTCACCAATCCCGCCCATGCGCTGACCGAAGGATATATCACCGGCAGATTTGGTTGAAAAATAAGCAATTACAGAGATTTATTGAGTTTATCTATAAATAGGGTATGGTTATGAGCACACACGGCGACGGGCATATTTTCAGGCGTTTTGACAGCGAAATGCATCACTTGCATGCGTTGGTTATTGAAATGGGGCAACTGGCGGCTTCACAACTGCGCGACGGAGTGGCAAGTCTGGAGAAGCGGGATGTTGAACTAGCTCGGAAAGTCATCCAAAATGATAAAAAAATCAATGATTTAGACATCAAAGCGGATGATGAAATTGTCCGAATTGTCGCCTTGCGGCAGCCCATGGCGCGAGATTTACGCGAGATTATCGCGCTGGGCAAAATCATCGCCGAACTAGAACGCGCCGGCGACGAAGCGCGCAAAATCGCCGGTCTCACCATTCGTTTTTACGCCGACGCCACCAGCCACGCGCCAGCGACGCGCATCTTGCAAGACATCTACGCGTTAGCCGGCTATGTGGAAGGCATGTTGACGGCGGTAATCGCGGCTTTTGACGGCTTGAATCTGGATGAGGCGTTGGAAGTGTTAGGCAAAGGATTGGAGCTGGATGCGCAATTGCAAGCCATCGTGCGCCGATTGAGCGCCTTGGCGCGGGAAGATTCGCGCAATATTGAGCATTTCGTTGATATCGTGCTGGGCATTCGGGCGTTGGAGCGATTTGGCGGACACGCGAAAAACATCGCCGGTCATTTAGTTTTCATCAAGCACGGAATTGATGTCCGCCATGAAGGCGTGGCACGTATTTTGCAGCAGTTGAAAGGGGCCGACGAAGGTTAAAAAGGAGTGGTGCGTGAGGATTGGTGAGTATATTTGCTATTTTACATAATAACGATTATACGAAGTAGGTAATTAGCACATTTCCAAAGCCAGCATGTCGTTCCCGCAATATGCATCTGGAATATTCCCCTCAGTTACGTCGTTCCCACAGTATGTTAGCGGGAATCTGGTGGTAATCGCGCATTATCAACCGCAAGCGGAAATGACGGGCTAATCACCGCGACCGTTTTATATTCCGCAAATGACCAGTTTTACTCTGCGCTTCAATAAATATCCGCGCAATTTCCGGGTATTTTCCCTTGATGCGCGCCTCCAGCATGCTGATGGTATCTTCCACATCGCCCGATGACATGGAATCGGTGAAATCCAAACTGATGGTCAGTAGCACATCCTCGGGTCCCAGATGCATGGTGAGGAGCTCGTTGATGCTGATGATGGTGTTTTCCTGCGCGAGGATGCGGCGGATGCCGGTGCGCACTTCCTTGCTGGCAGCCTCGCCGATGAGCAAGCCTTTGCTTTCATATGCCAGCACCGAGGCGGTGCAAGCGAGGATGATGCCGATGGTGATGGATGCCAGCGCGTCATATCGCGGGTCGCCGTAAAACTCGGCGAGGAGCAATCCGACCATGGCGGCCACCAAACCCAGCATGGCAGCGCTATCTTCAAATAGCACCGTGAACACGGTCGGATCTTTGCTTAGTTGTACTGCCTTGAAATAGCCCAATGTATCGCCCTTGCGCCGCCTAAATTCACGAAAAGCGACCGTCCACGCTGCCCCTTCAAACACCATGGCGATGCCTAATACGATGTAATTGACCATGGGGCGATAAATCGGCGTCGGTGCCATTAATTTGCTGATGCCCTCATATAACGACACCCCGGCACCGATGGAGAACACTAAAATAGCGACTACGAAAGTCCAAAAATATAACTCCATGCCGTAGCCGAACGGATGTTGCTCGTCGGCCGGCTTGGCGGCACGTTTCATTCCCCACAGCAGCAAGCCCTGGTTGCCGGTATCCACCACCGAGTGGATGGCTTCGCTGAGCATGGCCGAGCTGCCAGTGATGCCGGCGGCGATGAATTTGGTGAAGGCGATTAGTCCATTGCCAAGCAACGCCGCCACTACCACCCACTTGGAGCCAGATTTTTTCTTCAAGTGTCGTTTAGTCCGGTGTTGCCACACGCTGTGAATGCACAGCAATAAAGCGCGGTTCGGTGGGAAAAAAGGAAGAGGTGGATGGCAGCGAGCGGTCGTTGACACCCCATGAATTTGCCATGGTCATGAAGCAGAGTATGCCATAAAAATCCGTCAAGAACGGATTTTCGCCTAGTCGGTAGTTGTTGGAAATTCCAATCAATGCGTGTTCATGCATCCCTTTCGGGGGGGATAGAATAGGTGCCAGTGGCGTGGGCGATTGATTTTTCGGCACCTAACGATTCGCTGTATAAATTGGCTTCGCACACCGCCAAACGTCGCCCCAATTTCAGCACACGAGCGGTGGCGATAAGGTCGCCCGGCGGTGGTTTGCGTAAAAAATTGATGGATAGATTGGTGGTTACCGCCAGTTCCACTGGCCCGATGTTTGCCAGAATCACGGCATAAAACGCCGCATCCGCTAGCCCCATCATAATGGGTCCGGCGATACTGCCCCCGGGGCGCAAAAAATCATCGCGATAGACCGCGCGCATCACCGCCCGCTCGGCGGATAGCGATTGGAGTTTAATGCCTATCAGCGCGGCGAACGGCATCTGCTCGCTGACGATGCGGTTGAATTCGGCGGCACTCAATCGGGTCATGGTACTAGTGTCATTATTCGTGTCACCGCTGTCGTTATCAATACTCATAAAAGATCATGTGGCTTGGTTGCGTCCGATGTTAATCATTATCGTCTTGCTCATTTTAGTTTGGTTGGCTGTGGCAAGTTCAATTCCCACCATCAATCAAACCATAGTATACTCTCGCACCACCGCCCACAAAAAACTTTATTTATTTCAATGCTGTTTTTGACTATCGCCGCCTACTACCTACTCATCGGCTGCCTGTTTGGCATCGCATTTTTCGTGCGTGGCCATGCAGTTATCGCGCCGGAAGCCAGTGGCGCATCGGTTGCCGTGCGGTTGCTATGGACTCCAGCGGCGATTGCGTTCTGGCCTTTTTTGGCGCGGAAATGGTTGGCTAATCGCAAAGCCCGTTAATTAAATAATTCATTAATTCATTAATTCATCGCTATTTTCAACCCCCATTCAACCCCATCCAATTGCGCGCCCGATGATTAGACAACACCGCACCATTCACCGCCTAACTTGGTTGCTATTAGCACCGTTTTTGCTCGGGCTAATTCTTATTTTTAGCCAACCGCACACCAACCAACCACCCGCCAACGATCCATACCCACAAATCCCTGCTACCAAAGGCACCACCAAAGGTATATTGCCATGAGTCACGGCTATGTGCCGGTCAATTGGAATCGGCGCAAACAAATCTATGACCTGTGCGTGTGGGTCGGTATTGCGCTTTACCTCGCCCTATTCATGAGCGTTAGCCACGCGCTTTATCAAGGCGCGAATTCCATTTCAACGGCCATCCTGCTAATGCGCGCGTTTTCCACCTGCGGATTTTTGCTACTGACTTTCATTTTATGCATAGGTCCCTTAGCACGCCTAGACCGCAGATTCCTGCCGCTACTCTATAACCGCCGACATCTCGGCGTGTCTATGTTCGTCATTGCGCTGTTGCACGCCGCCGTGGCGGTCTATTGGTATCATAGTTTCGGCGTGTTGAACCCCATCGCATCCATCTTCCTCTCCGGCGGCGACTACCGCTCACTCAGCGATTTTCCCTTTCAAGTATTCGGTGCATTCGCCCTCATCATCCTATTTTTAATGGCAGCCACCAGCCACGATTTCTGGAATGCCAACCTCGGCGGACCGGTGTGGAAGACGATTCACATGTTGGTGTATCTCGCCTACGCATTGGTAATCGTCCACATCACTTTCGGTGCGTTGCAGCAAGATAACACCGGCTTCCTGCCGTGGATGGCGATTGGCAGCGCGTTGCTGGTGGGTGGGCTACACATTTTTGCCGGGCTGGCTAAATCCGGCGTAGCGGTTGCCCTCAATGATACCGCGCAAAAATATCGGCAAAAAGAATGGATCGCCGCTGGCAATTGGAAAGACATCCCCAATAATCGCGCAATTATCGTATCCGTAAACGATGCCGAACGCATCGCCATTTTTAGATATGACCAAACCAAACTGGCGGCGGTCTCTAATGTCTGCCAACATCAAAACGGACCATTGGGCGAAGGTCGGGTGGTGGATGGCTTGATTACTTGCCCATGGCACGGCTATCAATACAAACCCGAAGACGGCTGTTCGCCGCCGCCGTTCACGGAAAAAGTGGCGACCTATCGCTTGGCGGTGGAGGGCGATTTACTATTGGTTGACCCCACGCCCCTGCCGGCCGGAAGCCCGCGTCCGGTCATTGAAATAACCGCAGATTTGACATAACCGAGGCAAGCGATGACTGATAATAACAAGGCGGACACTGACATGACGGATGGCAAGGCTGCTCAACCGGCAAACGCAAAAATGCCGCCGTTTTTTGTCGGCTATATGCCCATGCCGGCGGCACTCAAAAAATTCTACTGGCCACTATCGGTATTGCTGATTATCACCATCGGATTCGCCGGCTACTGGCTGGCAGCACAGCAAAAACCTGCCGCTCCAGCCATTTGGAATACTGCCACGCCGGTCACTATGGAAGGCATTTTGACGCTCACCCCCTACCCTGTTCTACATCGTTTCAATCCGACCAACCCGCAGGAAATAGAATCGATATTGCTAGTCGGGCAAGGCAAACACGCCGCCGATGATTTTGTTGCGGCTCCTACCGGGCAATCGGTCGCCGGGCAGCCAGTTGCGGTGAGCGGATTTGAGATTAGGCGCGGCGGCTGGGGCATGTTGGAAATCGCCGGCGCGCATGCCATCACGCCGACGACGCGCGTCACTGTCGCTGAGATAACCCGGCGATTGGCAATCAAATCTCTCGGCGACATCGTGCTGCACGGGGAAATCGCTGGCACAAAATGCTTCTTCGGCGTAATGAAACCCGGCAGCGGCAAAATCCACAAAGCATGCGCCGAGGTCTGTTTGTTAGGCGGAATCCCGCCGATATTGGTAGCAACCGACGCCCAGAATCAAAAATTCGGCTATCTCCTCATCCGCGCCGATGGCAGCAGTGCCGCAGAATTGGTGGCGCGTGATGCAGCCGAGCCGGTGCGCATTCAAGGACAACTACGACAACAGGGCGATTTGTTATTCATCGCCATGGACGATAACGGACTGCGGCGCATGTAGTGATTTAGGTAGCGACCCGCTCATTTCAAACAGTCCCTCCAATCATCCCTCCCCTAATGCACCACCAAGCCGTGTCAAATTTGCGCCATGCCAAACTTATTAATTATTGCCAATTGCCCATCGGAAAATACCCACAAACTCCGACAAGCAACCTACGCAGGCGCCGGCCATTGCGACATCGCTGGCGTTGAAACGCGGGTTTATGCTCCGTTGGATGCAGGTGTTGAGGAAGTGTTATGGGCGGATGGGGTAATCCTCGGTAGCACCGAAAATTTCGGTTCCATGAGCGGCTTAATTAAGGACTTTTTGGAAAGAATCTACTATCCCTGCCTAGAAAAAACCGAAGGGCTGCCAGCCGCCGTGTATATCAAAGGCGGTCTGGACGGGCAAGGCGCAAAAACCAGTATGGAGCGCATTTTGCGCGGGTTAAAATGGAAACTGGTGCAACCAACGCTAGTACTTCAAGGCGAATACACCGATAAATTTTCACATCAATGCGAAGAATTAGGCAAGTTAATGGCGGCCGGGCTGGAAGTCGGTGTGTTCTAACCATGCTGGTTAAATACCCCACAGTCCCCGCGCATACCACCACCCATTAAGGTCACTTTCGGCGGTCATGTCTTGCTGGATTTTTGTTATTCCTACAAACCAACCCGTTACTTCCATTCTAGCGTGCGTTGGAATCCAGTAATTAAACACAGCGGCGCACCGCTGTGTTTAATTACTGCGCACTTCGCCGCACGACACGCACATCGGGGATTCTGGATAGCCCTTGCATAATCTGCTCGAGTTTTTTCAAGCCGGAGATTTCTAGTTTAAGTCGAATATACGCACCGTGCTCTGGATCGGTTTCCATAGTAAGTTTTAGTACTTCGGTTTTCTCGCCTTTTAGAAATTCGGTGATGTCGTTCAGCAATCCGTTGCGATGGTATGCCGTAATATTAATATCCACCGGCAAGCAAGTGGGCGTGGATTTACCCCATTGCGCTTCGCTCAAGCGCGCACGGCGTGGCGCATCCAGGCTGGTTATGTTGTGGCAGTTGCGGCGATGAATGCTTATTCCCCGACCGGCGGTGATAAAGCCGACGATTGGGTCGCCGGGAATGGGGTTGCAGCAACGTGCCATGCGGGTCAATAAATTTCCTACACCGCTGACGCTGAAATTATCGGGATGCCCGCTATTGTGTCGTGCGTCGGGCGGCGAAACTCGTGATAATTTGCGCGGCGGATGACCAGTATTGGATTCCGATTCGGATTCGGCACGGCGGCGATGGGGTGCAAGTGCGCGCGACAATTTGAAATCGTTAGCACCGATGGCGGCTAACATGTCATTCGTTTTGTGAAAGTGCGTGGTCCGCGCAATTTTGTCATAACTCAACGCTTCCAGACCTAAACGTGTCAATTCGCGTTCCAGCATGCTGCGCCCGTCGGCGAGGTGCTGCGCATAATCGACGCGCTTGAACCAATGTGCGATGCGATTGCGCGCGCGGCGAGTACGCACAAAATTAAGATCATTACGCAGCCAATCGCGACTCGGATGGCCATCCTGGACGGTTTGAATATGAACTTGCTGGCCGGTTTCTAAGGGACGCCCGAGCGGCGACATTTTTCCATTGACCTGTGCGCCGCGAATGCGATTGCCGAGTTCGCTATGAATCGCATATGCGAAATCAATCGGCGTGGAGCCGCTGGGCAGATCAATCACCGTGCCTTTCGGGGTGAAAACATAGATCCGCTGGTCGGCGAGCGGTTGCTCGGCGAAGGCACCAACATCGCGCAATTCTTCCTTCCATTCCAACAATTGCCGCAACCGCATTACCTTGTTATCTATATTGTCATCGGCGCGAACCTTTTCCTTATAACGCCAATGTGCGGCGACCCCGAATTCGCTTTGCTGATGCATCGCGTGAGTGCGGATTTGCACTTCCACGGTCTTATTCGCAGGTCCCGCAATTACGCTGTGAATGGAGCGATAACCGTTGTCCTTGGGGGTGGCGATGTAGTCATCAAATTCTCCCGGCAAGGGTTGCCAATGCGCGTGTATCGCCGCCAGCGCAACATAACAATCCGCCTCGCTATCCAGCAAAATTCGCAGCGCGCGAATATCCCGCAAATTCTCAAACGCCAATCCTTTGGTGCGCATTTTTTTCCAAATACTCTGCAGGTGTTTTGGTCTGCCGTAAACTTCGCCAGCGACCCCGGCTTCGGCTAACGTGCTTTGCACGGTGATGATGAATTCGGCGATGTATTGTTCTCGTGCCACGCGCTTTTCATCTAATGCAATTGCCAGCGCACGATAATCGTCGGGCTGCAGATAACGCAATGCATAATCTTCCATCTGCCATTTAATTTGCCCAATACCGAGCCGATTGGCGAGCGGGGCATACACCTCCATAGTAATGCGTCCAAGTTCAGCCAGCTCGGTAAGATTAGATGGTTTATCCCGCACGGCTTCCCGACAGTGACGCAACACCGATAGATGGCGCGCCAATTCAATCAACACCACGCGAATATCATCCACCATCGCAATCAACATCTTACGCAGATTTTCTTCGTTGCCGTGCGGATTGGCCGGCGAGTTGCTGGGCGAATTAGTATGCTCGTTGCGCTGTTGGGAAAGCGTAGAAAGTTGGCGCATGCGCGCGGCACCGTGCAATAATTGCATGGTCACCGCACCAAAACGCGTCGCCATTAACCCTTGCTCGTTTTCATCAATCGGGAGTTGCGACTGCAATAAACCAGCCAACAAACCCGGTGCATCCATCCCTAACGAGCGGAGAATCTCCACCGTCTCCCGACCGCTTCGCAAAGCGGCTTCGGCATCCGCCCGGCAATGCTTAATCACCCAATCGCAAACCTCATCCACATTAATATCATCTGCAATAGCGATGTCTGATGCATTGCCTAATGCATATCCTGATGCATTATTTGAAGTCGGCTCGGTTTTGTGTGATTGAGGCATGTTGAAATACGCGGCGATGCATGGCGAGTTTTCGCGAGTTTTGACACTCGCAACGAATGCGGAATTATACGCTGGTCTTATAATACGCTTTCCCTTGATACGCGGGAAACCACTAAAACATGTGGGCGAAGCACTCCTTGATAGAATTGGATCATAAAAAAGTCATTGATCGATCAGCGAATCATTCATTTGTTTAGAGGTTTTGATGTGGATGCCTTGGGGTGGTCAGATATCGTTATAGTAGAGCAAATACTCCGCCAATTCGCACTTGAATTCCTCAACATTCTCAAAAGTTGTGCCGTCTATTAAATCCTCGTTTAGCGTCCGCCAAAAGC
>WASV01003502.1_pt1 | contig 16576 bp, 12 predicted proteins | sample 5698531 | NCBI WGS metagenome assembly WASV01 (sample SAMN11175559, study PRJNA528189) | sponge metagenome | isolation source: marine sponge | host: Myxilla | place: Antarctica: Western Antarctic Peninsula, King George Island | collected 2013-01 | reverse complement strand
ATGCACTCAGACAAAATAAAGTTACACCGCTCTCTCTGTAACTTTATTTTTCCGGTGATTCGAGGCGTTCCCGCAAAAACCATGCCTCATCAAAGATATGATCACTATAAATCCAGAAGACCCGCCACCCTCGCACCCTGAAGACTGGTGCACTAAAGACCTGGAAATGATCAGCCATGTTGAGGTGTTCCAGAAGAAACCCGCCATACTCAAAAAAGTTGAAAGACGTCTAAACAAACTCAAAGAAGCAATGACTGTCGAGTTACTGTCTTGCGTTCACCAGTTACCACCGGGAACAGATATTGAAAAAGGACAAATTGCCAGAGGTGAAAACCATAACGGGTTCCCCTTTTTGTCTCTGGATATTCCACAGAACTTTTCCAAAACCGAGATGTACACCTATCGAACCCTGTTCTGGTGGGGGCATTATCTTGGGTTTTCCCTGATCTTGAAAGGTGACAAACTAAAAACCTATTTCCAACGCCTATCCGTCGCCTGCAACGAACCGTCCTTTCAAGATGTCTACCTCTCCCTGGCCCCTACCCCGTGGGAATGGCGCCAGGACAAGAAATATTTCGCACCAGTGAGAAACCAACAGGTCTGGACCGACCCATCAAACCTTTTAGATCATATGAAGATCATGCGGTTTTATTCCGTCGCTGATGAATCGTTTGAAGAGTTAGACTGGACGGAAGCCGGAATAAAGTTCTGGAAGGACATGGCCCCTGTTTGCCTGGGTTGACCACACCCTCTGTAACAAATAATTCAACCTTGTCATTTTTGCACGTATACCAATGGGTGTTTCCATAGGATTTTACTGGCAGGGATCACCCTCAGCTTTCCAGGGCTCACAAAATCCTTAAAGAGCAAGGCATGGTGCAGGGACGGGGCTATGGGGGAAATCCGGCTATCCGGAACATGCATGGGAGTTGGAACCATAAATACTTTTCGCCTGCCGCCCGCGCTTCCTTCAGGAATTTCTTTTTGCATCCATTTCCCTAAAAACGGAAACTCTTCTTGAACTCCAACCGCATAAATATTTTCCAACGCAGTCCCATCGGTTTTTGAAAAAACAGCCAGACAACCTGGCGGCAAAAATGGAGTGTGACAATCGTCTTCCATTCTCACCCCGTAACATGAATCCGGCAGTTCCATTGGCGGGGAGATTCTGATATAACTATTTGAAAGAAAAACATTTTTTCCCCTCTCAGCACCGGGCTGCCTACTTTCCAGACTGGAGGAAAATGAGACCAGGGGAATGGAAATCCTGGAATCGTTCTTCATAGATTTTTTCTGCATGACCCTGCACCTTTAATGTCTTCTGATAATGTCTTCTGAATCATTTCCAGGGCAAAACAGGTTACAGAATTGGACAGATTTAAATTGTTTGGGCATTTAATATTTCCTGGACTATGCGGTTTTACAATTTTCCCAGATGCCTTATTTTATTGTAGAAGAGAGCATCAATAACTCTAATAAGTTTATTCCTGTTCTCCATACATTACATTATAGCTTTTTATGAATGAATCCAATTATCAAGAGGCTATAAACTATCTCTACAGTCTTACACAAAGCGGCATTAAACTTGGACTTAAAAATACCGCTCGGATTCTTCAACATTTCGGTGATCCGCAATTAAAAACGACCACCATTCATATCGGCGGTACCAATGGTAAAGGATCTACTGCGGCGATCACAGAATCCATTTTAAAAACATCGGGCTATAAAGTTGGGCTTTATACCTCTCCACATTTGTTGGATTTTCGCGAACGCATACAGATTAACCGTAGAATGATCGAAAAACAGCAAACTACGGACCTGATCTTAAGAATTAAATTGGCTGTGGAAAGCCTGAAAATCCCCATCACATTTTTTGAGTTCGGAACTGTTTTAGCCTTTCTTTATTTTCGTGAACAAAATACCGATATAAATATTATTGAAGTCGGCCTGGGAGGCCGGCTGGATGCTACCAATCTTTGCAAAGCCGAAATATCCATTATCACGTCCATATCCATGGACCATACTCAATATCTTGGAGAAGATCTGAAACAAATCACCTTTGAAAAGGCTTCAATTATAAAGGAAAGCGGTATAGTATTTGCTCATATCCCCGAAGAGGAACTATTTCAAGTCGTCAAGAATTCGGCCAGAAAGTGTTCAGCAGACCTTTACCGGTCGGGAGTGGATTTCCAGGTGACCCCTGAAGCCAGACCTGAAGCCAGAAATGAAGGGGAAAACATCTTCAGTTACAAGTGGGGTTCCCGGGTTCTAAATAACCTGACTCTGCCCCTTATGGGCCATTTTCAAAGGAGTAACGCAGGGTTAGCCCTGTCGGCTTGTTTGGAGTTAAATAAACTCGGGCTCAATATTGAGGAAAAACACATAAGGCAAGGACTGGAAACGGTTTCCTGGGAAGGCCGGTTGGAAACAGTTTTCTCACACCCAACAGTGGTGTTGGATTGCGCCCATAATGAAGCCAGCGTCAGAAATATGGTACTGGAATTGCGCAAAAACTTTAAGTTTTCGCGCTGTTTTATTGTCTTGGGACTTATGCAGGACAAGAAAATTGATGAAGTCATCAAAATTTTAAGTCATTTTGGGGATCAGTTTTTCCTGGTATCGGTCAATCCTCCCCGAGGAGAAGCCGCTGAAAAACTGGCCGAGAAACTGAAAGCTCATAATAAACTGTCTCAGGTTTTCGAGACTGTTTTTGATGCGTTACAAGCTGTAAAACAAATCGCCAATCAGGACGACCTGGTTTGTATCACAGGTTCCATTTTCCTGGTTGGCGCAGCCAAAAAATGTTTTAACGATGAAAATAATTTTTTTAGTTCTGGGAATACTCTTCACTCTGACAAGTGAATCTTTCTCTGATGACAAAGAGGGAATGCAAATTTCTCAAGTTGGCCATCAGGAAGAAGCCCGGAATCCCTCTAAATTAGGTAGCAAAACATCAGACACTTCGACCTCTGGTTGGTTGTTGGGGAATGAAAAAGTGCTGACTACAAATGACGGTTTGGCCATGCCCCGGTCACTAACCTTCCCAAGCAGGGCCCAGAATGGTGGCAATCTCATCAACCGCCAGCCAGAAGAAACAAAAGCTCAACCCGCCGGACAAGAAGTTTTTCTAACCGCCGACCATATGACGCATGATAATAAGCGCAGTCTCCTCTGGGCATGGGGAAAAGTGATTATCCGGCTCGATGGCAGAGTTATTCAGGCAGATAAAGTCAAGGTGAACAATAAGACAGGAAACGGTAAGGCCACCGGCCATGTCATCATCACTCAAGATGACGGAACCCGTCTCAAATCCAAAAAAGCTATGTTTAATATCAATAACCAGAAAGGCAAACTTCTTGAAACCCGAGGCAGGCTTGGCGATAAGTATTATATCGAGGGAAAGGAAATTACTCGGTACTCAAAAAATCATTATAAAATTGAAAAAGGACACCTTACAACCTGCGAAGGTAAACTGCCGGATTGGCACTTTGAAGCAGAATCAATAGACATTATAATGGGTGACCGGGCGCTTTTTACCAATGGGGTCTTTAAAATAAGAGATGTCCCCATCTTATACATCCCTGTGGGCTACATCCCAATCAACCAGGAACGTAAAAGCGGACTTCTAAAGCCTTCATGGGGAAGCAGTAGCACTGAGGGTGTGATCTTTAACAACGCCTATTTTTGGGCCATCAACGGGCACTCCGACGCAACATTCGGTCTGGATTATTCGGAGCAACGTGGCTTCAGACCTTCAGTTGAGTACAGATACACCCCCAACAAACATACGATGGGCTCATTCAAAGCTTCTTTTATCGATGATAAGTTAACCGATTCTACATTCTGGAAAGTGGATGCCAACCACACACAAATACTCCCTCAGGATTTCAAGTTTAGTGGAAAACTAGACCTGGAAAGTGCGGAATTCAATAGAAACTTCAACGATAGCACCAGCCAAAGGGCCCGCCTGAATTCAGACTCCCACGCTACCATCACAAAAAACTGGGAAAGCAGTTCTTTGGATATTCTGACCCGATATCGAGACAGTTCCCAATCAGACAGCGACCAGACCCTTGCGCAACTGCCTCAACTAACCTACAAAACACAAAGGCAGCCCATTGGGGATACAGATTTTTTCTTTAGCCAGGATTCCAGCTTCACCTCGTTTCTTACGGATCTGGATTCAAGGAAGGATGTGGATGACAATTTTTCTGTACAGCGCTTCGACTTTCATCCCCGAATCTCTTACACGACGAAAATCACCCCCTGGCTTACTTTCACCCCTGCCCTGGGAATCAGAGAAACCCTTTACAGTAAAGGGTTGGACGCAATAGATAATAAACGCCTGGACTTCTTCGCCCGGGAATCCTTCGATATCAGTGCCCGTCTCGAGGGCCCAAGATTTGAAAAGATTTTCGAGCTTAAAAATAAATATATTCCAAAAGTCAAACATCTAATAGAACCCCGCATCACCTATAATTACACTCCCGACCTGGACGAAACGGATCGTGGAAAAATAAAAGTATTCGATGGCATAGATACTGTAAATCAGCAAAATTCGCTTACTTATTCCTTAACCCAAAGGATATTACAAAAGGAAATTGGAAAAGAGGGACTTGAAGGAGAGGACAGTTTTAGTACCCGCGAAGTCCTTCGCTTTGATATCAGCCAGACGATTGACCTGAGCGAGGCAACCGGTTCGGAAACATCCGAGAAAAAGCGCCCGTTTTCTGACCTCCGTTTTGACCTGGATAGCCGATTGCATGATAATTTTGAACTCAATTTCGACTCGACTTTTGATGTCCATGAAAATGTACTCAAAACCTTTAACGTTGAGTTGGGGGTTAAACCTCTTGACTCCTTATACTTATTCTTTGAAAGGCGTTATACCAAAGATTCAGGGACCTTTATCGTGAGCACCGTGGACTGGAACCTCGGCGAAGGTTGGAGAATGCAAGGCACAACCCGCTTTGACGAAGAAAAAAGAGCATCTTTAGAAAATAACTTCAGCTTGCTATATGATAACCCCTGCAAATGCTGGGGTGTCAATTTTGATATAATCGAAAGGGACAACCTTGTACAAGGACTGGGGAGCGACAGAGAGGTCAAATATCTTTTGAGTATCACACTGAGAGGTTTCGGCGAAATAAGCAGAGGAAACAGAGAAAAATTAATCCACCGCAAGTTTGAATCGATAAAATGACCATTGCAGAGAATATTGCCCGGGTGGCGTTAGAAATCGGTGCAATCCAAATCAATGTCTGCGAGCCTTTTACTTGGGCTTCCGGTTATAAAATGCCCATATATAATGACAACCGCCTGCTTCTGGGAAACGTCGGGCACCGTGCCCTGATTGCGAAAGGTTTTCAGGATATATTAAAAAAATGCGCAGCTGAAGTGGACGTCATAGCCGGCACAGCGACCGCCGGGATTCCCCATGCCACCACCTTGGCCGACCTGCTTCAGGTCCCCTTGATTTATGTCAGATCAACGGCCAAATCCCATGGCATGGGCAACAAAGTTGAAGGGATTCTTAAACAAAATCAGCGGGTATTAGTCATCGAGGATCTGGTTTCAACAGGGGGGAGTGCGGTCGGTGCTGTGGCAGCCATCCGGGAAGCCGGGGGCATTGTCGACCATTGTTGCAGTATTTTCAGCTATGGGTTCCCCGAGGCCACAGAAAAGTTTAAAAGCATGTCCTGCCAAATCCATTCTATCCTGATTTTTTCCGAACTACTGCAGGTAGCCCAGTCCACCCAAAATCTCCCTCAAAATGATATTGAAACACTGCGCTCATGGCAAGAAGCCCCCTTCAAGTGGGCAGAAAATAAGGGGTTTTAAGTTACTATAGCCTATCTTTAAGCCTGCGTGGCTCTGGACCCGACTAGCAATAACTTTCTTTGGCGAGCACGGCAGGTCTGTTTTGAATTCAGATCGCATCCGCACACCGAGAATCCAATTCTCTTGTTGGCTGCTATCGAATAATTTTTGCCTAAAAATAACGTATTTAACGTACTTGCTGACAGCGTCAAGAGCTGTGTCCATTTTCTCTATACTTCAAATCAGAACAAGCATGCTCACGAGTAAACACCTTAATAATTCATTGACTAGTGAAAGTTATGTCGTGTATTTTACTTCTGGTATTTTTGGAAGCGCAAGTTAAACTTTAAGGGTATTACATGTCGCAAGAAGGATCGTTGATGAGCACAAGAAAAAAACTACCCCATCTTGGACTTTTATGACGGATCATGCGCATGCCTTGTTGTGTCTGGCCAAAAACCCATCTGAGCGCATACGAGACATTGCAATGGCAGTTGGAATCACGGAACATGCTGTCCAACGCATTATCGTTGATCTGGAAGCTGACGAATACCTGGAGCACGTTCGTGATGGAAGGAGGAACGTGTACAAAGTTTTCAGTCGCAAGCCCTTGCGACATTGCATGGAGAAACATCGACGAATAAATGATCTGATCCAGCTAATTAATAAATGACTTGAAGCAAATAATATGCCCATATATCAACATCCTCGATGAAACCGAAAATAAAATTAACAAATTAATCGCACGGAATACTAGGAAAGACTAATTATAACATTATGGATAAAAAAAATTCAGAGCATCAAAGCGAACTGAGTGAAACGTTTTCATTTGTTGCAGGTACGCTGAAAACCTCTTTAAAAGAGATCAACCCCTGGCACAATATTAAAACCATGCACACCAATATAGGGCATGACATCCTTGCGGGGATAGTTTGCGCTGTCATTGCACTGCCCTTGGCTCTCGCGTTTGGCGTGGGCTCCGGTCTCGGAGCCATCACAGGTCTTTGGGGTGCCATTGCTGGAGGCATTATTGGCGGGCTGTTTGGCGGGTGTAAAGTGGGTGTGAGTGGACCCACTGGTCCAAAAATGGCTCAGCTCGCGATGATAATGGTTGGCTTTCGCTTGGCTTCAGGCGAACCTGACCTCTCTGCGGCATTTGCGATTATATTTTTTAGCGGGGTTATTCTTATAGGGATTTCTCTGGCGGGAATTTCCAAGCTGATCTATTATGTGCCCTATTCGGTCATTGCCGGGTTTATGTGTGGCATCGGCGTGATCGTTATGCTTCTACAGTTTAATCCGTTTTTCGGACTTCAAGCACCTACTGCGGTCATGGAAGGTCTTTACGGCATTCCCAACGCACTTGCTAATTATAATCCCCAAGCTCTCATGGTCGCCATACCCACCTTGGCGATTTTGTTTCTTTGGCCTCAAGTCACGAAAAAATATCCCAAGTTTGACATCATGCCAGCGCCTCTATTGGGCTTGTTTGCCGGAACCGGAATTGCCATTGTTGGCAACTTTGACATCCCATATATTGGAACTATTCCAACGGGTCTTCCTGATATATATTGGCCTGACTGGTCGAAATTTGGTGAGTACCTAGGGCCTGCCGCGGCATTGGCAGGACTGGCTGTATTTGACTCTTTGCTAACATGTATCGTTGCCGACAATATGACAGGCACCAGGCACAGTAGTGATCGTGAATCGTTTGGCCAGGGGCTCGCTAATTGTGGCGCCGGTATGTTTGGCGGGTTGACCACCGCTACAGCAACCATACGAACCGTTGCAAATATACAAGCCGGAGGAAAAACACCCTTATCATCCGTAGTTCACGGCTTAATATTGTTAGCTTTGGTTTTGGGCTTGGGACCCTATGCGGAACAGATTCCTCTGGCCTGCCTGGCAGCAATTTTATTCAAGGTAGGTATCGACATCCTGGATTATCGCATTATGCCGGTTCTACATCGCTTGCCCTTGACGGATATGATTGTTTTCTGGGCAGTTTTAATAGTAACAGTCGTTGAAGATTTATTGGTAGCCATGGCTGTCGGCATCCTTCTAGCGTTCTTTCGGTTTGTCCTGGAAGTTAGCCGGACTTATAAAGCTCATCTAAACTACCTTGATGATGATGATGTTGAGGGTATTCTGAGTGATGAATTGAAAAATAAAGTAAAAATTCTTGAACCACGCGGACCTTTGTTTTTTGGAGCGGTTAAACATCTGGAAGAAATTTACTCAGAAGCAGGGGATCACGATACATTAATTATAAAATTAAAAGCTGTCAGTATGATTGACCTTTCTGGAGCCTATGCGCTTGAGGACTTGATTGATATTGCCGAAAAAAAAGGGAAAAACGTACTGATCTGCAGCGCCCCTCCACAAATCATAAAAGTGCTCGAAAGTGTGAAGGTTTTGGACCGTTTGGAACAGAGAAACTATTTTGAGGTCATTAATGATGCCATTAATGAGGCAAAAGCCATTGGAGGAGAAAAAGTAGTCTGCGTGAAATAAAGGTCCAAGACTCAGAGCCCCAGTGTCCTAAGCCACAAGTATAAAAAAAGGCGTGGTATTGTCCTTCCCGCTTTAGCTGGACATGAATATTATTGACAAACCCCTTAGTTGATAATAGTATGCCCGATTCTTAATGGGGCTTGCCCCAAGCCAAAAGAAGCGATTGTCCGTTGTAAATCAGGCTCTCGACTTTTATCTATTAAATTATTCGGTAACCCCTGTTTAGGGGAACCCGGTTTCAATTCGCAAAATATTCATTGGAGGTTTGTCTAGATGCCCAAATTAGAGGTAGGTCCTATCGGTTTACTCCCCCCTTCTGCAGCAGCAATGGGTATTTTCCAGCCTGACAAAGGTTCAGGGATGGATCTGGTTGAAGGAGAGCATGTTCCAACTGACGAAGCTATCAAAAAAGCCGCACGCGAAATATTGACTCGTCGCAACCCGACCCTTTTTCCAGGACCAATGATTGTTTGGGGGTGGACTAAAGAAACCGTACATAAGGCAGAATTGGCAATGGAACTGGTCAAGGAGGTCCCCGGTATGAACATAATTACCATGCCCGACTACCGACCCATTTATCCTAAAATTGATCCCGAATGGGTGATCAACCCCTGCCATCCAAACCTGACCATTCAGCATAATAAAATTGAGACATGCATCCTTATCGGAGTGCATTGCCATTTCGCAAATATAACTCTGAAAATGATCCGCGCAAACACCAATTGCTACACCATGGCATTTTGTGCGTACGATGGTCATGAAGATGCCCTTATCTCTTTAAGAGATGTGGCTGATCTTAAACTGCAAAAGGTGACAGAAGCAATTCGCCAGGCTAAAAAGGATGGTGTAGAACCTTGGGGTTTGAGTCAGGAAGGGAAAAATGAACTGGAAGAAATCGCCGCAAGAAAAGCTGCTGCAAAGGTTCCCGCAAAAGTAGACACCACTCTGTTTATGGGAGAATTGGAGCAGGGGTTGGACGAAAACGCAGAGTAAGCACAGCTTTAAACTGAATAGTTTTACAATCTCAAAAAGTCCGCTTAAATCAAGTGGCGCAGTTGAGAAAAGCGTTCACAGGGTACGACTTTTGAAAGTAAAAGAGCCCGTGTAGAATATCTTATATCGGGAGACCAACTGCCGCATTGCTTTTGTCGTAGAAAACAATTTTACAACAAACGGTACACCGCCATCTCAATCACCCTCTAAACCAGAAATAACTATAACTCCCCACTCTTGTTTTTCTCCGTCGGATCAAAAAACCTGATAATTACTGTCAAGGTATAGTCCATTTAGAAAGAAAAATGAGGTAAATATTTTTATACAAGGCCTTTGAGTCAAAAATAGGCCAGTTCATTTAATTTGAACAACTTAAAACATCCCCTCCACCTCAGAATTCCACCAAAAATCAAACAAAAAAATCCTCCCTCCAGCTTGACATGACTGCTATGAGGTCTTATTTAACTAGCAGAACTGCAAAGAGATATCACCCGTTTACTCAATCCAGTAAATGGTATTCATAAAAACAAGGAAAGGATCAAAGCTCATGGGAAAAATCGTAGGTATAGATTTGGGCACCACCAATTCCGTGGTGGCCGTTATGGAAGGAAGCGAACCTAAAGTTATCCTCAATGAGGAAGGAAGCCGGACCACTCCTTCCGTAGTCGCATTTACGAAAGAAGGCGAGATACTGGTGGGGCAAGTGGCAAAAAGGCAGGCCATCGCTAACCCGGAAAACACGATTTTCTCCATCAAACGTTTCATGGGCCGATCCCTGAATGAAGTGTCGGAAGAAATGAAAATGGTTCCTTACGAAGTCATTCAAGGATCCAGCAAGGAAATTCGGATAAAAACCGGCGACAAGTCTTACACCCCCCCGGAAATATCAGCCATGATTCTGCAAAAACTGAAGAAATCTGCAGAAGCCTATCTTGGCCAACCGGTCACCGAAGCCGTTATCACTGTACCGGCATACTTCAATGATGCTCAACGCCAAGCAACCAAAGATGCCGGAAAAATTGCGGGACTGGAAGTTAAACGGATTATCAACGAGCCCACCGCCTCCGCGCTGGCTTATGGACTGGACAAGAAAAAAGACCACACCATTGCAGTTTATGACTTCGGTGGCGGTACTTTTGATATTTCAATCCTTGAAGTGGGCGACAATGTCGTCGAAGTTAAGGCCACAAACGGAGACACACATTTGGGGGGTGACAATCTCGATCAGCGTGTTATCAACTGGCTGGTAGCCGAGTTTAAAAGGGAACAGGGCATTGATCTTTCCAAAGACAATATGGCTCTGCAAAGGCTTAAAGAAGCAGCTGAAAAAGCCAAAATAGAACTTTCAACCACCAATGAAACCGATATCAACCTTCCCTTCATCACTGCGGACGCTGGAGGTCCCAAGCATCTCAACATCAAACTTTCCAGAGCAAAATTTGAAAGCATGATTGATGACCTGGTGGAAAAATCAAAGACTCCCTGTGTCAATGCATTAAAGGATGCCGGAGTGAAAGCAGATCAGGTTCATGAAGCAATTCTGGTCGGCGGCTCCACTCGGATCCCCAAAACACAGGAACTGGTTAAAACCCTTTTTGGTAAGGAGCCTCATCGCGGTGTTAATCCTGACGAAGTGGTCGCACTGGGTGCGGCAGTTCAGGCAGGTGTCCTTTCAGGAGACGTGAAAGATATCCTTCTTCTTGATGTCACTCCGCTTTCTCTCGGAATTGAAACGCTGGGCGGGGTTACCACAAAACTTATTGAACGTAACACAACCATCCCCACTCGCAAGGCGGAGACCTTTTCGACAGCCGCAGACAACCAGCCTTCGGTAGAAGTCAATGTTATCCAGGGTGAGCGCGAAATGGCAAAGGACAACCGGTCTATCGGAAAATTCCATCTGGACGGAATTCCACCTGCACCCCGGGGCATGCCACAAGTTGAAGTGACTTTTGACATTGATGCCAATGGTATTTTACATGTAGGCGCTAAAGATAAGGGTACCGGCAAGGAACAAAAGATCACCATAACCGACTCAACCGGTTTGAGCGATAACGATATCGAGCAAATGGTGAAAGATGCTGAAGCCAATGCAGAAGTGGATAAGGAAAGACGGGAGAAAATTGATATAAAAAACCAGCTTGATTCTGTCATTTACAGCACAGAAAAAACCATTAAGGAAAATAAAGAGAAGCTTAAAGAGGAAGATATCAAAGAAGCTGAAGAAGCTATAGAAGAAGCCAGGAAACACCTTGAAGGCGAAGTACCGGCTATAAAAGAGCAGATGGAAAAAGTCAATGAGGTGGCCCACAAACTGGCTCAATCCATGTATTCCCAATCCCAGGAACAGCAAGACGGCGAAACACCCCCCGAGGGTGCAGAGGGTGACGCAGGTGCAGACCCTGACAGCGAAAGTAAGTCAGACGATGACGTTGTCGATGCCGATTTTGAGGATGTCGGAAAAAAATAAATAGCACCCAATCGCGTGCCCCCGAGTTCTTCGGGGGCACGAATCTATTTCCCAACAAACACGAACAACTCCATGGCTAAAAAAAAATCAGATGCTGAACCCAAAGACGAACCCGTCATTAATATTGTTGACCGAAGATCTTCCCTGATTGACGAAGAAACCAATAATGAAGCGAGCGCGAACATTGACGAACGCCTGCCCACCTATGTGGAACAGCTCAAGCAGGTGGCCGAAGAAAAAGACAAACGCCTTCGCGAATACATTGCTGCCCACAAAGAAAAATCAGGGGAAAATGATGACTTTCGCAAGCGCCTGGAAAAAGACAACGACATTCGCCTGGATCAGTTCAAGGCCAATCTATTCGCACGCTTGATCCCGATTCTTGACAATTTGAACAGGGCCATTCAAACCACCGGCTCAAACATGGATGCACTTCAACAAGGTGTGGAACTGGTTGCCAAACAATATGCCCGGGAACTGAAGAACAACGGAGTGGAAAAAATCGACACTCAGAACCGAAAATTTAATCCGAACACCGACGAGGTCGTCATGGCAGAAGACACCACTGATCCGGAAAAGGATAATATGATCATTGAAGAACTGGAACCAGGCTATGTTTTCAATGAAAAGTTGATCAAGGCCGCTAAAGTCAAAGTGGCCCATTTAAAAACCCCTTTAAAAACCCCTTAGCAGGGGAGGCAACTGGGCAAGGACTCATCAAGCCTGCGATCGCTTTGCTAGCAAATAAAGCGATTGCTCGCTGGCTCCACGCCTAGTGGTTCTTTCTGGAAAATAACAGCTCATGAGCCAACGTGATTATTATGAAGTACTCGGCGTTTCTAAAAGCACCAATGAAAGCGAACTGAAAAAAGCCTACCGGCAACAAGCCCTCAAATACCATCCCGACAAAAACCCCGGCGATAAACAGGCCGAAGATAAGTTTAAGGAGGCTTCTGAGGCCTACAATATCCTGAAAGACCCGGAAAAAAGGCAAGTCTATGACCAGCACGGTCATGATGGCCTTAAGGGTCGCGGTTTTGGCGGATTCAGCGGATTCGAGGACATCTTCTCCCAGTTTGGAGATGCTTTTGGTGATTTATTTAGCGAAGGCGGCGGGCAGAGAACCGGCTCGGACCTGCGCCTCGATATCTCCATCACCTTTGAGGAAGCAGTTTTTGGTGCCGAAAAAGAAGTCGAAGTCAGCAAGCATAACTCTTGCGGAACCTGCAGAGGTTCCGGAGCAAAACCCGGTCACAGTCCCCAACCCTGCCGCACCTGCAGGGGAACTGGCCAGGTCATTCGTGCACAAGGATTTTTCAGCGTCCAGTCTACCTGCCCCGATTGCCGGGGTGCAGGACAAACCATTACTCATCCCTGCACTGAATGCCATGGAGATGGACGGGTTCTTAAAAATAAAAAACTTTCTATCAATATTCCCGCAGGCGTGGACGATGGCTCCCGCCTTCGGTTAAGAGGTGAGGGAGAACCGGGACCGCAAGGCCTTTCATCCGGAGACCTTTATGTCATCATGCATGTCGCCGCACATGAGTCTTTTCATCGAGAAGGCCATGATATCCATTGCAGGTTGAAGCTGACATTTTCCCAAGCTGCCCTTGGAGCCGAGATTCAGGTTCCCCTGCTTGATGAAGGGAAGACAAAAGTCATATCTGTTCCTGCTGGTGCTCAAACGAATGAAAGCTATCGAATTCTTGGTGCCGGGGTTCCACAATTACGCGGACACGGCAGAGGTGACATGATGATTCATTTCATTGTAGAAACACCCAAACGCCTGAACAAGAGACAGAAGGAGTTGTTCAGGGAACTGTCCGAAATAGACGGCAGCCCCGTCAAAGAAACGCTAAAAGGGTTTTTCCAAAAACTAAGAATGTAGTCTTTTCATCCCGATTTGTTTCCAAATTTCATCGGTACTTAAAATATTCTGCACCCTGTAAAGTTCACCACCCTCATCTAAATGAGGCCTTTCCGTAAGTCAAAAAAAAACAGAAAAGTAAGATGCTTCGACAAGCTCAGCATGACAAGAAAAAGTGCTATTGTCATTCTGAGGAGCAACATGCAAAGACGTGATATTTGTAATATCCCCAACATTAGCCTTCATACCCTGAACGGGTATTTCCTTAGCCTTCATGCCCTGCACGGGTATTTCCTTAGCTTTCGTGCCCCCACGGGGTAATCCCGGGTTATGCAAAGCTCTCCTTTTAAATTAAACAAATCTCATTAAACATTTTTAATTGGAAGTTAATGGACCTTTAACTTTCAGGTTCTATTATTACCCCAACAGCATTGATTATCAAAACCCATGTTGTCACGGTTTCAAAAATTCAATAGAGTTGGAGGATTTCCATCATGATTCAAAAATTAAAGTTATCAATCGCCATTGCCCTGTTCACTCTGATGATCTTTCCGCTTTCTTATGGAATGGGGACTCCGGTTTTTTTCACTGCCGATTCCGCATTTGGCCTTAGCACCAAGGCCAACCCTGTAGGCACCAACCTGATTGTGGAAATCGCAAAAGAGAAGAATCCCGCTGTCGTATTCGTCACATCCAAAGTTAAATTTCAACCGGCAAAAGGAAATACTCCGAGACCCTTCGGACAATTTCTCCCGCCATCCAAGGGAGGCCCTTTTACGCCTCCCCCTACACCGGGGAACGGCACCGGAACTGGATTCATCATTGACCATGAAGGGTATATTCTGACCAACAACCATGTCGTGGAAGGTGCCAACATCATAAAAGTGACCCTGCAAAATGAAAAAGAATACGAAGCCCGGCTTGTCGGATCAGACCCAAAGACCGACATAGCGTTGATAAAAATCGTCCAGGAAAATGAAGAACATGCGTCCTTTCCATTTTTGACCATGGGAGATTCAAAACAATTGGAAGTCGGTGAATGGGTGGTCGCCATTGGCAACCCGTTCGGCCTGTCCCATACCGTGACCACAGGCGTGGTCAGTGCTAAAGGCAGGAACATTGGTGCCGGCCCCTATGATGAGTTCATCCAGACAGATGCCTCGATCAATCCCGGAAACAGCGGCGGGCCGTTACTGAACATGAACGGAGATGTCATAGGCATCAACACTGCAATTTTTTCCGGCAGTGGCGGAAACGTGGGCATTGGTTTTGCCTTGCCTATCAATATGGCTAAAGGCATTCTCGACGATTTAAAACAGAAAGGCAAAGTCACGCGCGGCTGGTTGGGTGTCATGATTCAGAGAATCACTCCTGAGTTGCAAGAATCTTTCAAGCTCAAAAACCCAATGGGTGCTCTGGTCAATGATATCGTTGCCAACGGCCCTGCCGACCGCGGTGGCATGAAGCGCGGCGATGTCATCACCCGGTTTGATAGCGTTAAAATCGCATCGATGGAAACACTACCCAAACAGGTCGCATCGATCACACCGGGAAAATCCGTGAAGGTCGAAGTGATCCGCGATGGTAAGGTCAAGACGTTAGATATCAAGATCGAACCGATGAAGGAAGAAAAGCCAGCTTAATTCCTCTGGCCTGCTTTCGGGCAGGCCAACCTCCGGAAAGGGGACTGTTTTGTCAAAGGCAGTCCCCTTTCTAGCTTTTTGATGAATTTTCTACCCGTGTTTATCTGCGTTCATCGGTGGCTTAAATGCTTGGGTTTTACTTAAGAAACTCGCTGTGGGGAAGTTGGGTAACTCCCATGAGGTAAAGGTCAACTGACCTTGCGGCTTCGCGGCCTTCAGCAATGGCCCAGACCACCAGCGACTGCCCCCTGGTCATGTCTCCGGCGACAAAAACTCCATCCACACTGGTCATTTTCTTGTTGTCACAAGCTACGTTTCCACGTGCGTCCAAATCCATCCTCAGTTCCACCAGCATGCCTTCGTGGATGGGGTGAACAAAACCCATGGCCAGCAGAACCAGTTCAACATCCATCTCAAATTCTGACCCAGGCACTTCCCGCATTTTTGGAAAGCCCGTTTCAGGATCGGGATCGCCAAATTCTATCTTTACACCATGAATTTTGGAAACCTTACCATCTTTGCCGGTAAACTTTTTAGTCGATACACAAAATTCCGTAATCTTTTCTTTCCCTTCACGCTCATTCGCTTCTGCATGGGAAGAAGAAACCCGAAATATTTTTGGCCATTGTGGCCAGGGGTTGTTATCAGTTCTTTCCTGAGGAGGCTCCGGCAAGAGTTCAAACTGATAGACGTTTTTTGCGCCTTGCCTGAGTGAGGTTCCCAGGCAATCCGAACCGGTATCCCCACCACCGATGATCAAAATATTTTTATCTTTGGCCGTAATAGAAATTTCTTCAGAGATGGTATCTCCCTCATTACGTTTATTCTGTTGCGGGAGAAAGTCCATGGCAAAATGAATACCATCAAGATCGCGTCCTTCTACTGAAAGATCCCGGGATTTTTGGGAACCGCCACAAAGCACCACCGCATCAAACTCATTTTTTAATTCGTTGGCTGGTTTATTGACCCCGACATTGATACCGGTCTTAAAAATGACACCAGATTCTTCCATCACCTTTATGCGGCGTTTAACAATTTTCTTATCCAGTTTAAAGTTAGGGATGCCATACATCAGCAGTCCGCCAATACGATCATCTTTTTCAAAAACAGTAACCTCATGGCCCACCCCATTAAGCTGATCAGCACAGGCCAGCCCCGCCGGACCCGATCCTACAATCGCTATTTTTTTTCCTGTCCGGGACGCAGGTTTGCGGGACTTGATAAATCCCATCTCAAACCCTTTTTCGGCAATCATCTCCTCTATTT
>WASV01085711.1_pt1 | contig 16586 bp, 18 predicted proteins | sample 5698531 | NCBI WGS metagenome assembly WASV01 (sample SAMN11175559, study PRJNA528189) | sponge metagenome | isolation source: marine sponge | host: Myxilla | place: Antarctica: Western Antarctic Peninsula, King George Island | collected 2013-01 | reverse complement strand
CGGTGGACAAATATTTATGCGGGCATAGCGAATTGCCGGTGTAACGACAGCATGCTCCTAAAAAACGATCGCCTACTGCGTGCGTTGCGGCGTGAGCCGGTAGACCGCACGCCGATTTGGATTATGCGGCAGGCGGGGCGATATTTGCCGGAATATCGTGCCACACGCGCGCGTGCGGGGGATTTTATGACGCTGTGTAAAACCCCGGAATTGGCTTGCGAGGTAACCTTACAGCCGTTGCAACGTTTCCCGTTGGACGCGGCGATTTTATTCTCCGACATTCTCACCATTCCCGATGCGATGGGGCTTGGTTTGTCGGTGGATGAAGGGGTTGGTCCGCGTTTTGCTAAGCCGTTGCGCTCTAATCACGCGATTGCATCTTTGCCGAAACTGGAAGCCGCATCTGATCTTGGTTATGTAATGGACGCGATTCGTTTAGTGCGACGTGCGTTGGATGGCAGCGTTCCGCTAATCGGATTTAGCGGTAGCCCGTGGACGTTGGCTGCGTATATGGTGGAGGGCGGTGGTAGTCGGGAATTTAGGTTTGCCAAAGGTTTGTTACATAATGAATTGCACAGCGCGCATTTGTTGCTGGAAAAAATCACCGCGGCGGTGATCGATTATCTCAACGCCCAGATTGATGCTGGTGCACAAGCGTTGATGATTTTTGATACTTGGGGCGGGTTGCTCTCGACCGCTGATTATCTGGAATTTTCCTTGAAGTATATGCGCATAATCGTCCAATCGCTCAAAGCCGCGCACCGTGAAATTCCGATTACGCTATTCACCAAAGGCGGCGGCAATTGGTTGGAGGAAATCGCCGATAGCGGTTGCGATGCGGTTGCCCTTGATTGGACGATTCCGCTTGATCATGCGCGTGCGCGAATCGGTGCGCGAGTGGCGTTGCAGGGCAATCTTGATCCGGCGGTGTTATACGCCTCGCGCGAAAAAATTGAAAGCGAAGCGCGCCGCTTATTGGGTGAATACGGACGCGGACCCGGGCATATTTTTAATCTCGGACACGGCATTCATCCGGGCGTTGACCCCGACCGGGTAGCATGCTTGGTGGATGCCGTTCATCGCTTCAGCGGCGATTAAATACGTGCAAAAAATAAACATTTATTCGCTTGCCTTATCGCGCGTCGCTTCAAACTGTTGCAACTGCTCGGCGGACGCCTCTTGCGCATAGCGCGATTTATATTCGCTATACGGCATGCCATAAACAATTTCACGGGCTTGGTCATAATTCATTTCAACGCCGTGCGACGCTGCCGCACTCCGATACCATTTAGAAAAACAGTTGCGACAGAAATACGCGAGGTTCATTAGGTCAATATTCTGCACCTCAGGATGCTTGGATAAGTGCGCGATCATCTTGCGATATACCGCCGCTTCAATTTCGGTTTGGACATGTTTGTCAACATGGGGTTTATCAACTTGCGGCAAGGTGGTTTCGGGTGAATCGAGTTGAGTGTCAGGCGTAGAATTAGACATGTGATGCCTCAAAGGAATAATTAAAAATACAAGGATGCGGTGCAACTGGGCAATTGCCGAATTTTCATTGTAGCACCGAAATCGCCGCGCGCTTTGCTATACTTGCCAGCCAGCACTTCCAATACGCACGATGCAACCACAAACCGCCATCGCCCACGCCCGCACGGTAATAGAAATAGAAGCGCAGGCGGTCGTCGCTCTCGCCGAGCGCATTGGTCCCAGCTTTGAACGCGCTTGCGATATGCTGTTGAAATGCCGCGGTCGGGTGGTGGTGACCGGCATGGGTAAATCCGGGCATATCGGCGGCAAAATCGCCTCCACTTTAGCCAGCACCGGCACTCCGTCTTTTTTCGTGCATCCCGGCGAAGCGAGCCACGGCGACCTCGGCATGATCACCCCCGACGATGTTGCGCTGATTATTTCCAATTCCGGTGAGACCGCCGAGGTCATCAGCATCCTGCCCATCGTCAAGCGCATCGGCAGCGGATTGATCGCCATGAGCGGAGATATTGAATCCACCCTCGCAAAGCAATCCGACGCATGCCTCAATATCAGCGTTGAAAAGGAAGCCTGTCCGCTTAACCTCGCGCCCACCGCCAGCACCACGGCGGCGTTGGTGATGGGCGATGCGTTGGCGGTGGCGGTGCAGCGCATGCGCGGATTCTCCAAACAAGATTTCGCCCGCACCCATCCCGGCGGCATGTTAGGCAAGCGATTGCTGTTATACGCATCCGATTTGATGCACACTGGTGCCGAATTGCCGCTGGTGAATCACACCGCCACGTTGCGGCAGTTGGTGTTGGAGATGTCCTCCAAATCGCTCGGCATGGCGGGCGTGATAAACGACGATAACCAACTGCTCGGCATGTTTACCGATGGCGATTTGCGCCGCTCTTTCAACGACCAAGTGGACATCTACAACAGCAACGCGATTGATGTGATGACGCCCGACCCGATTACCATCCAAGCCGATACCTTGGCCGAAGAAATCGTCAAAATTATGCGGGAATTTGCGCAACGTGGTCCGCATGCTATTAACGGTGTGTTTGTCGTTGATGATGACAATCGCGTGCTCGGCGCGCTCAACACCCACGACCTGCTCAAGGTCGGCGTGATATGAGATAACGATGGATCGCCAGCAAACTGTTGTTTGGCTCTTGCTATTGCTGTTGTTCGCTGGAGTTTCCGCGTGGTTGCAATTCGGTTTGCTGGGAAAATCCACGCGCGCGCATTCATCCATTACCACGGTAGCGGAAGTGATTCCACACAACGGGTATGATTATGCAATCGAAAATTTCACCTCCACCGGCATGGACCGCTTGGGCAAAAAATACCACATGACCGCCGACCGACTGGTGCATAAATATGGCGAAGAGCAAGCATTATTGACACGCCCGCACATCATTCAGTATGACCTTTCCGGCGCGCCGCGACACATCTACGCGGATAGCGGGCGATTCAATCAGGACGATTCGCAAGTATTATTGTCCGGCAATGTCAAGGTTGTTGACAATCACAGCGGCTCGGCGGTGGTCACCACGCAGACAATGCAAATCCACCTCAAAGGCGAGCGTGGTGATTGATGAAATTCGGTATGACATTCGGCATGAAAGACAGCATAAAAGGCGGTATGGCATTCGGCATGAAAAGCGGCATGTTGCATGCGCTCGTCGTAGTTGCGTTGGCGGGCATCCCGAGCGGTTTTGCACGCGCTGATGATTCAGATAAAAACCAACCGGCCACTCTGGATGCCGATGCGTTTGAGCTGGATTTGGAAACCGGCGTGCGCACTTACCGGGGACATGTAGTGTATCAACAAGGCAGCCTACAGCTCAAATGCGATGCGTTAGTGACCTATTACCACGATGACAATAAACTGAATAAAGGCGTGTGCACCGGCAACCCGGGGCGTTTCAAGCAACGCCCCGAAGGGCAAGATTCCGACATCATCGGGCGCGCGCGCGTCATCACTTTAGACCGCATCAAAGGCGCGGTGATTCTGCAGAAACGCGCCGAGATTGAGCAAGGCGGAAACCGCATCCACGGGCAATTGATCACCTACCATCTCGCCACCAAAAAAGTTAAGGTCACTGGCGCGGGGGATGCGGCAAGTGCTGAAGTCGCATCTGCAGATTCAAACGCGCAGGAATCCACGCAAGAATCTGCGCAAGAACCCGCACAAGAATCCACACTCAACGCCACCGCCCGCCCGCGTTTGATTATTCAGCCGCGAAAAACCAAACAAAACTAAGCCGCGACCTCACGCTTAAAAACAACGATCACATCCGCATGAAATCCATAAAATCCCTGGAAGCCATCGGACTGGTGAAAAAATATGATCAAAGCGTAATCGTAGACCAAGTTGATCTTAAAGTGGCGAGCAACGAAGTGGTTGGTTTGTTAGGTGCCAACGGTGCCGGCAAGACCACCAGTTTCAACATGATTATCGGCTTGGTGCGGCAAACCGCGGGCAAAATATATCTCAATGGCGAAGACATCTCGGCGCTGCCTATGCACCACCGCGCGCGCCGTGGAATCGGTTATTTGCCGCAGGAACATTCGGTGTTCCGCAAGCTGAGCGTCGCGCAGAATATCCTCGCGGTGCTGGAGGCAACCGCCAAGCACAATGCGGCTAAACGTATTGAAATCAGCGATCATTTGATGGAGGAATTCGGCATTGCGCACTTGCGCGACAAACCGGCCATCCAACTTTCCGGCGGCGAGCAACGGCGCGTGGAAATCGCCCGGGCGTTGGCATTGGAGCCAGCGTTCATCCTGCTGGACGAGCCCTTTGCTGGCATTGACCCGCTCGCAGTGCGCGATATCCAGCACATCATTGAGATGCTAAAAGCACGCGCAATTGGGGTGCTAATCACCGATCATAATGTCCGCGAAACCTTAGGTATCTGCGACCGCGCCTATTTGTTGCATTTCGGCAAGGTGCTGATTTCCGGTTCGCCGGCCGAGATTATGGCGGATAAAAAGGCGCGCGAGGCTTATCTAGGCAACGATTTTCGCATGTAGGCAAGTCATGTTATATACACATGTACATGCGCATGGGCGCGGCAACCAAACCGATTTATACGCTACAATCATTCCCCCAACCGATTTCCTCACTATATTTTCCATCCAATTTCCTCATCCGATTTTCGCAAAACTGCAGTCAACCAGCCGCCGCATTTTCAAGCGATGGCGCACTCAAGGCTCATTCGTAGCCAACCCCGACGATCAACCCAGGAGGTAATATGCAACTATCCATCAGTGGGCAAGGTATGGAGATAACTCCAGCGTTGCACGATCATGTAGCGGAAAAAGTGGCAAAAATCGCACGCCATTTTGATCATGTAACCAGCAGTAATGTTGTGTTGCATGTTGAGAAAAATCGCCATCGGGCGGAGGCGACCATCAACACCAAAGGCGCGACCCTGCATGCTACCGCCACCGCCGCCAACATGTATGCCGCGATTGATTCAATGGCGGGAAAACTAGACCGGCAAGTCATCAAGCACAAAGAAAAACGCGCCGACCACCATCGCCACGATGAATCATTAAAGCACATGCAGGATGAACACTCCACGAATTAACGCGGCGCATGGCGTTGCACATGGCATCGCTCATGATGCTAAACATGAAGCCGAACATGATGCCGCTCGTGAAGTTGGTGCAGCGTCAGAATCGCACGCATCGGCCGCGGCGATTGGTGATTTCCTAACCGACCAACGGGTGGTAATTGATTTGGAGGTATCCAGTCGCAAGCGGTTGTTTGAGCAGCTGGCGAACCTGCTTTTGTGCGGCAATATACGCGGCGACTTCGCGCTCGCCGAGCAAGACGATACGGGCGTGGATCTGGATAGCGTGCTACACATCCTAACCAAACGCGAGAAACTTGGATGCACCGGAATCGGCAACGGCATCGCCATACCCCATGGCCGAGTGGAGGGTTTGGCGGCACCGTTGATGGCAATCGCCCGGTTGCGGAACGCTATTCATTACGACGCTACCGACGGCGTGCCGGTGTGGTTGGCGGTGTGTTTGTTGGTGCCGGCAAACGCCAACGACACCCACTTACGATTGCTGGCGGAATTGGCATCCCGCTTTACCACGCCCGGGTTTGCCGCACGCCTCAAGGCATCGACAAGCGCGGCGGAGTTGGCTGCGCATTTCACTAACCCGCCGCTGTCGGATTGAACGCTTACCATCGTTGCACCGCCGGATTCATGCCATGACCACATCGCCGGCCGACATGATAATCATCAGCGGCTTGTCCGGTTCCGGCAAAAGCGTGGCGTTGCAATCGCTGGAGGACATCGGCTATTACTGCATTGACAATTTACCATCGGTGTTATTGCCCGAATTCGGCCACCACCTGCAAGCCGCCGGCAACGATGCGCGCGACACCTGGAGCGGTGCGGCGGTCAGCATTGATTCCCGCAACAAACATTTTTTGTTGTTATTAGACGACCAGTTAAAAGAATTGGAGCGGCGCAAAACTTTCCACCGCATGCTTTTTCTGGAAGCCGAGGAACAAATACTTATACGCCGTTATAGCGAAACCCGGCGCAAACATCCGCTGACCGATCGACACACGCCGTTAATAGAAGGCATCCGGCAGGAACGGCAATTACTGCAGCCACTCCACGACCGCGCCGAAAAAATTATAGATACCACCGATACCACCGCGCGCGAGTTGCGCGGCTTGATTCGCGATTTCGCCGCCGGTGGAGCGGTCGCCGGACCATTATTTTTGATTGAATCATTCGGCTTTAAATTCGGCTCACCGCGCGAAGCCGATTTCGTGTTTGATGTGCGTTGCTTGCCTAATCCGCATTGGCAAGAAAATTTACGCGCACCAAGCGGCCTTGATCCGGCGGTCAGCGATTATCTCGGTGCGCACGATACGGTGCGCCGGATGATTGATGAAATCCATGGTTTCTTAAAAAGATGGTTGCCGGGTTTTGCCGCTGAAAACCGCAGTTATTTCACCGTCGCAATCGGTTGCACCGGCGGGCGACACCGTTCGGTTTATGTCGCTGAGCGGCTGCGCGCGCAATTCGCCGAGCACGGCGTCAGCGTCCAAGTGCGCCATCGAGAATTGGCGAAATGATTTTAAGACGCATCACAGTAATCAATAAATTGGGGTTGCATGCTCGTGCGGCCGCCAAATTGGTAAAGTTGACCGCCGGATTTAGCAGCGTAATTAAGTTAAGCATGCGCACCCAAACCGCGAAGCACAAAATCGCCGAGACGCCAGCCGAGAAAACGGTGGACGCAAAAAGCATTATGGGCGTAATGATGTTAGCCGCCGCCCAAGGCAGCGAACTTGATTTGACGGTGCGCGGGGAAGACGCCGAATGCGCCGCTGATGCGGTGTGCCGATTGTTCGCCGATTGCTTCGGCGAAGGCGAATAAAAGCAGATGTTTACCCTGCACGCCAGCGGCATCGGCAGCGGCATCGCCATCGGCACGGCGCGCATCCTCCGGCCGGCCGGCCAGAAAATCACCGAATACTTCATTGCCGACGAGCGAGTGGAAGCCGAAGTGGAGCGCCTGCAGCGAGCGGTGGCACGCGCGCACACCAGTTTGCTAAAAACCCGCGATGAACTACCCGCGGATGTGCCGGAGGAAATCGTATCCATTCTCGGCATGCACATGACGATACTGAAAGACCCGGTGCTATTAGAGCAACCGACCGCCATTATTCGCACGCACAAAATCAACGCCGAAGCCGCGCTGGACCGCCACGCCGATACCCTGGATAAGTTTTTCATGGCAATGCACGATCCGTATTTAAGCGGCAAATCGGTGGATGTCGCGCAAGTCATCCATCGCATTCAAGGCGAGTTGCCCGAGCCGTCCAGCGAATCGGGCGACCACTCCGAAAGTAATAGCAGTGCCAGTGGCAGTCGCATTAGCAGTGACATTGCCGCCGGCGAGATTATCGTCGCCAACGATATAACGCCGGCCGATGCGATTGAACTGAAACGGCTGCGTATCGGCGCGTTCATCACCAATCTCGGCGGGCCCATATCCCACACTGCCATCCTCGCCCGCAGCATGGGCATTCCGGCCATCGTCGGCATGCACGGCGCGATTCGTTTCCTGCGCAACGGCGATTTATTGGTGATTGACGGCAAGCGTGGCGTGGCGTTGGTGAATCCCGATGGATGCGCGCTCGCCGCCTATCAACGCCGCCGCGAGAAAATCCGCCGGCGCATTCAGGAACTAGACACATTGCGCGACGCCGAGGCAATCACGCTTGACGGCGAAGCGGTGTCCTTGCAGATGAATATTGAATTGCCCGATGAAGTCTCCGAAGGCGTCGCCCGCAACGCGCAAGGCGTGGGTTTATATCGCACCGAATTCTTGTTTATGAACCGCGCGCAGATGCCCGATGAGGAAGAGCAGTTTGCGGTATATGCCGATGTGCTGCAGCGTGCTAAGCGAGCAGTGACCATTCGCACCCTGGACCTCGGTGCTGATAAACAAGTGGACGGCGGCCGTGCCAGCGATGCGATGGCGATTAATCCGGCGCTCGGACGGCGGGCGATTCGCTTGTGTTTGCATGATCTCGGTTTGTTCAAGCCGCAGTTGCGCGCGATTTATCGGGTGTCGGTGCTTGGTCAAGTGCGAATCATAGTGCCGATGGTCTCCAGCATGGAAGAATTGAATCAGCTTTTCGCTTTGTTAGAACAAGTCAAACGCGAATTGACCGAGGAAGGCCATGCCTTTGATGCGAAGGTGCCGGTCGGCGGCATGATTGAAGTACCAGCGGCGGCGATAGCCGCCGACCTATTCGCCCACAAACTGGATTTTCTCTCCATCGGCACCAACGATTTAATCCAATACACCCTCGCCATTGACCGCATTGACGACGAAGTTAATTACTTATACGACCCGTTGCATCCATCGGTGTTGCGCCTGATCAAAATGACCATAGACGCCGGCAAAGAGGCCGGCATCCCGGTATCCATGTGCGGAGAAATGGCTGGCGACACCGCCTACACGCGCATCCTTTTAGGATTAGGCTTACGCGAATTCAGCATGGACCCGGCTTCCTTGTTAGAAGTAAAACGACAAATCCGATTAACCGACACCAGCCGATTGGCAGCTCAAGTAATGAAACTACTAACCACCGCCGAACCCGAAAAAATCCGCCAGATGGCAGCGATTATTAATAAGTAGGCATGATTTCAAACATGGTCGGCGGTTTCATCCGCACCCAAAATAGCGCACTTCGGTTGAATGCTTTTAAGGCAAAGTTCGTAGTATGTTTTATTTTTTTCACAACCTATAAAGGATCTATTTAGATTTTGGCTTGCGATTGCGGTTGTGCCGCTCCCCATAAAACAGTCCAAAACTAAATCACCCTCGTTGGAGCTGGCTTTAACCATTCTTTCTATCATCGCCGTTGGTTTAGGTGTTAAATGTGGCATTTTTTGCACTTTCCCATTTAGTTTTCTGTTGTGCCTTTCGCTACTAAATTGCCATATTTCCGAACACAGTCTTCCGCCTGGATTTGGATACCATCTTTTGTTATTTTTAAGAATGCCTTTTTTTTCTGCGTGTTTCATTCGGTCGACGCTTTTGTAAGGCTCCCTAACATCATCAAAATTAAAAATGTGCTTTCCTTTTGTAAAAAATAGAATCGTTTCAGCGTTGTTAACATACTTGGTTTTCGGTGCGCTAATTCCGTCTTGCTTATCCCAGACAATCCAATTTTTGAAAGTCATCTGCTGCTCAATTAAAAATTGCAAAATATAAGCGGAATTGTGAGGCGTATTAAAAATATATAAACTACTGGAGTGTTTGAGTTTCGGTATGAGGGCTTCTATCCAAGCGAAGGTAAAATTTAAAAAATCATCTTGACTTTTGAATGTATCCCAATCTGCTTTTTTCATATTATAGGGCGGGTCAACAATAGCCAAATCAATAGAATTTTCCGCCACCTTAGTACCAAGAAAATCAAAAACATCTAAATTGTAAATTTTATTTATTTTCATTTCAGTTTTAAAAAGATGAAATATGTCTGCGTGTGGGGTGTTGTTAGTTGTCACTGTTTAATCTCAGTGTAAAACTGTCATCAACAGAAAATCCATTACACCAACCAATAACACTGATAGTATGTTTGATGTTCTTTACGTAATTTCCATACACATTTTTTGCTGTATGCCCCTTTTCTTGCTCGAAGTAATTTTTGAATGACGTGTGAAAATTTTCAGTGCTTGAAAGTGAGCGGTGAATTTTTATTAAACTAACGATAGTATCAATATCGTCGTCGTGATAGGCATGAGTGACAAAATAGTTAAATTCATCCAATGTCAAATGATCCAAGATGTGTAATAAATTCCTAGTAAATCTAACGATAAACAAACCGTTGTACGAATAGTCTAGAAAATAATCGGTATATAAAGTTTTCACATCGTCCGGATTACCACAACTACTAATTTGTATTCCTAGATCGGTTAAGCAAAGTGTTTTTTTATCGAGCTTTCCATTCGCTTTTATAGGGTGATAGCACCAACCTAATTTGATGAGATAATTTTTTGCTTGTCTGACAAATAGACCGTGAGGAGACGTTACCAATTCAGGTCGTTGAAAATTACTATTTGCTACGAATTGTGTAAGTAGTTGTTGGTATCTTGGCTCCGTTTGGTGGATGCTATTACCGATAACGGGCAAATACGAACATAACTGCGATATTTTGTCGTCATAAATATAACCCTGATCTGGAATAATATACCAGCCACGCCAGATGGAACTGATACCTTTGCTCTTAAATTTTGGAATATCTATCCAATTTTTTATATATTCAAAAAGTACTACCATTTTTTCGGAGTCATCGCTATTTTCTATTTCAATTCCAGCAGAGTGAGATTTAAATGCTTTTCTTTCGTTCATCTTATCTTGCAATGCATCAATCTCTTCTATAGTGACAGGGCTGGAATTTTCTGTGTTCCATAAATAATTAAAAAATAATAGAGCATGTTCAATGCTTGATTGTCCTTCTATCAATACGCTTGCTTCTACATTATCTACAAAAGCAGCCCGAGTAAGGTTGGCCGAGCCAATCAGCATTTTCCAGTGGTTATTGTTAGTGCCAAACAACCAAATTTTCGGATGAAAAGTGCCTTTACTGCTTTTGTAAACTTTGACTTCTACGTCGTTTTCAATGAGTTTTTTAATGCCTGATAATTGCGTAATCCCCATGTCTAAACTACAAAGCAACTTGGTGGGTTTGCCTTTGATCTTATCTAGAATTCTATCAACGCCATTTTCCCTGACATATGCGACAACAAAAAGCATTTTGTCTGCGCTTTCTATTTCGGCGGCAATAATATCTTCGTGATTATTCAAATGATCGATTTGATTTTGTATAAACATTGTGATTTCCTCAGACACTGTTTAATTTCTTTTCTATGATGGCTTTGTAGTTAGGCATTATTTCGTAACCAATGGATCGTCTTTTTAATTCCCTGGCTACTTTTAGAGTGGTGCCGCTACCTGTAAATGGATCAAGTACCACATCGCCCACAAAACTAAATAGTCGTATACACCGTCTGACTATTTCCTCAGGCATAATGGCTGAATGCTCGCCAAATGCCAAATCTTTTTTATTGGGAATTGGTATATTCCAAATTTGTTGTGTCCACTCCACCCATTCTTTTTGAGTTAATTTACTTTTTTCCTTAATGTTACTTGGCAGTTGATTTTTTGGTAGCCCATCTTTGACATAAACGGTAATAAATTCACTGGTGTTTTGAGCATAAAAATTTCTTGGATATGGATAACTACCGAACATTAGGCTTTTCGATGCATTGGTTCTATTCCAAATATAGGTATCAAATAAAAATATCTTGGTGTTTTTCTGGTTCAGAATGGAATTTTGAATATCTGCATTCAAATCAAATATATGTCTGTTGTAGTGTGTTGAAAATTCCTTTTTTTTCATTGGCATTAAAGGCGTATTGATAATCAATTTTCCGTTTGGTTTTAATACTCGCTCGCATTCATTCCAAACTGTTAATAGTTTCCTTATAAATACTTGGTAATTTTTTATGTCACCTAATTGGTGTGTATGTGTTTGCGAGTGTACTTTGTCTTGATGACCGTCTTTAGAGTAATTTTTAATATTGAAATAGGGTGGTGATGTAATAATTAAATCAACCGTTTCATCAGAAACCTCATCCATTTTCTGGGCGTTTTTGAAATATACCTCACAACTCATTTTGCTCACTTCGGTCATATGGATAACGCTCCAATTTTCAGAATATAAGTGTTAGGTATTATAGTACGATTGTATTCGGTAGTGTTACATGTATTTCGATGGTAACACTTGCTGCTGTGATTTTTGTGACCACCTATTCCCGAATCCCAAAGCCATTATTTAGCAACTTCAAATTAAGCAAAAACAAACCCGCGGTGAACAGCAATATAGTCAGATAAGAGATGCCGAGGTGGATGTCGGTGATGCCGAGGAAGCCGTAGCGGAATGCGTTGATCATGTACAAAATCGGGTTGATGTGAGATACGCCTTGCCAGAATTCTGGGAGCAGTTTTATGGAGTAGAAAACGCCGCCGAGATAGGTGAGTGGGGTTAGGATGAAGGTTGGGACGATGGAGACGTCGTCGAATTTTCGGGCGAACAGACCGTTCAAAAAACCGCCGAGGGAAAATAGCACGGCGGTCAGTACGATGATGCTCGCCATCACTGCATAGCTGTGCACCGACAGCTGGCTGAAAAATAACGAGACCACGGTGACAATTATGCCCACCAAAATCGCGCGCACCACGCCGCCGCTGACATAGCCGAGCAGGATGATGCTGTTGGGGGTCGGCGAGACTTGGATTTCTTCTATGGAACGCTGGAACTTTGCGCTGAAAAAAGACGAGGAGACATTGGCATATGCGTTGGTGATGACTGACATTAAAATCAATCCCGGGACGATGAAATCAATGTATTTATAACCGTCCATAACGCCGATGCGCGGACCGATGAGGTTGCCAAAGATGACGAAATATAACGAGGTCGTCATCACCGGCGGCAACAAAGTTTGTTGCCAGATGCGCATGAAACGGAATACTTCCTTGCGCAGGATGGTGAGGTAGGCGATATACATGCCGTGGCGATTCATGTCGGGCGTTCCTCGTCTACCATGTCCAGAAATAATCGTTCCAGTCGGTTGGTTTTGTTGCGCATGCTTCGCACCTTGATATTGTGGTTGCCCAGTTGTTCGAAAATCAGATTCACGCTGCTACTCTTGGGAATGTCGGCTTCCAACGTAGTCGGGGTTTTTAATTGCCAGCCGGCCGGCAACTCAGCCGGCAACTCGTCCAGCGGCTCGGCTAAATCCAATACATATGTTTCCTGTTGCAATTTCCCTAATAATTGTTTGGTACTAGTATTTTCAACCAACCGGCCACAATCAATGATGGCGATGTTGCGGCACAAACTCTCAGCTTCTTCCAAATAATGCGTGGTTAGAATGATGGTGGTGCCGGCGGCGTTTATGCGCACTAAGTACTCCCACATGGAGCGTCTGATTTCAATGTCAACGCCGGCGGTCGGCTCATCCAATATGAGCAGTTTCGGTTGATGCATCAACGCCCGCGCAATCATCAGCCTGCGCTTCAAGCCGCCCGATAATGTCTGCGATATTTCATCGCGTTTTTCCCACAACCCCAACTGATTCAAATATTCTTCAGCACGGTGCGCCGCAGTTTTTGCGTCTATGCCGTAGTATCCTGCGTGGTTGCACACAATCTGTTGTGGCGTTTCAAATATGCTGAAGTTGAATTCCTGCGGCACCACGCCGATATAAGATTTGGCGCGCGCAAAGTCGCGATCTATATCCGCGTCAAACACTTTCACCGTGCCGCTGTCCTTATTCACCAGCGATGAGATGATGCCGATGGCGGTTGATTTGCCAGCACCGTTGCGCCCCAGCAACGCGAAAAAATCGCCCTGCTCAACCATCAAATCAATCCCCTTGAGCGCAACCATGCCGTTGCCGTAGGTTTTTTTCAGGTCGGAAATGGTGAGGGCTATGGGCATGGGGTAGTGGGTGTCATGTGTGAGGTGGTTGTTAACATTTTACTTAGAATTTTCTGAGTGTCATTTCAGCGCACGCTGGAATCCAGTACAACACGCCGCGCGTAGCGCAACCATAATTGACTACCCAGTTTTCAAGCATCGCCCGCGCCATTGTAATATGTTCAATGCTTATTGCCATGCTTGTCGCCATGAATAATGTCGCCAAGCGCTCATTCGTTTTCCGTCATGGCAATCGACGCGCTGCTCAAAATAAGCGTGCTGGTTTTGCCTCGTTTGCGAATCATGATTTTGAGCGGCAGCGGATTCTCCGCTTTGTGCAGCCACACGGTGACATTATCCATCGGCTTATCCGGGCGGCGACGGTTAATTTTCCAACTGGAAAAAGTCCCGGCGGGAATCGTGACCATCTCCTCCAGCGGTTTTTCGTATTCGTATTCGCGCGCGCGTTTTGTGGAAACCTCACGCACGCGCATGCCGTCAATATCATTCAACGGACGCAACATTAATAATAATGGAAAGGCCGCCGCTTCAAATTGATCGCCGGGTTGGATGAGATAAGCACTACCGTCGCTGAATTTAATTTGGTTGCCAGCATAATCAAAACTAAAACTACGTTGCCCGCCTTCCGCCGCGCCGTCGCTTTCAATGCGAGTCTCAACGCCGCTTTCCAATACCACATTGCCAGCCCGCCGAACAAACCGAGTATCGTTGATTTGCGCCTTGACAAAAAGTGCCGCCAGCCGATTCGGTTTGGTGACCCCGGTAATCACATAACGATCGCCTTCATTCGCAATCACAATATGGATTACCCCGACATTGATATTTTTCGTGCCGTAAGAAACCGCATAGCGCAACGTTTGATCTTCAATACCGCCCGCGCCATCAGCTCCCAACACGCCGCTCAACACGCCGCTCAACATGCCGATTGACATGAACCAAAGCGCGGCGATTCGCGCAATCTTCTTCATAATATTTTCATGGCTTGTTCATAGCATGTTCATAATCTGTCCAGCGTGTCGAAATCCGCTGTGCGGTTTTCTGCGAACCATTGAATCGCGCGGGAATAAATCTGATGTTCTATCGTAAGCACGCGCGCACCCAAAGTCGCGGCGGTGTCTGAGGGGGCGATTTCCACTTGCGATTGAAGAATAATCGGACCATCGTCCAGCTTAGCGGTCACCAAATGCACAGTCGCACCGTGCCGACGCTCGCCGGCATCCAGGGCGCGTTGATGCGTGTTGAGCCCCTTAAACTTCGGCAAAAGAGACGGATGAATATTCATAATTTTATGCGCAAAACGCGCCACAAAACGCGCCGGTAGAATACGCATGAACCCGGCAAGCACCACTAAATCTGGCGCGAATGATTCCACCTCGCGCAACAACGCATCGTCAAAATCCGCCGTGCATGCGTAATCGCGGCGCGCCATTATCACGCTCGGCACACCCGCCCACGCCGCTCGCACCAGCCCAAAAGCCTCTGCTGAATCACTAATCACTGCCACCACTCGCGCTGCCAGCACGCCGCGGGCGATGTTATCTAGTATCGCTTGCAGGTTGCTACCGCCGCCGGAAATTAATACCACCAGTGAGATGCGTGAATCGTTCATGCGATTAATTGATCAAGGATTAGGATCTCGGCATGTTTGCCGTCTTGACTGCATGAAAATACCTTCGGTGAAATACATTCGGCAAAATATATCCGGCGGTATATATCAAACGAGCCAAACATTAATCCAACACAACCACCTGTGGCGGCTGCGCAGCGTTCGCAGCTGCGCGGATTTGCCCGATTTCAAATACCGTCTCGCCGGCGCCTTCGAGCATCGTCGTCGCCCGAGTTGCATCGGCGCATCCAACCACAACCACCATGCCGATTCCGCAATTGAAAGTGCGCAGCATTTCTTGTTCAGCGAGGTTGCCGTGTTCCTGCAGCCAATTAAATATCATCGGAGTTTCCCAACTGGATTGATGAATTTCAGCGACCACGCCCGGCGGCAAAACCCGCGGCGGATTATCCAGCAAGCCGCCGCCGGTGATATGCGCAATCGCCGACACTTGCACTTCGCTTAATAAACGCAACAACGATTTAACATAGATGCGCGTGGGTTTGAGCAAAGTCTCGCCCAAAGTTGAATCGGCAAATGGCTGTAATAAGTCGTCGCCGCTGCGTTCTAGAATTTTTCGGATGAGCGAGAAACCGTTGGAATGCGCACCCGACGAAGCCACGCCCAGAATCACATCGCCGGCGCGCACTCGCGCAGAATCCAGCATCTTATCCTTATCCACCACGCCGACCGCAAAACCAGCCAAATCGTATTCCCCGGCGGCATACATGCCCGGCATCTCAGCGGTCTCGCCGCCAACTAACGCGCAACCGGCCAACGTGCAACCACGGGCGATACCGCTGATTACCGCCTCAGCGCGCGCCGGATTTAACGCGCTGGTGGCGAAGTAATCCAAGAAATAGAGCGGCTCGGCACCGCTCACGATAATGTCGTTGACGCACATCGCCACCAAGTCAATGCCGATGCTGTCATGGCGCGCCAATCGCATCGCCAGTTTGAGTTTAGTGCCGACGCCGTCAGTCGCCGATACCAACACCGGCTTTGGATAGCGCTCAATCGGCAATTCATAAAGCGCACCAAACCCGCCCAATCCACCGAGCACATGCGCACCGTGCGTGCGCGCGGCGATGGGTTTGATACGTTTAGCGAAAGCATTGCCAGCATCTATACTGACACCGCTGTCGCGGTATTTCATCGGCGATACCGCAGCTGGGTTGTGTTTTGTCGCGCTCAAAAGATTGGGATGGCGGGGGATTGGCGGTAGATTAGCGGGCGCAGATTATACCGCAGCCCACCCTCAAGGTCGCCTACGGCAAGCATGTCAAATCAACAATCCACAAACCACCCCCTCACTTCCATTCCAGCGAATGCTGGAATCCAGTTATTATGAACAGCGACGTAGCCGCTGACCGTACACTTCCCCCTGATAATGTACGCTCCCGCCCGATGCATTAAACTCTCGTCCGATGCGTT
>WASV01057482.1_pt1 | contig 16609 bp, 17 predicted proteins | sample 5698531 | NCBI WGS metagenome assembly WASV01 (sample SAMN11175559, study PRJNA528189) | sponge metagenome | isolation source: marine sponge | host: Myxilla | place: Antarctica: Western Antarctic Peninsula, King George Island | collected 2013-01 | reverse complement strand
TATGGATCTCCTGCGCTCCTTCGTTGCCAAAATAGTTTCTTCCTGCATAAAGATGCGTCAACCCGGCCAACGAGGTCGATTCCCCCATGGCCTTCGCACCTTTATCGCCAAACATATTCTGCGAAAGCCGCAAAACCTTGAGAGCCTTCCATTTCGTAGCCAATGCAAGAACCTCAACCCCTTCGTCCTTCAGCTTATTCGCTGAAAGGTTCAGCTCCTGCAATTGCTCCATAAGGTCTCCCTGAACCATTTCTTTCAGGCCTTCGATCTCAATATAACTGCGCTCAAGTATCAGCGTCTTCAATCCGGAAAAGGACCTTGTCTCCCCAAGAACTTTGGCCGTTTCGTTTCCAACCTCATTCCACCCCACATCCACAGATTCCAGATTGGGGAAATTTTCAGACCGGAAAAAATCCGCCACGGAAGAATCGGTAAGGCGGTTATCGGAAATAACCAGTGTTTTTAGATTTTTCAGTTTGATATTATTGGATTGGGCAATATCCGTCAGCCCCTGACCGGTCAGGAAATTGATGCCCAAATAGAGTTCCTCAAGTTGAGCCAAATTTTCCGACTCAAAAAGAAAAAGCAACGCATCGTCACTGACCTGATTGTCGGCAAGATCGAGAACCTGGACCTTTTTGAGTCCTTCATAAGCACAAATGATTTTTACATCATCGTTGGAAATATATTTTCCCGAAAGTTTGAGCGAGCCCGGCTCTTTTTCCAACATAGGCTGGAGGACCTTCTCCCATTTCTCCGTTTGCTCCTCAAAAGAAGGTTCGTGTTCTTCATACTCCGAATCTCCACCGCGAATTATTCCCATTTTATCTCCAGAAGACTATCAAAAATCCCGCATCTCTTCCCTTTAGGGGAAAGCACTATTCATACTAACAGCTTGTCTTTCAGAAGCTCAACGAAAACGGTCGGGAAAGCCTCGGGAAAGCGTAGGGAAAGCTCTCACTTTCGCCGGTGCATTTGTTGCTTTTCTCTGCCAGCCTCTAAAATCCAATAACTCTTTAAATTTCAAAAACTACCCCCATTTCCAGGGGAATTTCGCCCAAAAAATTAAAAAAATTTAATTCCAGGTTAACAGTTCCTTAATCTTGATCGTCTAAGATGCCTTAAATTGATAATTAAAGACTGTCCAGGCAGGTCAAGGCTTGGGCTGAAAATGGGAGACAAGAGATGAAAACATTCCAAACAATCGATATACGCGGACTTTCATTTTTTAGTGCGTTGCAATTAGCATCAAAAGAGTTCAGCAGTGTCAAAAAAAACGGAATCCTGGAACTTATTATCGATAAAAAAAGGAATTTGACCGAGGCCTTTTCCAAATGGGCTGAAGGCCAGGGCTGTAAAATTTCGGATATCGAAGACGATCCCAGGATGGTGCGCTTGTTCATTCGCAAAGGCTCTGGGGCTATAAAAACCTAACGAAAACCCTTAAAACACAGGTTATTTTAGACCTTTCAGGTTTCAGTCTCCTCCTCCAAGCTGCAAATCTTAAGTCTATTATAGCCTGTGTTTACCTATCTAGTTCAGCTTTTCCGGATGGTTTTTTTCATAAATGATCCGCAAACCCTCCAAAGTTAAAAACGGGTCCAGCGTATCAATAACCGTTGTTTTTGAGGCAATCCAGTCAACGATTCCCCCTGTGGCTACCACATGCGCGTTCTGCCCTAATTCGCCTTTGATTTGCCGAACCAGAGCTTCAATCATTCCCACAAAACCATAAACCGCACCGGAACGAATACTTTCTTCGGTTGATTTTCCAATGACGTTTTCCGGAACCACCATCTCGATTCGGGGCAATTTGGCGGTGTGTTTGAACAGGGCCTCCAGAGAAATCTGAACCCCGGGGCAAATGGCACCCCCCAGGTATTCTCCTTTTTTGGACACCACATCAAAGGTTGTGGCGGTGCCAAAATCCACAATGATCAATGGCCCACCAAACTTCTCAAACGCCGCCACCGAGTTAACAATCCGGTCAGCACCCACTTCGGCAGGGTTACGGTAAAGGATGGAAATTCCCGTTTTAATACCTGGCCCCACCACCAGAGGCTCGCAGGAAAAATATTTTCTTGCCATGTCCTGCAGAATGGGGACTAGAGGCGGAACCACACAGGCGATAACAATATCATCGATGGTCTCAGCCTCAACTTTGTTCAGCAGAATAAATTCCTTGATCAAAACCCAGTACTCATCGGACGTCCGGTTCCATTCGGTACGAATTCGCCAATGGGTCAGGAGCTTTTTGCCGGAAAACAAGCCGATCACATTATTGGAGTTGCCGACATCAATGACTAATAGCATAATAAAATTTGGACAATGTTTTCAATGATTCTGCGATTCTGCGAAAATAGCAGAGGTCACAAGGGATAACAACCACGAAAAATCGTTTGCGTGAAATAGCTAACTTCAAATGTGATAGGCTGGTTCAAACTGGCCACAAAGTAGAAGCCTGTAAATTATGAAAGACAAATATAATATTGAAATGGAAGATATCTCTGTATTTTCACTGGAACGGTCTTCAGATTTTTTGTCCTGGGAAGACATTTCCTATCAGGAGTTACTAGAGCAGGTGTTGAAAAACCTGGATGATGATCAGGCTCACAGGTTTTGCGGCGTCATCAGAAGCGGAAGTCCTTTCCAATCAGGTGACAACTTTTATCGAATCAAATCCAGTTAAATATAGCCCTGCAACAGAGAGAGACCTTTGCATAACCCCGAGATTAACCCTGCGGGGCACGAAGTTTGAGGTCTTTCGCGCTTCCAGGAACCCCCGACCCAAAATTATTTCAGAAGAAGATGGCGCACATCTTAGGGCAATCCTGCAAAATGCGCCACCTGATCCATCAAAGTGTGCCACCTGACCCATCAAAATGTGCCACCTGATCCATCCAACTTGTTGCCATAATTTAAAGAGCATGAGGGGACGGGGACACCGGCCCATAGATCAAGAGGTTATTTTCTGGTCCCAGCCCTTCAGTTTCATGCAACCCAGGTATCCCGTATGCTCACCTTCGAATCCGAATTCACGGCCTTGGATTTTGTGGCTGTGCTTATCTTTTTCCGCCGTACATTTTATAGAATCTTCCAGGAATTCCTGCTCTGCCTTACCACTGTCTTCATGGGTAAAGTCTTCGACCTTGCGGTCCTCAGCACATCCGACCAATAAGATAAATACAAAAATAAATACAAAAATGATTTTGGCACGCATTATTCAACCTTTTTTAATAAATCCCTGGAATTTCAATAGCGTTTCATTTAATCCCTGATTCTTAATCCTTTAATCCCTGGTTCTTAATCCTTTAATCCCTGGTTCTTAATCCTTTGTAAAGCGGGTAAAGGACGACTTGCTTTTACGAAATTCAAACAAGGCCGGAAGCATGAACAGGGCGCAAATCGTGCAGATTATTATCCCTAACTCCACCACCGTGGCAATGGACCTGATCCCTTGATGATGGGCAATATTCAAACTGGCATAACCCGCAAGGCTGGTCAAGGCCGATAATATAATGGCACTTCCTGTTTCCTGCAACGACTTGAGCGAAGCGCCTTTGGAATAATCCAGGATATGGTGACTAAGATATATGCAATGGTCAATCATGATTCCCACGATAGAAGGGAGCATGACAATGTTGATGAAATTCAACTTCACATCAAAAACGGACATGACCGCACCGGTCAAAGCCAGACCGGTAAAAAGAGGCAGGAAAGTAATGACGGCTAAACGAATACTCCGAAGGTCCACTAAAAGAATGGAGAAAACCAACGCAAAAGCGGCACCCATCGCCACCGGGCCCTTCACCTTGACCCAGTCTAGTACTTCAGCGGCGATCAGGTTTTCATTCAACACAGAAATCTTGATATTTTGTTCAGCCATCCTGTGCTTCAATTCATCCACTTCCTTTTTCAACTGATAAATATTTTCAACACGAAAAAAATTCTTATCTGCGGGAGAAAGCAACAAAACCAGATAATCATCTTTAGCGCGGAGTTTTTTCTGCAAATTAGAGGGTACCCGGTTTTCGTCAAACGGCTCAGCATTGACCAGCTTTCCAAAATTTTTATACCGATCATTCCCCAGCCAAAATTTAATGATATCCGCATTATCCAAAAACATTTTGCGAATCCGGATGATCGCATCCTTCTTCGATTCATACTCCTCGCGACTGAATGCATTTAAAGAATACTGAAGACCTATGATGGTCTGCTCCTTATTTTCGTGTTTGATTTCCTCCAGAGCTGTATGGATTTCAAACAGGTCTTCTTTTTCCGGTGTCAGGATCAAAGTGGGTGAAAAAGCATAGCCGAAATCGTCTGTAGTGACTGTCTCATACTCGCTAGCAGGTGACTCTCCCCTAAGTTTCTGAAAGTCATACTCGAACCTGAGTCCTGGAAGAAGAAACAAGCTCGCAACCATTAAAGAGAGGAACATGGCAGAAAGGAAATAGGGCGTGGTGAAATACAGTTTGGAAATTTTAAAGATAAACAACCGGGGCCGAGGCTTTCTCAACCAATGAATTTTGTCATAAAACAAAGCCTGCGCCGGAAAAATGAAATAGTAGCTCAAAAAAGAACAGACAATACCTAGCGTGGCAATCTTCCCGAACTCCGCGAATCCCTGAAAATCCGAGAAACTTAAGATTGAGAAAACACTCATCGTGGTCAGCATCGCTACCAACCCTGACCGCCCCACCTGGGTCACGACTAGTTCCGTCGCTACGGGAATGGTCTTACCTTTGAGCAGTTCCTGCTTGAAACGAATATAAAGGTGAATGCCATAATCGATCCCCAGCCCCATTAATATAGCCACCAGAAAACCAGAAATTATATTCAGGTGACCGATGAACAGACGCGTCAAGGCAAAGGTATAAGACAGCGACAGTAACAGGGGGAAAATGATGAGCGGTATAGAAAACCAGGATCGGGTATAGAGAAGGATGATTAAACTCGCCAACAGGGCCGCGAGCACAGCTGATTTCTTAAGATCATTCTCGATAAACTGGTTTTCTTCCAGCCGTACAATCAGCGAACCAGTAAGGTTGATAGTCAGACCAGGAGTATCTTTTTCAATCCCTGTCTGGTCAATCGCCTCTTGAACAGCCCGGACATATTGCTCGGTAAAATCTGTATCGGTAACCGTCCCCTTCGGTTTGACAAAGATATAATAATTATTTTCCCTCTTTCCCCTATGGTAAGAATTAACGTTTTCAAAGATATCGTACCGGTTGGCAAGCGTTTCCATCTTAGCCGGATTAAAACGCCCCTCTTCCTCAAAAAATCCTCCGAATTGGCCCCGTGCATAGTCAATCGCTTCCCCGACCAGTGATTCAAGCTGAAGCAACTCTGTCTTCGGAATTAACAGGAGCTGACGGTTTCTTAAAAATCTTTCGGGTAATTGCGAGTCGACGAAATGGGTTCCAGGAACTTTTTGCAGGGCCCGTGCCAGTTTATCAATCACTTCAGGAGCCTGAATGGGATTCAACTGCTCCAGGACAACCACAAGCGGACCAGATCCGCCGGTTTTGGCAACCACTTCATTAAATTCTTGGATTAGCGGTAAATCTTGAGGAAGAAGATTATCCATCCGGGGGTTCAAGGTTAAACCACTAGCCCAATAAATGGATATTCCGCTTAAAAGAATTGCCAGAATTAGCAGAGTGCCGGGATAACGGCGGGTAATTTTTCTGAAACACCAACTAAGAATTGTTTTCATACCCGGAGCGCTGAAGGCGAGCGAGGAAAAACCAAAAAACCTTAATACTTAACAGAAGAAGACATTAAAAGAAACCAAAGCAAGTATACACAGACTGACCCCTGTTTGGAAATGAAGTTGGTCGCCAATGCTTTTTACATTTGCATACTTTTATTTATTATTGGACCCACACCTCTATTCAAACTGACTTCTGCTTCTAGCCGCCTTCGATTTCCCGGCAACAGACCATTCCTTAACAAATGGAATGACAACAGACCATTCTTGACAAATGGAATGACAACAGGCCATTCCTTAACAAAGGGAATGACAACAGGCCATTCTTGACAAATGGAATGACAACAGGCCATTCCTCGACAAATGGAATGACAACAGACACAAAAAAGCCAGCGGAGCAATTGCCCCGCTGGCTTTAATTCTCAAAGAAAACCTATTTGGGTATTACTTTGGATGCCTGAGGCCCCTTTTCTCCCATGCTCTTTTCGAATTCTACTGCTTGGCCTTCAGCAAGGGTTTTGAATCCATCTGTCTGAATTTCAGAAAAATGAACAAAACAATCTTCCCCATCACTAGACTCAATAAACCCATAACCCTTACTATCGTTAAACCATTTTACTTTTCCCTCTGCCATAACAGTTAACCTCCAACATTTTTAGCGGCAAGGCCAATCAAGTTATCCAACGAACCTTCCCAATTTTTACCAGGGTCTCATTCTCTGCCAAGATTTTTACCGAGCTAAAAAAATAAGCCCTTAGCCCACTGCGAATCTTGAAAATTGACTTATTCAGTTAACAAGCTCACAAATCGATTTATTTTGACACCAGAAACCACGTTTAGGGCAAAAGTATAGCACCAAAACTATTCTCGGTCTAACTTTAAGCAACGTAAAATCCGATATGCAGATTGACCTGGAAAGTAAAACTAATTGAAAAATCTTCTCCCACCAGCCCAGCCAAAAACAACATAAATATCATCATCCTTCTTTTGAAAGGATATCCTTTTGGGCAGAGGTCAGGAGCAAAAGCACCAGGTATCCTGTCCCCACCATGGGAACCAGAAAGCAAAGGTGTTGCAGGAGGGCCAAACTTAAAGCAGACTCCGGAGCGAGTCCACAAAATTGATAAACCAGAAAAGCGGTTCCTTCATAGACGCCAAAGTTTCCAGGAGTGATCGGTAAAACCGTCGTTATATTCAGGGCACCCATGACTAAAATGGGAGCCCAGAAAGGAAGATCCAAGCCCAGGCTTTTTTGTACCGCCCAGATTCCAAGAGTCTGTGCAAGCATCATTAAAAGAGCTAGCAAAAGTCCTGAACTGAAGGTTCGAACATCCCTCAAAACTTCCAGGTGAGCGGACCAACGTGACACAAAAGCCATGATCTTGCCTGTCAAAGATATAGCTTCTTGCCCCTCCCGAACACGCGGTTTTTTATGAGCCAGATAAAACATGATTGAAGCGAAAAGACTTATAACAACTACAAAAATCAGTATCCCCTGCCCCATTCGCTCTGGAAGAGGAACAAAAGTTGCCACCAAAGTCAGAACAAAAATTTTGGCGAAGCCTTCCATGAGTTGATCGAGTGCCACTACCGATAAAGCCACAGTGTGCCCCACCTTTGCCCTTCGGGCCAAAGCCATAACCCCGACCGCATGCCCTCCGGGAAAAGGAATGGTATTGCAGGATGTAGACATAAAAGCGTTGGCTTGAAAAATCCGGGCAAAAGGAACTGAAATTTTTTTCGGCAGGAGGAGGTACCAGAGCGAAGCCCAAATGCCCAAAATGCAAGCATTGAAAAAAACAGCAATGAACAACCACAAAGGATCCGCTCGGGCAAATTCGTTCCACGCCCGATCCAGGTCAATCGATTGCAGGCAAAGATAAAACAACCCCGCCGCAAAAGCCCACAGCAAGATTATAATAAATTTCTTTTTCAAAGTTTCTTTTCACCCAGTTTTTAAAGTTTCTTTTCGCCTAGTTTGCAAAGTTTCTTTTCACCCAGTTTTCAAAGTTTCTTTTCACCCAGATAGCAAGTATCTCTCTTATTATAACACCCTGCTAGAATCAAAAAAGAGTGCCCAAACATTATGACCTGGCAATTAATTTTAAATTCCCCTATTAATGGTAATCTATAGATCACACGCGCTGGCCTCTCGAAAATTGCCGGCATCATTTCAATCAAGGACCTGGAGTTGTAAACCTGACTCCTGATTTAAAAGCCTCCACCCATTTTTCCCACCCAAAAACATGGCGGCGATCTTATACTATTTTGTCACTCTTCATTGAACCCTCTTCTTAGATTCTTACATCATGGACGATAATATTTACCGTTTAATTTCACTGGCCGGTTTTTTTCTCGTGGCTTTCATGGCCTGGGCTACCGGCAGTCGGCAAAGGGTCAACACAAAAACCATCATGGGAAGCGTGGCACTGGCCTGGATTTTGGGAGCACTAACGTTTTGGATTTCCTGGTCTCGATTCGCTTTGCAGTGGGTCAATGATTTTCTGATAGCCATCCTCTCCGCTTCCCAGAAAGGTGCATTATTCCTATTTGGTCCTCTTGCCCTGGCTCCAGGACAGACCTTGCCGGATGGTACACCCTCAATAGGGTTTGTCCTTGCCTTTCAAGTGCTTCCTTCCGTAATTTTCTTTTCAGCAGTTATTTCAGGACTGTACTATCTGGGGATCATGCAGGCTGTAGTCCGCTTTTTCGCTCACATCTTCCATCGCCTGCTCGCCTTATCCGGAGCGGAATCTTTATCCGCCGCCGCAAATATTTTTGTCGGCATTGAATCTGGCCTGACCGTTAAGCCTTACCTTATGAAGATGACCCGTTCTGAACTACTCACCTTGATGACCTGCATGATGGCAACCGTGGCCAGCACGGTTATGGGAATCTATGTCATCGCCCTGCACGATATTTTTCCAGGAATCGCAGGGCATCTCGTTTCCGCGTCATTAATATCCATTCCTTGTGCCGTTATTACCAGCAAACTTTCATACCCAGACCAGATGACACCTGAAACGCTGGGAGAATTGCCCCCTGCCGATACCGATATCCCAAAATCCTCTAATTTCATGGTCGCTCTAATGGAGGGGGGCTCTCAAGGAGTCAAAATGGCTGTGGGAATTGCCACCGTTTTGATAGTAGTACTCGGCCTGGAAGCTTTGGTGGATCTGGCACTCGCTAAATCGTTTGGGCAAAACTTTTCCATGCAAAGCCTGCTAGGCTGGCTGACCCTACCCTTTGCTGCCCTTCTTGGACTACGCCCCGAAGAATGGCAACTGGCAGGCCAGATTTTAGGCTCAAGATTTGTAGAAACTGAAGTACCCGCTTATTTTGCCCTGGCAGAAGCCCAGATTGCCAACCCGGCACCATTTACCCAGCGGTCGGTGACTATCTTAGCTTATGCATTGTGCGGCTTTGTACATCTCGCCAGTATGGGAATTTTTATTGGAGGGTTGACCGCTCTGGTTCCATCCCGAGTCCATGACATTATCGTGATGGGGGGACGCGCCTTGTGGACCGCTTTTCTCGCGACGATCCTCACTGGTTGTATCGCCGGAGCACTCGTCATGACCTGATTCTTCCAAGCCACGCCCGGCAGGAACCGGGCGATGACTATTGGAAGCTTTAGATAAAAACTATTTTCCCGCCAGTAAAACTATTGCGCATTAGGTCCAGCGTCACGCTGGTGGTACTACGGCAAAATCTCCCAGGCTCCATTTTTCGTGCAGTTTTTTAACCGTTCCATCTTTAAGAAGGGCCATTAAACTGGCATCAATTTTCTCTTTCAGTTCAAGGTTTTCTTTCTTCATGGCAATACCATAAAACTCCGAGGTCATTCTGGAACCCAGAAACCTGGCATTCTCGGTCAATTCCTTATTATTATTGAAATGATAATTCACCTGGACAGAGTCTCCGACCACTCCATCGATACCCTTATTGGCCATATCAATAACCGCAAGACCAAATTTGTCATAGGTCTTGATATTTACACCTGGATGTTCTTGCAAGAAATAATACGAAGTCGTGTTGATCTGAGTCCCGATCGTAGCTTTCATTTCAGCCATCTGTTCCAGACTATCGACATTCTCGAGATCCTTTCGGACCAGTACGGCAACCCCGCTCTGCAAATAGGGGATGCTGAAAGCCATGCGGGCTTTTCTTTCTTCAAGAATTGTTACCGAACTGATAACCAAATCGAATTTTTCAGTGATCAGCCCTCCAAACAATCCGCCCCATTCCACGTTAGCCAGTTCATAATCGAACCCGGCATTTTTCACGACATTCTTAATCAGATCCACCTCAAATCCATCTAGTTCCCCATCGTCGTTTAGAAATGACATCGGGATGAACGTTGCATCAATGGCAATGGTGAGCTTGGTGGGGTTTTGAGTTTCATTGGTGGGGTTTTGAGTTTCATTAGAATCCTGCCCACAGCCAAGCAACCCAACAAAAAAAACAGATATGACGAATTTAAAAAAATACCTTTTCAACATTTAAGAATCCTCACTTATTTATTATTATTTTTAATTTTTTCCACTTTCTTCTGACTTCGAATATTCAACCATTCCTGCGCCAGGTTTTCAGACTGCACAATTTCTTCAGAGGTCATTCTTTTCAGGAGGAAATCCTTGTTGCTAGTCGCATCAGGGTCGCCCTTTCCCGCTATGCTGAACCACATATGGGCTTTCACGAAATCCCGCCGCACGCCGCTTCCAGCCATATACATGCCCCCGATGTTGTTGGGAGCATCCTTGTTTCCCAGTTCTGCCGCTTTTCTGTACCACTTCATGGCGGCATCATAATTCCTCGGGACACCTTCCCCATTTTCATACATCACTCCCAGGTTATTCTGGGCGTCTGCGTAGCCCTGCTCGGCGGAAAGTCGGTACCACTTCGCCGCTTGTTCTGAACTTTGCGGAGTTCCCTCCCCCAGGTCATACATGATCCCTAAGCCATATTGGCCCTTGGCATCGTTACTGTCCGCAAGAGCTTGAAACTCTTTCAACGCTGTCAGAGCATCGCCCCGATCAAACGCGTCTCGGGCCTCCTGATAACCGGCCCATGCCAAAGAGGGCATTGTCCAAAGCAGCACCATGATCAATAGAAAATTTTTCATAACGCCAATGGTTTTCCGTATAAATCTTTAATTTTCAGTGAGTTGGCTCTTCGTTGAATTGGCTCTTCGTTTCACTTAGGCTGACAGGACTATAATCCCTTTGCGATCCATATATTTTCTGTATCTATTCAATGAAATTGGCATAGGATCCAGCACTTTTAAGCTCGCTGTCCCCTCTAAGCCAAAACTATGAGGCATACATGAGGCATACATGAGGTATAAATGAGGCATACATGAGGCGTAAAGGTTCACCTTTTTTACTGGCGATCGGTTCCCATCTGCATTCCAACCCCTCAAAAAAAACCAGGAACAAAGGTTATCCGGTGGCCTCTACATCTGTTGCCAGGCAGAACGCATCCGTCGCATCGCCACCTTGCGCTTCTTTTTGGCTTCTTTTATCTTGCGCTTTTTCTTGACCGATGGCTTTTCATAAAATCGCCTGCGCTTGAGCTCTTTAAACAAGCCCTCTTTATTGAGTTGGCGCTTCAAACCTTTTAGCGCCCGTTCGACCTGATTCTGATAAACGGTGACTTGCAAAGTAGGGGACTCCTGTTTTCAAAGTTGTGAGGCTTTAGCTTTCCGTCGACATCTTAGCAGGTTTTTTCATTGGTTTCCCGGTCCTTTTATTTTTTTTGAAGAGAGAAGGGAATTCCAATTGCTTTTTTGACCGGATATTCAATTTTTTCACCGAGATCACTTTTTTCAAATTCCCTGAACTGTCGAACACCTTAACTTCATGCATAAAATTACCTCGCTTTGACCTATTTTATCCTCTGGCATAACTGGCAAAAAAACGACCCAAAAAAGGAGCGAAAAAGGAGCGAAAAAGTACAAAATCCTTTACTATTTTTGATGTCTGGCCTCAAGGGGAATCACACCGAAGGGAATATTATCAGGCTATCATGCGTGGGCAAAATTACAAGGAGATTAAAATTATAATTTTTTAATATTCCCGATAAGTCAGTCACAAGAGGGGAAAAAGGCTTTTTATTGGCTTGTAACTGGTAAAAAAGAAAACAAGTCAGTCACAGAGAGGAAAAAGGCCTGCCATGCTGGTTTACCTCATAATTTCAATCTTCGGGTTAGGACAAAAATCTTGACATTTCCCGTATTCATGTTATATACTTGAGTAAACATAGGGTTGTTTAGTTGTAGTGTAATTTGATTCCTTCTAGTTTCTCGCTGGGAGCAGGACTGTAAAAACACTTTGTTTTAACAGACGGAAGTGAATAGGTTCTTCGTTGAAGCGGTTCTCTAAAAGTTCTTGCATCAATCCAGCCCAATTTTAAAAACAGGGAAAACCCTATCCAGATTATCTGGGAGTGTTCCCGTTCAATTGCAGGAGAGTATTTATCATGGCAGTAGGAACAGTAAAATGGTTTAACGAAAGCAAGGGGTATGGTTTCATTGAGTCCGAGAGCGGCAAAGATCTTTTTGTTCATTTTTCAGAAATTCAAGGTGAAGGCTTTAAGACGCTCGTAGAAGGCCAAGCAGTTGAGTTCGAAGAAGGTATGGGCCAGAAAGGTCCACAAGCTACTCAAGTAGTACCCAAATAAGAACCTATCTTCCGGCGGAACTTTGGTTCTGACGGAGTCCGTTCCATATTTAAGTAAAAAGGCTTGGCCATATCTGGCCAAGCCTTTTTTTTATGAAAAACCCCCCGGCTCTGCTGCTATAAAAAAATTCCTCGAAAGCAGTTTTGATAGTTACTCATAAAAAGGGCCGCAAACTAGTGCTCGCTGAACACCGGGTTTTAGCAAATGAAGCCCGTCAATGAGCTTTTCATGACCGATTAAGACATCGACGATTTGCCCAGAATAACGAATGGCGGTCTCTCGCATCATGCCCATCATTGACCATCCCCATAAAGCCGACACGGTGACGCCATCCTGCACAAAATAAGGCTCTGTCAGAAAGCTACAATTGACAACCGCTTCCACAGGGCTTCGGTTACTTGCACTGCCACCCACCAAATCGATAACCACGGACTGATCTGGAATAAGTTCTTTCAAGTGTTGATTACTAATTAAAAAGTTCACGCCCCGTAACTCTGGGAGTTGTTCCGCACCATTTACCACTAAGTCCACATCCTTCAGCCAAAAATCAATGTCGCCCTTGGAGGTATGTGAGCGACCTAGCACATGGATAAATTTGATCCCCTGGTTATATAATTCATGCAACGCCCCTTGAGCCACATTGCCATAACCCAGAATAACCGCCTTTGCGCTCATAATGTCCAATGCGGGTTTATTTTCTTTTAATAATTTAATACCATACCGTGCACCTGCCTGGCCGGTTTCATGCAGGCACTGGATACGGCGCAACCCAAATTCTGCAGGTGGATGGCTGGCACGATAAGCAGCAATAGCTTTTTCACTATCCCCTTGTTCAAATTCATAAAGATCAAAAATGTGTGTGCCATCGTTTTTCAGTTTAGCCAGAACACCTTGTCGATCTTCAAAGTTTTGACTATCATAAAAATATAGGGCATCCGGCCCTACCGCATTTAGCTCTTCAACCGAAAGCGTTGGTTGAAGTATCTGCAACGAGCGAGGGTTGCGATTGCCGCAACGGCGAATTGCACTGCGTAGTCGCTCACTCCATCCCATGACCCTGACATGCAAGCCATTAACGGTGTTTTCTTCAAGAAATGGCTTTAAGGCCTCAGCCATGGCAAGACGACCCCGAATTTCCCGATCCGGGTTAACCTTTGGTGATTCACATATTTCTTCCATTGCAATTACATTAATACATCGATCCTGAAGCAACTTCGCCCGGTCTTGAAAAGAATGAAAATGCGCCATACAGAATAAGGTGCACCCCTCACGCATCTCTTCAATTGAAGAGAGTGACGGGCCTTTAAACTTAATAATGATCTCCTTATCTCGATAAATTTCCTCTGGTGTTTGCATAATGGCGTTGTTTTGCTCGTACTCACGATCACTGAATCCAACACCTTCTCCAGCCCCGTACTCAACGTAAACTTTAATGCCAGCTTGAGTAAGTCTGCCAATATCTGCCGGCACCAGTGCAACACGTTTTTCCAGTGCTCCAGGATTTTCTGGAGACTCTATTTCTTTTGCAAGTGCTATGGATGAAAAATGTCGTGAAAATAAAGTCATATAAACACTCTAATTCAAAAAAGAAAATACAGGGTTCAACATAACAAAAATATTATTTGGGCTTGGACTTTTTCAAACAAACAAACCATTTGAGGTCATTTTTTAGGTCTTTTGTGACCGCTTGATACGCCGTCAAGCATTCAGTCCCTAGTCCGAGGAAGGGGAAACGGATTACAACAAGAGACAAAATTGAAACAAAAACTTTTATAGCCGCTTCAGATTTTCATAAATAACAGCAAGAATTTCTTCAAAAGGAGGCTGACCTTGATAATACAAGCCCTCACGACTTTCATATTCTTTCTTGTAAAGAGATCGTTTTTCCTGGTCCTTTAATAAGAAAGCTTCATTTTCGTGCAAAGGTGTAACCATATTTGTTTTTGAGAAGTGTTTTTCCTTATGTTTTTTATAGGCATCGGTGCCGATAAAATTCTGAACTTCCTCATTTTGTAACAAGCAGAAAACATCATAGTAATGGCGTATAAAATTGGGTGGAAATTTTTTGCCATCATCCTGCTTTCTGAACTTCGTTGCAATGGCTTGTAATTTTTCAACCAATGTATATCCGGGATCATAGCAAGGAATTTGAAGAGCCTTGTTATCTATAATATCTATCTCTTTATTCAAGGCTAAATCCAAAGCCCACGAGCTGATATCGATGGGATGATTTGGAGTGACAACAGAAAACCCGGGCTCCAGAAGGACACCTTCCTTCGCAGTGTCATCTGAAGGAAATACAGATTCATAATAGAGGCGAATGCCACCACTAAAATATTTTGGCAGCGAATCAAATTCTGTATCCCTATCAACCCTTACAATGCCTGGAATTTTTATATTCTTCGCCAGATAATCGTAATAATCCTTCCGACCTTGCCGATCTTTCTTTTTATCGTGGTTTTTTGATGTTCTGACTTTTAGGAATTCAGGAGGGGTGATGTGAATATCAATATCCTCCGAGAAGCGGTGAATAATTCCAAATCCTTTTGAAAGGGATGTACCTCCTTTAAGTTGAAAATCATATTCTGCCTGCCTTAAACCATATAGGCAGTGCATGATCCAGTAATCTTTTTCTATCAGATAAGGAACAATTTTCCGATCTGATGCCACATGGTTTACCAGATCATAAAATTCAGGATGGTTATGGAGAAATTTTTTAGACGGCATAGCTTACATTAGAATTATTGAACAAATTTCCAAAGAAGTTTTTTGCTCTTACACCCCCAAATTCATCAACGGCTTTCATGAGTTTCGACTTATCCATGGACAAAGCCTTCTTGGCAACACTATTGCTAACTTCTTGCCTATCCTCTGCCAGAAAATTAAGATTATTCATAAGGTCAACTAAAAGGAACTCCAGAGAGCTTTTTCTGGGGAAACAATGCCTTTTCAAAAAACAATAATGGCGTCCGTTAAGCTTGTGCCGTCCAGCACGTTTATGGTTATAAACCATATCTTCATTGTAGATTTGTGTTGTTCCGACACCTAAAGAGTTATAGGTATTTAAGGATGCAAGGTAAAAATTATCATCCTTTAAAAACGCGCGGATCATCTTTTCATCTTCGGGCGGAGCATCCCCGAAGAATGTTTTATTGGGATAATAGTAAATGCCACCAGACAGCTTCTGAAGAACACCATCTTTGACAAGCTCTTGTAAATGACGGTCAACAGACTTTGAGTGCCTGGCGAGTTCTGCTCGTCTGTAAACCTGGCCCCGCCTTAGATGTTTTTTAAATTCTTTCAACTTAGACATGCTGCTCTCCTTATTCTAATTATAAAGAGAAATAAGGTATTGGTCAATTTTTTAGACTAAAATTCATGCATTTATAAAAAGCAAGATGAACCATAAAGCTAATTTTTACAATATATTTCATGACTCCAGAAAGACTTCCTCATTGATATATCGAGATGGATTTCGTGTGGATAATCAATTCCAAAACCTCCTCCATTTCAAACCCAGAACCAATGGCCTTTTAAGCCCACAAATTAGCAAACCATAAGTTTCCACCAACAAGCGCAATGCGCTCTTCCTCTCACGTTGCAGCCCATTCGAGTGCGGGTCCTCTAACAGCAACGGTAATGTTTATGTAACAACAGATATCTATTTTAAAAGATATGGACCATCAAGAGATGCTTCAAAATACAAATTTAATGGAAAAATACTTTGGAAAGATCGCTTGGTTCTGGAAGTTATGAAACAGCATGTTGAAAATAACCCGGAAAATAAGCTTTTCTGAATTAGAGAAACAATTTCCTAAACGAATACAAGGCTCAAAGGGTGTCTTTTCTACAGATCAAGAGACTAATGAAACATACATTCGAAAGAGCAGACGAAATTTTATTAAGCCATATGAATTAATTACGCTTTCTGATTCTACTATTGCTGTTAGCACTGAGTGGGGAATTAAAAATATAGGGGAATTTATTAAAAATGTGGAAGGATTGGGTTACAAAATTGGGCCATGTTAGATTACAGGAGCTGGTTTTTATAGAGGCCTTTTTAATTGACAGGCAAAAGAATAGTATGCCTCAATCTCCCAAATAAAATGGTATCTAAAAAATTACTTGAGAAGGCTTTTTCTGATCCGCATAAAGGTTCCAAAAGCCTCCTATTTGCCAGAAGATACATTGCCACATTAAATAGACCTAGTT
>WASV01165449.1_pt1 | contig 16612 bp, 16 predicted proteins | sample 5698531 | NCBI WGS metagenome assembly WASV01 (sample SAMN11175559, study PRJNA528189) | sponge metagenome | isolation source: marine sponge | host: Myxilla | place: Antarctica: Western Antarctic Peninsula, King George Island | collected 2013-01 | reverse complement strand
GATCACGAATCACAAACGGCGCGGTGATCTTTGACGCCTTTAAGTAATCCTTTAATGCCATCTCGCCGAGGTAAATGGTTGCCGGGTCTGGTTGATTGAAGACCCGGCGACTGGTTTTTCTAGCCATCGTGGGGCGACTTTCCGCCTCCGGTAAATCACCAAAAAGCGAGCGTTGAAGATCTCGACAAATACGGACCATTGGACGTTTGGGCATGAATTTACTCCTATATTAGTTGCCCTCTATTTTAACCGATTGCTATGGGCAATGGAGTTCTTGCGACACCCTCTTTGGATAAGGAGAGGGTTAACGCCTTTACTTTCTATACTCCCGTTCAACAGCACTTTCAGATTTTAATGCGATCAGAATTGGTATCACACACAGCACAATCGTCACACAAACCCATAAAACTGCACCATCGGTGCCTGCCCAGTTGAAAAATGCGCCTGCGCCTTCCCAAGAAGTAATCGGACTAGAATTGAACATATGTATTTCCTCGTCGGTTCTTAATTTTTAATTTCAGGATAAGCATCATTCTGAATTTCGACATCCATTCCCGCTCTTTGCACCCCGTCACTTGCGCGTAGTATCCCACACATTTTGAAAATGTAGGACAACACATAGCCCGGAACAAACCCGATCAGCATCATCACAATCATACCGATGAATTGCCCATAGAAACTAATGGGCGGGATCCCTTCAGCATGAGACGGATAACCGCCCATGAATATACCGACAGCGAGTAAGCCCCACATACCGCAAATGCCGTGCACGGAAAAAGCGCCTACGGCATCGTCAATTTTCAGTTTATCGAGCATGTTGGCAGCGACCGGACCAATGATGCCACCTGCGAACCCAACACAAAAAGCAAGGCTTGGATCCCAGATGTCGAGCCCGGCAGCGGCTGAGATAACCCCGCAAAGCGCACCAGACATCATCCAAAAAGGGTCACGGGTTTTCGCATAACCACCAATAATGCCGCCGGCAACTGCCATCAGAATATTGAAGCTGAACGCCGACAAAGTCGTAAGGCCACCATAGATATTGGTCCATGCAGTAGTGCCGCCATAAATCAAACAAGCTGCAAAGAAACCGAAAAAACCGGTGACGATCAACATTAAACCCACCATGGTCATCGGCAAGCTATGCCCTTGTATCTGATTAGATGATCCATCTTTATTGTATTTGCCGATTCGTGGGCCAAGATTGATCAATACACCAAGTGCAAAAAACCCGGCAATAATATGTACAACCCCGGATGCTCCAGTATCGTGATAACCCCATTTTGTTACCATCCAGCCGTCCGGATGCCAACCCCAAGAGGCCGCTAGATTCCACACCACCGAACCAAGTACCACAGCCAACACGATGAACGCCGCCATACGGATGCGCTCGATGACCGCGCCTGACATAATCGAGGCGGTCGTACAGGCAAACAAAGCGAACGCCCCCCAGAAAACGCCAGTGGCATTGTCTTCTAGGTTGGGCCCCATTGAGTCGCCCCACGGTACGCCACCGACACCGGCAGCAAAGTCCGGGATAAAGCCGTTATACATGGCAAGATAAATCCACCACCCAAACAGATAGAAAGTTGGGATGATAAATGCAAAGGCAAGGATGTTTTTGGTGCCGGATGCCAATGTATGTTTAATGCGCGAAGCACCCATTTCATACATGAGGAAACCGACGTGAATGAGTACCATGATAGCGATCGTCCAAAAATAATAAATCTCAAGATTTATATTGGTGGTCATCGCCAGTGCTGCTTCAAGTTCTAGTAGGGTCATTACTTTTATTCCGTTGAGTTGATGTTGATATTATGTTGATATTATTGTTGATATTATGTATCGGAGCAATGTTACATACGGGATTATATGTGAGAAAAACCATCTATGTCAACCTACCAAACAGTAACCATAAATGAGCGTTATCTCATCGCACGCGCGGGAACATGAAAAAATACAAACCCGCCAATATCATCGGCAGACTCAATAATTGCCCCATGGTCATCCAATCCAACGCCACCGCCCCCAAATGTGCGTCTGGCTGACGAAAAAACTCCACGAAAAAACGAAAACAGCCATAACCCAGCAGGAAAACCCCACAAACCCGGCCAACTGGGCGTGGACGTGATGAATAGTACCAAACGATAATGAATAGCACCACCCCTTCTAAGGCGAATTCGTATAATTGTGACGGATGACGAGGGGTATCGGGCATGGTGTGGAACAGTACCGCCCATGGAGCATCGCTTGCCCGCCCCCAGAGTTCTTGGTTGATAAAATTACCGAGGCGGCCAAAGCCCAAACCCGGAATGCACAGCGGTGCGAGAAAATCTGCAACCGCATAAATGCTCCGATGTGTCTTCTTCGCATAGGCATAGAGTGCTACAACCACCCCAAGTAGCCCCCCGTGAAACGACATGCCACCATCCCAGATCGAAATGATGGAGAGGGGGTCGGAGAGATAAAACAGTAGGTTATAGAATACGACATAACCCATACGTCCGCCAATAATGACGCCAACGGAAATATAGAAAATGAAATCGAGAATTTCTTCCGAGTGCCAACCGCTATTAGGTTGGGCGGCACGATACCAACCGAGTCCTCCGCCAACTGCAAAACCGACTAGATACATCAGCCCATACCAATGGATAGACAGCGGTCCGGCGGAAAACGCAATGGGATCAAAGTTGGGGTGAATAATCATTTGTGTACTAAATCATTTATGTACTCAATCATTCGTGTACTCAATGTACTAAAAATTGAGGAGAATTGAGGAGCGTTATAAGTTCAACTATTGCGATGATACCATAATAGAATTATAATCCTATTATTCGTTTTCCACGTACCTACTCACTACCGCATCCGCTAGCACCCATCGCGCATGACCAACGCACTAGCAACGCAAACCAGCCCCTATTTGTTACAACATGCAGAAAACCCGGTGGATTGGTATCCGTGGGGTACACAGGCATTGCAATTCGCCATACAACAGGATATGCCGATTTTGTTATCGATTGGTTATTCTGCGTGTCATTGGTGTCATGTCATGGCACACGACTGCTTTGAGAATGAAGTAATCGCCGCACAAATGAATCGGTTATTTGTGTGCATCAAAGTCGACCGCGAAGAACGCCCCGACCTCGATAAAATTTATCAATCAGCACATCACATGTTAACCCAACGATCCGGTGGCTGGCCTCTAACAGTGGCATTAACTCCAAACGGCCATTCTCCATTTTTTGCCGGCACCTATTTTCCACCCGAACCACGCCATGGATTGCCCGGGTTTGGTGAGATATTGGAGCAAGTCGCCGCACATTACCACACACACCGTACGCAATTGAGTAGCCACCACCACGTCTTCCAAGATGCCTTCGCTGCCCTCAATCCGAAACTGATTCCCCATCCACCACTCCAGCCGGAACAAGTATTGACGCAAGCATCGAATGAATTAGCGAAACAATTCGATGGTGAATTCGGCGGCTTCAGCAACGCACCGAAATTTCCGCATCCGACCCAACTGGAACTACTACTATGGCACGGGGCACAAAACGAGAACGGTGACAAGAGTGTGCGCATGCTCGAATTGAGTCTGCACAACATGGCACGTGGTGGCTTGTACGATCAATTGGGCGGTGGTTTCTACCGCTATTCAGTTGATCGCAAATGGTGTATTCCACATTTTGAAAAAATGCTGTATGACAACGCGCAATTATTAACACTGTACAGTAATGCGGCTTTGTCTTCTGGTAATCGCTTCTATTACGACATTGCCGCGCAAACTGCCACGTGGGTGGTACGCGAGATGCAACTTGAGCATGGTGGATATGCGTCGACTATCGATGCTGATTCTGATGGTGGCGAGGGAAAATACTATGTATGGAGCGAGGCTGAATTGCGGGCGGTGCTTGAGGTCGACGAATATGCCATCTTGGAAAAGATCTACGGCTTGGCTGACAAACCCAATTTTGAAGGCGACTGGCATTTCAATATCCACCCACAGGTGGATGTCCCAATTAATGACCCGACCTTTCAAACCGCCAAAAATAAACTGCTCATTGTACGAAAACAACGCATCCGCCCGGCACTGGATGACAAAATTCTGACGGCTTGGAATGGGCTGATGATCAAGAGTATGGCATGCGCAGCACGCGCTTTGGGAGATGATCAGTGGGTCATATCAGCGAGCCGTTCGGTCGATTTTATTCGTGCCAATCTGTGGCGTGATGAGCGTTTACTGGTTACCAGCCGTGCTGGAAAATCTCACCTGAACGGCTACCTTGACGATTATGCGTTTTTAGCGGAAGGGCTGGTGGAACTGTTGCAGGTTAAATGGCGTAGTAGTGATTTGGCCTTTGCGATTAAACTTTGCGATGCCATACAAGTGCTGTTTGAAGACCCTGAGCTAGGGGGGTTTTTCTTTACTTCTCACGACCACGAAATGTTGCCCTACCGTTTCAAAGCGGGCCCCGATGATGCGATCCCTTCTGGTAATGGAGCCGCAATCCGCGTGTTGTTCAAGTTGGGTTACCTACTCGGTAATTCAGCCTATCTAAAAAGTGCAGAAAAAGCAGTGCAACTTTTTGCCGATGGCTTGCACCGCCTGCCATCTTTGCACGGATCAATAAATATAGCATTGCAAGCCGGCCAAGCAAACAACAAAATTGTCATCATTCGAGGGGCCGACGACGAAATCACGAAGTGGCAAACGATTGTTGGTCGCCGCTATCGACCAAATACCATGATCTTCGCTATTCCAGCCGCTACCACCGACCTGCCGGATGCGTTAGCACAACGTACCGCACGCCGCAACACCATTGCTTACGTCTGTTCAGGTTTTACATGCTCGCCACCGATCGATTCGCCGGAGATGATTGAAGCGGAGTTAGTGTAGTAGCAACATGGCGGATTGGCTTGTCGATCCCACATCGTGGATCATGCACATGCGTGCGATCATATCAGGCCCAATCAGCTACATTTCAATTGATCACAACCAGTGGAATTTTATACGCGGTAAATATATAGGTTCAGTTCTCAACAAGGTGTTCGTTCGATTTTCGCATCACAATATCCCATACCAGATGACCGAGTCTGTAACCACGCCGTTCAAATTTAGTGAGCGGTCGATCAGGCTGATGAGGTGAAAATTGGGCGGTGCCAGCACCGTTTTTCAAGCGTGGTGATTGCTCTAAAACCTCCAATGCGTGTTCAGCATATGGTTGCCAGTCGGTGGCAAAATAAAAGTGACCGCCTGCCATTAATCGATCAGCGATCAAACCGACAAAAGCGGTTTGTACGATACGACGTTTGTGGTGCTTTTTCTTTTGCCATGGATCAGGAAAATACAAATAGATCGCATCGATCGTATTCGCTTCTATGGCTTGCAGTACCTCGATTGCATCTGCACAAAACAGGCGGATATTTTTAAGTTGTTGCGCTTCGATTTGCAAGAGCAGACGACCAATCCCGGGGCGATACACCTCGATGCCGATGAAGTTGTATTGCGGATTCTGCTTCGCCATCTGCAACAAGGCATCACCATCGCCGAACCCAATTTCAAGACGGATGGGGAGATTCGCTTGAAAAGTAGACTGAAAATCTGCATGTTCGCCGCTAGGCGGTAACTCGATGCCATACTCGGGCCATAACTCCTCGAGTGCACACTGTTGCCCCTTGGTCAAACGACCTTTGCGTATGACATAACTACGAAGCGGGCGCCGCCCACGACTGAAGAGGCGTTCGGCATCAGTCATTAAAATTATTGGTGCGCCTGTTTTACGCGCTCCCACGCTTGGCGTATTTCGTGGGTTTTTTCATTCGCCAGTTTTATCATCTCTTCGGGTAGCCCTTTCGAAACGAGCTTGTCAGGATGGTGCTGCCCGCGTAATCGACGATAGGCTTTTCGAACTTCGGGCAACGGCGCGTCTTTGCGGACGCCGAGTATATTGCATGCATCAGCAAGCGACAGCTGCTCGCTCGATGAAGCCCCCCCCGAAGTATGTGAACTACGTACTGATTTGATTATCTGATCGATCGCAGCGCTTGTGATCCCCAATATTTGCGCAACTTTTTGCAATACATGATTTTCAGCGGGATCGATACGACCGTCGGCGAGTGCCACTTGAATCTGAATAGTGATAAACATCTGAATCAATGTCTGACGCCGATGGCATTCGCGTTTAAACTCGACCACGAATTCTTCGAGCGGAAAGTTCGGCTGTGTCCCTTGTTGGAATAAATTCCGTGCGGCTTCTTTTTGCGCGTGATTCAACGCCAGATGCTTCATCAGGTGTTCCGCAAGGGTGATCTCATCGCGGCTTACGCGCCCATCCGCCTTTGCAACGTGCCCCATGATCGCAAAAGTCGCGGTGAAAAAAGCAGCTTGCACGCGCTCTTGATCACCTGCTGAGGTATTTACAACACTACTCCCATCAAACCGATGCCCAATCGATGCCCCCAAAAATGCACCCAACGGCCCACCTAACATAAAACCAAACGCACCGCCGATTAAGGTACCCCACCAAGCCATTATAAATTACCGGAATATGAAGGATGAATGATTGTATGCACTTTATCGACTCTGGTTGTCGGGTTGAAAAATGGAGCGGGTGAACGGAATCGAACCGTCATCTTGAGCATGGGAAGCTCAGGTAATGACCATTATACGACACCCGCATTTGTGGAGCGTTTAAGAGATATTTCCACTATTTGGTACAGAATTACGGGGAATCGCCACTTTGAGTATCTGATGTAATGTCAACATCAACTCCTCCATCGCCAGTTGTTCGTTGCATTGCTCACGGGCGATTTTTTTATAATAACCGATACGGTCGTAGAAAGCGAATATTTTTTCGGTTGGAAGTTGCCCAACATTCAAACAAATTTGACCGTGCCAACCGGGTAATACTGCACTGTAGCTCCAACGGATCAGCTCACAACTGAAACGGTGTAGCCAGTCCAACCATTGTATAAAGTCATGTTGCTTATGCTTAGCTGCCAAATCTAATGCGTTGGCTTTGCCACTCACCAATTTGGCGATCCCCTGTAGAAATTGCTCTTGTAGCGGCAATATACCGCGCTTGAAAGCCTTAAGCGCATCCAGCGGCCCACCAGTCGCCCATTTTCGTGCTAACTCTGCTTCATCAGCCGACATGTGATTCTGCAACCATGCCATGCCGACTTCATCACTCGCTACTGGAATATCAATTTTCATGCACCGACTGCGGATGGTTGCTGGCAGCTCTCCGGGAAATGCGCTGAGCAACATTAAAATCGAATCCGCTGGTGGTTCTTCAAGAAGTTTGAGCAGGGCATTTGCCGCATTTATATTCATTCGATCAGCCGGCAAGATGAGTGCAATTTTTCGCCCGGCAACATGTGCCCGCGTGAAAAAACGATCGATCAGTAGACGAATTTGGTCAACTGATATGACTTTGCGGGGGGTTGCACGTTTTTCAGTGTTATCGCCGCTGTGATAGCGATAGGAATACTTGCCGACTAGTTCAATTTCGTTATCTTGCAATTCAAAATTGGTCGTCAGCAGGTGGAAATCAGGGTGCGTTCCAGCTTGATAGAGTATACAATTTTGACAGTGCCCGCACGCCAGTTGCGCGTCGCTCAAGTTGTTGCAGAGTAGTACCTGCCCCAATGCCATGACGAATTCACGCTTCGCGCTACCCGGCACACCGGTGATCAGTAGCCCATGGTGCAAATTATCGAGATCGTGCACCGTTCGATCCCACACATCTTTCACCCATGGATATTGCCGTACGTGTTCGTTTAGTCTTGCCATTGTTGTCTAAAGTTTGTCAGTACTGTGCGAATTTCATTTTGAACTTGCTCGATCGCTCGGTTCGAATCGATCTTTTGGATACGGTTAAAACGCGCGGCGCGGTCATGATAGGTTTTCCAAACAGCTTGCTTGAATTCCAGATTTTCTCTTTCAAAGCGGTCGAGTGTCTTACGGCGGTTAGTGCGCGCCAACCCGATCTCGACTGGCACATCCAACCATATCGTCAAATCTGGCTGTACTTCTTTTTGCGTCCATTTTTCCAGCACTTCGATGCGTTGCGTGTCAATGCCTCGTCCGCCGCCTTGGTAAGCATAAGTTGCATCGATAAAACGATCACATAACACACACTTTCCTGCCTCTAGCGCGGGCAAAATAATCTCGTTTAAATGTTGTGCACGTGCGGCAAAAATCAATAGCAATTCACTATCCAGCGAGAGCACGGTGTCGTTAGAGAGTAGAATCAAGCGAAGTTGTTCACCCAGTAAAGTTCCGCCGGGTTCACGGGTAAGAACCACTTGTGCTCCGTACTCGCTCAACCATTGTTCAATAAAATTAATATGCGTGGTTTTCCCTGCTCCGTCCACTCCTTCAATACTGATAAAGGCACTTTTCATTTTTTTGGTTTCTGTTTCTTTCTTGACTTCAAATACTTTCTAACTGCTCGGTTATGCTGCACCAAAGTATCTGAAAAATAATGCCGACCGTTACCTGATGCAACAAAATAATACGCACTGCTGTCTACCGGATTAGCGGCCGCTTTAAGAGCACTCTCGCCGGGCAGGCTAATCGGGGTGGGTGGCAATCCGTGGCGCCTGTAGGTATTGTATACGGTGTAAGTATTCAGGTGACTACGCTTAATATTGCCATCATACGCATCCCCCAACCCATAAATGACGGTAGGGTCAGCTTGTAAACGCATCCCTTTTCGTAATCGGTTATGAAACACACCAGCGATGCGCGGTTTCTCTTCGGCAACATATGTCTCCTTTTCGATGATCGATGCGAGAATCAAAACCTCCTGCTTGTTCTTGAGAATTAAGTCGGTGGCACGATTTTTCCAGATGGCAGTTAGTTTCTTTTGCATCAATCGAAACGCTTGTCGATAAACAGAAAAGTCGCTACTCCCGTTCGTATAGTAATAAGTCTCAGGAAAAAACTGCCCTTCTGAATGCAAGTCGGGATAACCGAGTTTCTCCATGATTTGCTGATCACTCATATCAGCGGTCGTGTGCTCCAGTTTCTCTTCGAGCAGCAAGTGATCACGCATTTGGCGAAAAGTCCACCCTTCAAGGATGGTAACTTTACTGTTAATCTGACTTTTGCCCGATGCGATACGCCGCAAGAAACCATACCATGAAGTACCATCATGAAAGCGATACTCACCGGGCTGCACATCTCGATCAACTCTAATTAGGTATGCCAGCAAACGAAACGAAAACGTATCATGGATGATGCCTTCCTGAACGAGTTGGGAGGTAACTTGTCCGAGAGTATCACCACTATTAATGATCCAAACCTTGTCACCAAAATCAAGCGGGCGAAAAATTGCCCAAGCAAAATAACCAATAGCGGCACACAAAAGGAGAATGCATATCTTCACACAACACGATTTGATGAAACTGGCAAAAAACCGAAAGAAAGTTGCTCGCTTCTCAAACATTGTTAGAACTGAACGAGAGAGTCCTCTCACAAAGGAAATAGAATGCTCTGGAAGCCTCACTAACCACTTCATACAGAGAAGAATACGCATATACTCGCTTCATTTAGCATAGCGGGTTAGCAGAAGAGAATGACATATCTGAATCCTCTACTCTTGTGGTACTTGCATTGAATGTCAAACAGCACTGAATACCAACGTGCCGTTAGTTCCGCCAAAACCGAATGAGTTCGATATCGCGACTTGAACTTGCAAATCACGCGCTTCCCCCGGGACAAAATCAAGATCACATTGCGGATCAGGTTCAACCAAGTTAATGGTCGGTGGGATCGCATTGCGGTACACCGATAGAACCGTCATCACCGCTTCGACACCACCTGCTGCCCCCAATAAGTGACCGATCATCGATTTATTGGAGCTGATCGCCAAGCGTTCGGCATGCGAACCAAAAGTTGAGCGAATCGCTTTGCACTCGACCGCATCTCCTAGCGGCGTAGAAGTTCCATGCGCATTGACATAATCAACCTGGTCAGGGGAGATACTGGCATTTCGAAGTGCACTTCGCATACAGCGGGATGCCCCTTCACCATCTGGCGGTGGAGCGGTAATGTGATGCGCATCTCCACTCATACCAAAACCCAATAATTCAGCGTAGATTTTCGCTCCACGTGCGTGCGCGTGTTGATATTCCTCGAGCACCATAACCCCGGCACCTTCGCCCATAACAAATCCATCACGCCCGATATCCCACGGTCGGCTGGCGGTAGTCGGATCATCATTGCGAAAACTCAACGCGCGTGCTGCACTAAAACCAGCGACCGAGGTCCGAGTCAAAGCGGCTTCAGCACCGCCCGCGATCATCACATCCGCATCGCCATATTCGATTAAACGCCCGGCTTCGCCAATCGAGTGTGTGCCGGTACTACAGGCACTAACCAAAGATAGATTAGGCCCTTTCAAACCATATTTTATCGACAAGTTGCCAGCCACCATGTTAATGATAGTCTTGGGGATATAGAAAGGTGAGACGCGAGTGATCTTTTTTTCGAGAAGGTCTTCCATGGTCTTTTCGATGCTACTGACCCCACCAATGCCCGAACCGATATAAACCCCGATCGATGGAGCATTTTCTTCGGTCACTTCTAACCCGGAATCGACGAACGCTTGTACTCCAGCAGCAAAGCCTAGTTGCATAAAGCGATCCATCTTGCGCGCTTCCTGCTTCGACTGGTAGACAGTGGGGTCGAAATCCTTGATTTGACCACCGATTCGACAAGCAATCCCTTCCGCGTTAAAACAGGTAATATGGCTAATCCCATTCCGCCCTGCCAACATCGCATCCCAAGTGGTCTCCAGCGTAATACCAACCGGCGTAATCGCACCCACCCCAGTTATCACCACGCGTCTTTTGTTCATTGTTTTTTTTGCATGATGCCAAAGCGACTCAATTGATACTATACTGCTTACGCAAACAGCGCATAGACAAATCTTTCAAATAAAAATTATAAGAATAAATCTATCGCGATTCTTGCATTCATACTCTCTGCATCCATTTTAACATCCGCCCGCACACTCCCCTGTCGAGCGGTGCTATCCACCCAACTTTAATTGGAGCTGGGTAGTGGATGTCTTCATCATTCCGAAATGTTCTCCTTGATGTACTGAATCGTATTTTCTACCGTGAGTAAGCTTTCGGCTTTTTCATCGGAGATTTCAGTATCAAACTCCTCCTCCAATGCCATCACTAACTCAACCGTATCCAAAGAATCGGCTCCTAGATCATCGACAAAGGAAGCACTCGGGATAACTTGGCTTTCTTTGACTCCTAATTGATCCGCTACGACCTTTTTTACCCGTTCTTCAATATTACTCATTCCAGTTTTTCTCCAAATTAATCAAATTTGTCATTAGTATTACGCAGGCTGTTTCCTGTTCCGAAGTCGCTCCGTACAACCTCTCCAATTGAAACTATTTCAACGCCAAATGATACAACAGTCTATATGGTCAAGTCAAAATCAATATATATTATACATCAACTTGCTACCTCTTTGAGGGATTATTTCCGCGGGGCGGCCGTCTGTTTTACTATGAAGTTCGTAAGCCATCGCTTAAAACATTGCCATTCCGCCATTGATATGCAACGTGGTGCCGGTTATATAGTCCCCAGAGGGGGAAACTAGAAAAACGACCGCACTAGCGATATCTTGTGGAGTCCCAAACCTACCGAGCGGGATTTTTGCGTACAATGCGTTACGTTGCTCGTCGCTTAACTTGTCGGTCATGTCAGTTTCAATGAAGCCGGGGGCAATAGAATTGACCGTAATATTGCGCGAGGCGACTTCCTGGGCAAGTGATTTGGAAAACCCGATTAATCCGGCTTTAGCGGCGGCATAGTTGGTCTGCCCTGGGTTGCCAGCGACCGCAACCACCGAAGCAATGTTGATAATCCGCCCATACCGCATTTTGGTCATACCGCGCAGACACATTTTACTCAAGCGATACGCCGACTTCAAGTTTGTCTCCATGATGATATCCCATTCGGCTTCTTTCATGCGCAACAATAGATTATCCCGCGTGATACCGGCGTTGTTAACCAAAATCGACGGCGCACCGAAAGAATCCTTGATCTCTTGCATCAACCTGATAACCGATGCCTCATCCGTCACATCCAATACTTTGCCGGCACCTGGGATGGCTGCATCATTCAAGTATTCGTCAATGCGTTTAACGCGATCTTCACTGGTCGCGGTTGCGATCACGGTTGCACCGCTCTTACCGAGCGCGAGCGCGATAGCCTTACCAAGACCACGAGTCGCACCCGTTACCAAACATAGCTGATCAGATAATGGTTTCAATGCTAAATTCATCATTCTTCCCTCCCGTTCTTCTTTCCCATTCTTCTTTCCCGTTCTTCTTTCCCGTTATTAACTCCCAAATCTTCACCTCTAATTACATTTTGATCAACGCTGAACCCCAAACAAATCCGCTGCCAAAACCTTCGAGCAATACATGTTGTCCGCTTTTTATCCTACCATCGCGCACCGCTTGATCGAGCGCTAGCGGCACCGACGCCGCTGAGGTGTTGCCGTGCTGAACCACTGTCACCACCACCTTTTCTTTGGGAATGCCAGCGCGCTTGCCGACCGCGTCGATGATGCGAATGTTGGCTTGGTGTGGAATCAACCAGTCGATATCTTCTGTGGTCATCTGATTGGCATCCAAGGTCTCACGGATAACATTGCTCATCGTGGTAACCGCCCAACGGAATACTTCGGTGCCTTCCATTTTCATATAGGCGGCACCCGCTTTCACTTTGCTAAAATTGCGTGATATGCCGACCGGTACACATAGCAAATCTTTGTGTTTTCCATCGCTGTGCAAGTGCGTGGACAGCACCCCAGGAGCGTTGTCTGCCTGTAATATTACGGCACCGGCACCATCGCCAAACAATACACAAGTACTGCGATCAGTCCAATCAATAATCCGCGAAAAGGTCTCTGCACCAACCACCAATGCACAACGTGCCGCATCGGTGCGTATAAATTTATCGGCCACATCGAGCGCGTATATAAAACCCGCACAAACTGCTTGCACATCAAATGCTGGACACCCCTCGATGCCGAGTCGTTGTTGCAACAGGCAGGCGGTGCTCGGAAAGACTTGATCGGCGGTGGTGGTCGCCACTATAATTAAATCGATCGACTCGAGGTCGATGCCAGCAGACTCGATCGCTTTGCGGGCGGCCCGTTCAGCCAGATCTAAGGTAAATTCATCGTCCGCTGCTATCCTACGTTCGCGGATTCCGGTACGCTCTACAATCCACTGTTCCGAGGTATCGATCAATGCTTCGAGATCTTGATTAGTCAACACTTTCTCGGGCAAATAGCTACCGGTACCGATGATACGCGAGAACTTCATGCGGTAGTTGCCATTAATTCAGGATGTTCCATGAGTGCCCTTTCGATTTGCTGTACTAATTTTGCTTGCACCGCTTTGATGCCAAATTCGAGTGCACATCGAAAAGAGAATGCATCGGCACTGCCATGCGATTTAACGACGGTGCCTTTAAGCCCAAGTAAACTGGCACCGTTATATTTTCGATGATCGAGTCGTCCGGTAATGGAACTCAAAATCGGTTTCACCAGCATGCCAGAAGCACGTGTCATAAGATTTCGATTAAATCCATCTCGAAGCATTTCGCGAATCATCTGTGCAACCCCTTCGGCCGATTTGAGTGCAACGTTGCCGGCAAAGCCGTCGCACACGACTAAATCCGTGTTACCGACATAAATACTGTCGGCTTCAACATAACCGATATAATTAATCTCGCTTTCTTTGATTAATTTGGCGGCAGATTTAATCGTATCGCTACCTTTGATGTCCTCGATACCAATATTTAGCAAACCGACTGTCGGATTCGCGTTGCCTTCGATGCAACGCACCAACATCGACCCCATCAACGCAAATTGAAATAATAACTGTGGTGGGCTGTCGACATTCGCGCCAAGATCAAGCATATATGTCTGCCCGACCGCACGTGGCAATGCTGTACAAATTGCTGGGCGGGCGATACCGGGAATCGTTTTGAGCACAAAGCGAGCAGTTGCCATCAACGCACCGGTGTTGCCTGAGCTAATGCAAGCATCCGCAACCCCATCGTGCACCAAATTGATTGCCACGCGCATCGATGAATCTTTCTTCTTGCGTAAAGCAAGTGTCGGAGATTCGCTCATCTCAACGACTTGGCTCGACCCGACCACTTTCAGCCGTGCGCCAATTTGCATGCCCACATTCGCCAACTCCTGCTCTATCCGCGCCGGGTCACCGACCAGAATCAGCACCACTTCAGAATAACGTGCGAGCACTTCACAGGCTGCCGGAATGGTTGCCGCTAACCCAAGATCGCCTCCCATGGCATCGACGGCAAGAGTGGTTATTGGGTGATCGCGCATTGTTTGTAGGGAAGAAATAGGGGCGGAGGGTTTCAACAGCATCATTGCTAGAAGAAATTTACCAGCAAAATTTACTCTTCGATTTTATGATGAACCATTTTTTTGCCCCGGTAATAGCCGTCGGCAGTCAAATGATGGCGTCGATGAAGCTCACCGCTAACGGAATCAATGGAGAGGGTTGCTTTTTTAAGTGAATCGTGCGCACGCCGCATACCGCGTTTGGAGGGGGTTTTACGACTTTTTTGGACTGCCATGATGATGTTCCTCGTTTGTTCGTCGCTGCATGTGCGACAAGAGATAAGCATAAAGCTATTTTGGTGATACTACAAACCGCATATTATAACCGCTTGTAGGGTATAGTCAAAATGAAAATGTAAGTTAAATAATGTAAGTTAAGTATTGTCCGATAACAACACTACCCTTAATTTTGGCATTCATGGCATTAGCATCAGCACATAATTAGCCTATAATGTTCGGCTACTCAACCATCATCCCAGAGCCGAACGTGAGCACCGCCCAAACAGACGATTTACGAATCACCTCCATCACAAGCCTCGCCCGCCCAGAGACATTAATTGGGCAATTGCCGATGACCAATGAAACTAGCAAGACCACGCTGGAAGCACGGCAGGCAATTCACAACATTTTGACCAGGGAGGATGACCGTGTGCTGCTCATTGTCGGTCCTTGTTCGATCCACGATCCAAAATCGGCAATTGATTATGCCGAGCGATTGTTGCCATTGATAGAGCGGTATCGGAGCGATCTATCGATCGTGATGCGGGTTTATTTTGAGAAGCCCCGCACCACCGTTGGGTGGAAAGGATTAATTAACGATCCGGATTTGAACGATACCTTTGATATTAACAAAGGGTTGAAGCTCGCGCGTCAGTTACTGATTGACTTAAACAACATGGGGGTTGCCGCTGGCACCGAATATCTCGACATTATTACACCGCAGTATGTCGCTGATTTGGTGTCATGGGGCGCTATCGGGGCGCGTACCACCGAGAGTCAAGTGCACCGTGAGTTAGCTTCGGGCCTATCCTGCCCGGTCGGGCTAAAAAACGGCACCAATGGAAACTTGGATATTGCGGTAGACGGGATTAGGGCGGCAAGCCGACCACATCATTTTCTCTCGCTGACCAAGTCGGGCAAATCTGCCATCTTCACGACCACCGGCAATAGCGACTGTCATATCATTTTGCGTGGCGGCAAAACACCAAACTATGACTCGGCGAGCGTCAACGAAGCGAGCGAAAAACTGCAAGCGGCGGGGTTACCAGCGCGCATAATGATCGATTTTAGTCATGCCAATAGTCAAAAAAAACCAGAACATCAAGTTGCTGTGTGCACAGACGTAGCAGCGCAGATTGCACGCGGCGATAAACGTATCATCGGTGCAATGATCGAGAGCCATCTGGTGGCAGGTAAGCAAAAAATGGTTTCCGACAAACCGTTAGTTTATGGGCAGAGCATTACCGATGGTTGCATCGACATTGATACTACCGCGAACATGATCCACGCACTGTCGGTGGCAGTCCAACAGCGCCGCAGAGCATAAATTTCACGCACTCTGCCTGACAAAAATGTCACGTTATTAGGATTTGCTTCATGATTAAACCGTACGGTAGCGAAAGACTCCACCCATTACATGTCGCTGATGCCGAGGAAAATATGGCGTTAACAGCGCAAGCAAAAGTCATGCCGGCGGTGGTAATGGGGTCGATGGGTGCTGCTAATACGGTCATGTTAGGAGCCGGCTATTTCAATCCGCTGAGCGGTTTTATGAATAAAGCAAATGCGATGAGCGTTGCCGATGATATGCATACCCGCGATGGGTTGTTTTGGCCTATTCCAATATTGTGCTTAGTGGAATCTGCCGGACCGGTGGTAATAGGCGAGCAAGTGGCATTGTGTGACCCCAACGTCGCCGGCTCCCCGCCGCTAGCAGTGATCGAAATCGAATCAATCGAAGCGTTTACTGAAGCAGAGTTAATCCACATCAGCCAAAAAGTGTATGGCACAGGCGATACCGAACACCCGGGGGTAGCAGCGTTTTTAGAGCAAGGTAAGTTTGCGCTCTCGGGTCCCATTAAAACGCTCAATTTTAGTTACTTTGCCTCTGAGTTCGCCGATACCTTTCGCACAGCAGGGCAAATTCGCGCACAGATCGATTCCAATGGATGGGGTAAAACGGTGGCATTT
>WASV01144277.1_pt1 | contig 16634 bp, 16 predicted proteins | sample 5698531 | NCBI WGS metagenome assembly WASV01 (sample SAMN11175559, study PRJNA528189) | sponge metagenome | isolation source: marine sponge | host: Myxilla | place: Antarctica: Western Antarctic Peninsula, King George Island | collected 2013-01 | reverse complement strand
ACATTTACATGTGGTTTGACTCTTTCAAATTTTTCTTTTGCCATGATTTTCTCCTAATGAAAAGACGCTACGAATTAAATTTTTCCATTACTTGTTCAGTAATGTTTTGTGGGGATGCTGTGTATTTTAAGAATTCCATTGAGTAACTCGCACGACCTTGAGACATTGAACGAACATCAGTTGCATAACCAAACATTTCTGATAGTGGCACTTCAGCCCTTATACTCTTACCGGTTGGCAAATCATCCATACTTTGAATAATGCCACGACGGCGATTTAAATCACCCATCACATCGCCCATATAATCTTCTGGGGTTGAAACTTCAACTTTCATAATGGGTTCTAATAAAACAGGGGCTGCTTTTTTAACACCCTCGTGCAAACATTTACTGCCTGCAATTTTAAATGCCATTTCACTGGAATCCACATCATGATATGACCCATCATAAACAGTCACCTTAACATCCACTAATGGGAATCCAGCAATAACACCATTTTTCATTTGCTCTTGAACCCCTTTATCAATAGCAGGAATATATTCCTTAGGAATAGTACCCCCTTTGATTTCATCGCCAAATTCATAACCTGCGCCTGGCTCTTGTGGCTCAATACGCAAATAAACATGACCATATTGACCGCGACCGCCTGATTGCTTAGCGAATTTATGCTCATGCTCAACAGTTTTAGTAATAGATTCTCTATAAGCAACTTGTGGTGTGCCAACGCTACACTCTACATCAAACTCACGCTTCATGCGGTCAACAATGATATCCAAATGTAGCTCACCCATACCGGCAATAATAGTTTGTCCAGATTCTTCATCTGTACTGACTCTAAAAGATGGGTCTTCATGGGCTAATTTACCCAAAGCAATCCCCATTCTTTCTTGATCAGATTTGGTTTTTGGCTCAACCGCAATGGCAATGACGGGTTCAGGAAATTCCATTCTTTCTAAAATAATTTTTTCTTTTAGATCGCACAAAGTGTCGCCAGTGGTTACATCTTTTAAGCCGATAGCAGCAGCACTATCCCCGGCACGCACTTCTTTAATTTCTTCACGATTATTAGAATGCATTTGCACCATACGACCAATACGGTCTTTTTTGCCTCTAGCGCTATTGTAAACAAAATCGCCTGCACTTAGTGTGCCTGAATAAACACGAAAGAAAGTTAAATTACCCACAAATGGGTCAGTGGCAATCTTAAAGGCTAATGCTGAGAAAGGTTCCTTATCATCTGCCTTACGAGTTGATTCTTCTTCGTTATCTAAAATACCTTTAACCGCTGGAATATCTAATGGCGATGGCATATATTCAACAATGGCATCAAGTATAGCTTGAACGCCTTTGTTTTTAAAGGCTGAACCACAAAACATTGGCACAATTTCATTGGCAATAGTTTGGGCGCGAATACCTGCTTTAATTTCTTGTGTGCTTAATTCACCTGTCTCTAAGTATTTATCCATTAACTCTTCACTACCATCAGCAGCAGACTCTATCATTAATTCACGATATTCCTGCGCTAAGTCTTTTAAGTCGTCTGGAATTTCTTTGGCTTCATAGGTAATACCTTGGTCTGCCTCATTCCAATAAATCGCCTTCATTCTAACCAAATCAACAACACCTTTAAAGTCTTCTTCAGCACCAATAGCAAGTTGCATAGGCACCGCATTAGCGCCTAATAATTTTTTAACCTTGTCAACAACCACTAAAAAATCAGCACCCGATCTGTCCATCTTATTGACAAAACCCATTCTTGGCACATGGTATTTATTGGCTTGACGCCATACGGTTTCTGATTGAGGCTCAACCCCACCTACTGCACAAAATACCGCAACAGCACCATCTAGGACTTTTAACGAACGCTCTACCTCGATGGTAAAATCTACATGCCCTGGGGTGTCAATAATATTAATGTTATGGTCATCAAATTGACCATCCATGCCTTTCCAATGACAAGTTGTCGCAGCAGAAGTAATGGTAATACCACGCTCTTGCTCTTGCGCCATCCAATCCATAGTTGCACCACCATCATGTACCTCACCAATTTTATGAGTTCTACCTGTGTATAACAGAACGCGTTCTGTTGTGGTGGTTTTACCTGCATCAATATGCGCCATAATACCAACATTACGATAACGATTTAATGGGGTTGCTCTTGCCATTATAATTCCTTAAGTCTAATCTTTTTTAAACAGTTAAATTGCTAATTGCTAGCAATTTTTACCAACGGAAATGAGCAAATGCTTTATTTGCTTCAGCCATTCTATGTGTGTCTTCACGCTTTTTAAGTGCTGCGCCACGATTTTGAACTGCATCTAGGACTTCAGCTGCTAGCCTTAATTGCATACCTTTTTCACCGCGTTTACGCGACGCATCAATAATCCAACGCATGGCTAATGCTATTTTGCGATCAGCACGAACCTCGATTGGCACTTGATAGGTTGAACCTCCCATTCTTCTTGACTTAATCTCTACTTGAGGTCCAATATTTTCTAAAGCTTGTTTAAATACTTCAATAGGTTGAGCATTGCCTTTGGCTTCAATAGTGTCTAATGCACTATAAACTATGGTTTCTGCAACAGATTTTTTACCATTCAACATTAAAATGTTAACAAATTTTGCCAATACTAAATCACCAAATTTTGGATCAGGTAGGATTTCTCTTTTTGGGGCGGATCTTCTTCTCATAATACTTCCTTAAACTTTTATATAGTTATTTAGTTACTTCTTAGGTTTTTTTGTGCCATACTTGGAACGCCCTTGCGCTCTACCATCAACACCATTGGTATCTAACGCACCACGAACAGTATGATAACGCACACCAGGTAAATCTTTAACACGACCCCCTCTAATTAAAATCACTGAATGTTCTTGTAGTTTGTGCCCCTCACCACCAATATAAGTCGTTACCTCTGCTGCATTGGTTAAACGAACCCTGGCTACTTTACGCAAAGCTGAATTCGGCTTTTTAGGTGTGGTTGTATAAACACGCGTACACACGCCACGCTTTTGTGGACACTTATCTAATGCAGGAACACCGCTTTTAACGACCTTGCTTTTACGAGGTTTGCGAACTAATTGATTAACAGTTGCCATATAAACATTCTCCAATAGGTGTAAAACTAACACCAATTTTAATAAAAAAGTAAAGATTATACTGTGATTATGGGCTAAATGTCAATGCAATTAATGCTAAAACACGGTTTAAATTATCTTGACTATTTTGTTTAAAAAATTTAAAACATCGGTAGGGACTTTTTTACTAATACCATTTTCAAAAATGGTATAAGACCTTTGCATAAAATAGAGATAATTAGAAAAAGGTGAGATTTTGCTTAGTTGTTGATTTTAACAAATGAGTGCTCCGCTTGCGGTTTTTGCAAATAAGGTCGCCATTTTAATGATTATGATGCAAAGGTCTCTACTATAAAAGCCGTTAAGAATGCTTATCTAAAAAAGATAAAGGTATTTTATGAGTGGATTTAATGCATTCCATGACTAATAATCCTGATACATCTATAACGCCATCAATGGCAATTAAAAATTTATAAAAAGTATCGTATTCTTGGATATTAGGCAGCAGAACATGAATAACATAATCAACACTACCTGCCATACGATAAAAACCAATTATTTCAGGTTTCTCTTCTAGGTGAGTAGAAAATTTTTGAATCCATTCCTGATTATGTACGCCAGTTTTTATCATAACAATAACTTCAGTACTTAACCCAATTTTGCTAGCATTTAACAAGGCAACCTCTTGTTTAATAAACCCTTCTTCTTTTAATTTATTGATTCTTCGCCAACAAGGGGTGACTGATAAATTCACCAATTCACCAATTTTATCTATCGATAAAGACTGATCGGTTTGCAGTAAATCTAGTATTTTGATATTGGTTTTGTCTAGCATGGTTTTTTTTGATGAATAGTGTCAGTATTATATTTGCCTCAATAATCTTAACAAGAGTATTATTTTTTTACATTATCACATAAATATAGTAATTATTTGTTTTATATTGTTTAATAATTAATTAACTTAGAAATAAATACTATAATATTTTAAAAAAAATTTAATCACCTACTAACAATGTTATCCGCAATACCTGTGTTAGAAACTCAGCATTTAGAGTTCTCTTATCATCCTAGTCAACCTATTTTGCACGATATTAATCTCTCTATTAGACAAGGGGATAGGGTTGCTATTATTGGTAATAGTGGCTCTGGTAAATCTACCTTATTAAAAGTACTTTCTGGTGCATTATCAGCGACCAAAGGCTGTATTATTAACAATCCAGATGATATTGGATTTATGTTTCAAGACAGTTGTTTACTGCCTTGGTTAAATGTTATTGATAATATTTCTATGGGCGCTAGAATTAAAAAACAGTCTTACCAAGCATCAGAATTAGACACCATTTTAGAAAAGCTTAATTTAACCAAACTAACCAATCAAAAAATTAACAAACTCTCTGGTGGGCAAAAACAGCGTGTTGCCTTAGCAAGGTTATTACTGGCAAAAACAAAAATTTTATTTTTAGATGAGTCGTTTTCTAGCTTAGATATTGTTATTAAAGAAAAATTGTATCAATATATTTTGCAAATAACCAAACAAAAAAACCTGACACTTGTGCTAGTTACTCACGATTTAAAGGAGGCGTTAAAGTTAGCAGATAAAGTAGTCATACTCAATGAACAGACAAAATCACTCATCGCATACGACAATAACCACACCCGTAACAATGAGGTGGACGCATTAACACAACATTACCAACAACTTAATTAAATATTACCAAGGTTTTATAATGAACAGAAGAGATTTTTTACATTTTTGTGGTCGTAGTAGTTTAACGGCTTTATTTACTCAAAAACTATCTGCTAGCCAACTAATAATCCCTAGTGATGGGCTTGTGCGTATTGGTTATTTGCCAATTATTGACGCGACTGCTTTATTGGTTGCCCACGGTATGGGGTATTTTCAAAAAGAAGGACTCAAAGTTGCTAGACCAACGCTTATTCGTGGCTGGTCGCCATTAGTAGAAGGGTTTTTAGGTAATAAATTTAACTTAGTGCATTTGTTAAACCCTATTCCTATTTGGATGCGATACCATAATGATATTCCAGTTAAGGTAGTCGCATGGGCACATACTAATGGCTCTGCCTTAGTAGTTGGTCGTCATATTCAGTCTGATCATATTAAGGATTTAGGCGGGCGCCAAATAGCAGTGCCTTATTGGTACTCGGTACACAATATGCTATTACAAAAAGAATTACGCCACCATGGCTTAACGCCTGTTATTCAACCACAAAATAAAAAACTGGCAAGCAACGAAGTAAATTTACAAATTCTACCACCCCCTGAAATGCCAGCGGCACTTGCTGCTAAAAAAATTGATGGTTATATTGTTGCAGAGCCATTTAATGCCTTAGGTGAGCTAAAAGCAGGCGGGCGAATTTTACGCTTTACTGGCGATATGTGGCGTAATCATCCGTGTTGTGTGATAACGATGCACCAAAGGCATACTCAAGAGCAACAAGACTGGAGTCAACGCATCGTTAACGCAATCGTTAAAGCACAAATTTATGCTTCAAAAAATAAAGATGAGGTTGCGCGCTTACTCTCTAAGCAAGGTGAAGGTTATATCCCGTTGCCTTATAAGATTATTAAACGCGCTATGCTAGATTATGATGAAAAACAATACCACAAAATTGGTGCTAACCGCAATAAAGATCAGTGGCACAATAGTAGAATTGATTTTCAACCGTGGCCTTATCCATCCGCTACTAAAGCAATAATCAAAGAGATGAAAAATACTTTAGTTACCGGTGATACGAAATTTTTACAGGCATTAGATCCAGAGTTTGTAGCCGCTGATTTGGTTGATTATCGTTATGTCAAAAAAGCACTAAATGACAACCCTCAATGGTTAGATGACCCAAGTGTTATTGATAAAAAAAATCCATTTAGTCGTCAAGAACTATTTGATTTTTAACCATAATCAATAACAAAAAATTTATAATGCCAAGCCAAGCTAAATTAATTTTACCCAATATCTTAGGCATTGTTTTATTTGTGGTTGTTTGGCAAATATTAGCAACCATTGCTGTGGATTATTATGGGCATTCTCTATTTAACGGGTTAATGCCGATCAACACCCTAAACACTTTATTAACCATTATTTGGCAAGAAAGTTTTTGGCTTAATATTAGTGCAAGCTTATTAAGGGTAATCACCGCTTTGTTTTGGTCTATTTGTATTGCCATCCCATTAGCTATGCTTATTAGTCGGTTTACTTATTTGGCAAAAATACTACATTTACCCATGCAATTTTTACGAATGGTTAGTCCATTATCTTGGATGCCCATTGCAGTTATTGTCTATGAATCTTGGGATGGTGCTATTATTTATTTATTAGTGATGGCATCAATATGGCCAATCTTATTTGCCACTTTAAATGGGATTGAAAAAATTAACACAAATTGGCTTAGTATGGTCAAAAGTTTTAATTCTAATCAATTTCAAGATTTATATTATGTCGTCTTACCAGCAGTAGCTCAAGATATATCCACTGGTATTAGATTAGCATTAGGTGTTTGCTGGATGGTTATTGTACCTGCTGAATATTTAGGCGTTACTTCTGGATTAGGCTATGCCATTAACGATGCTAGAGACACCTTATCTTATGATTATTTAGGGGCAATCATACTGACCATTGGCTTTATTGGTTATAGCATAGATGGTCTATTAAAAAAAGTTAGTCATTACTTTAAATGGCATCAATAATAACAAAAATAGGAGAAAGAAAATGAGCTATAACACAATAAATTTTAATAATTTACAAACCTTAAAAGATAAAGGTAAGGCAAATCCTGGCACGGTGAAAACAGTAAAGTGTCGCACAGTAGCCAAGCAGAAGTTTCAACATTTAAATTACATTAGAGATTTACCCCCTCATATTATTGATGAACCCCCTGTACTACTAGGGGATGACACGGCTCCTAATCCAAGTGAAGCAGCTTTAGCGGCTTTGGGTAGTTGTATTTCAGTTGGTATTCAAGCAAATCTAGTGGACAATAACATTGAATTTAGCACCCTATCGCTTAATCTTGAAGCGGATATTAATATTTCCTCTGTATGGGGTGTGGGTGACACCAGTAAAAAACCTGTTGGTTTTACTGCGGTTAGAATCACAGTAGATACCGATGCTAAAATTAAACCACAGGCCTTAGATGACTTAGTTAACCATGTATTAGCTTGGTCACCTGTAACAGGCACTTATGTCCAACCAGTACCGGTGACCATTGCGTTAGTCTCATAACAATCACACCAATAATCAGATCAGGCCAATAATCAGATCAAGCCAATAAAAAAACCCACCATGGATAACGCGCAAACACTGGCTATAGATGGTCATTTAGCAAGACTTAATCAATTAGCAAGTGATATAGATATCAAAGGTTATTACCCGAAACAATGGCTAACACAGTATGGTTTGCTTAATGGTTTTAATTTTTTATCAGGTGATGATATTGCTATGCCATCTCTAATACAACAACAAACCAAAGTCGGCAAAATATGCCTTAATACGGCATTTTGTGCTTGGTGTCAAACTGCCTGTGCCTGGTATGTTTTTAATTCAAGTAATCAGTTTTTAAAACAGCATTACCTACAATCAATCCTGTTAGGTAAGCAATTAGCAGGCACAGGTTTATCTAATCCTATGAAAACAATATTTGGCTTAGATAAACTACGCCTTAGCGGTGTTGATAGTATTGATAATAGTGGTGGTTATTTAATTAATGGTGGTTTACCTTTTGTCTCTAATATTGAGTATGGTCATTTATTTGCAGGTGTTTTTTCTGTTAATAATACTTCAAAAATGGCGTTATTTGACACCAAAAATAAAGACATTAGTATTAATAACTCTGCTAAATTTACAGCGCTAGACGGTAGTGCTACTGTTAATGTTACTTGTCGGGATACCTTTATTGGTGAGGATTGGTTAATTGCAGAAGATGCGAGTTTATTTTTAAAAAAAATTCGCGCTGGGTTTATCTTATTGCAATTACCCATGGCATTGGGCGTTATTACTGCCTGTGAGTCTATTATTATTAATAAATTAAAAACAAAACCATGGCTTATTAGCACTTTACCCGCCTCACTAAGTTATATTAGTCAACACAGAGAACAATTAGAAAAGAGGGTGAATACACTAGCTAAAACACCACTAGAACAAGACGATGAGTATTTTAGGTCGGTGTTAAAATGCCGATTATTCGCCTCTGAATTATCGCTACTAGCTTCGCAATCTGCTATGTTATCCTCCGGTGCTGCTGGTTATATTAAAGCTAATATTGCAAATCGTAAGTTAAGGGAGAGTTTTTTTGTGTCTATTGTGACGCCGTCTATTACGCAACTTAAAAAAATGCTACAAGCCTTACCATAAAAAAAGACCACTGCATTAGATGAATGTTAGATAAATGTGGCGTTTTGCTTAGTTGAGACTTTTGCATAAATATAAATAACCATTAAATGTAAATCTTATACTAATTTATAGGGTTTATTTCCAACTGACACAATCCGGATGACCAAAAGAATCTACTTCTTGAGTAAACTCTGCAATGTTACTGGTTTTTTGGTTAAGTCTTTTCAGGACGCTCTGTTTGCCTTTTAACCAACAATTAGGATGACCCTTAACATCATATAGTGATTTAAAAATTAATCGATCAATTTTTGCAGATCTAGACGATGATAGTTTTAATCAGCCTATACAGCTTTTACTTCGAACTGAAATACAACCTCTTGTGGTAGCTCCCCATGATAATTTACAAATTATTGTATCAAACAGAACGGTCTACTTAGTCAATTCAAACACCAAACTTAATGTGGCTAAATTCACCAACGATACCCTTACCATGACCCTGCTATTTTTTGCCAAATTTTCTTTACTATCCACATAAACCAACATTGAGATTTGCTCAAGTACCACGCGTAATTGCCCTTCTTGAAAATCAATCACTATTGCTTGACCTGTCCAATTAGGTTTATCTAAAAAATACAAACATTGATAATGTTGTAAAGATTGGCGATTGATTTTATTTAGCACAGGCATTTGGGTATTGTTCACCTTAATGGCTTGCTTAACAGCCTGTTCATCCAACAAAGGTTGGTTATTAAGATAAGCACATAATTGCTGATGGGTGACTAAGTCTAAATATCTGCGTAATGGGCTGGTGCTACGGATATATGCTTCTAAGCCCATTCCACTATGTATCTGAGGTTTTATAGAGAGCTTTGAGCGTTTAAGGGAACGCACTAAAGAAAATTGTTTTGCCATACTCAGCGTATCTTGCTTTTGCTTAATTTGAGTTGAAATATTAGCTTCTTCTTGGGATAAAAAAGGCATAGCAATACTGTTATCTCTGGCAAATTGGGCAATAACGCGCCCTGCAATCACCATCCATTCTGCTACTAGTGTTCTGGCTTGTGTGTTTTTTTCTGCTTGAAAACTAACCACACCTGCTTTGTACTTAACATGGGATTTAGGTAAATTTAGTTGGATTGAGCCTTGTGATTTTCGCCAATTTTTATGGGCAATTGCCTTGTTATTTAATTGTATTAAGATAGGATCTTTTGCTAAAGTGTCTTGTGCAGTTTCATAACTAATATTGGTTACATTAATGCGACTATGGCAGAGTTTAATGGCATTTATTTTGCTTATTTTTTCTGGGTTAATTTCATCAGATTCTAATTCATCAAAATCCAATTCAAAATATATAGAAAATGCTAGGCTGTCTGCTGGTCCACCTAGGGAAAATGTCTTGACTAACTCATTAGGTAACATCGATAAAACTTGATCGGGCAAATATAAATTACTACTACGCATCCTAGCTAATTCATCTAAGGGTGAACTCGGCGCAATAAAGGCACCTACATCAGCAATGTGTACCCAAAAACCTTTGTTATCAACACTTAATGCATCATCACAATCTGTAGTATCTGCATTATCAATCGCATAAGCACTAAGATGGGTTAAATCTAGCCGTTCTATCGCCCTGTCTTTTGGCAATACTGCTAGTAAATTATTGCCTTGTTTATCTTTAAAATCATCGCAATGCGGTGCTTTGTGGCGAGCAGGATATGGATTAAATCCAGCCTCATAATAGCCAGTAGTTAATAAAATTTGATAGGCAGATTCAAGGGTGTTATCAACCCCTAATTGCGCTAAGGTTTTGCTGTGCTTACTTTGGTTTAAGGCAACCTTAACAATCTCTTGTAAATACCTTTTATCTTCTGGCAAAAAGGTTTTATTTTTTAAACGCTCAACACACGCTTGCCTTTGGGTTATTTCTAATATTTCTGCTTGTTGTTTGGCAAGTATTTTATGTGCTTGTTCAGGAGATCGCACCACAATAGCCTGCCCCTGCCAATAGCAATAAGTGCATGCTTGAGTTAATTCATACACCTGCCAAGCGGTTTGCGGCGTGTAATCATTAAAAACCCATTGGCTTAACTCCTCTATACTCACCTCACCCTCACTTAATAGGGACAATATCTCATCGTTGACACAATGAGGCTTATCACTTGAGGTAATAGGGCTGTAATTAGGGTGTAGTAAGTTAAAGTCTTTCTGTCTGACTTTAAGCTTGGTTTGCCCTTGTTTTATAGAGTTAGTGTTGATTTCAAACTTGTTGCCACACTGTCCTAAAAGTTCTGCAGGTGCTTTTTTATAAGCAATCAGTTTGCCTGACACTTATTCTGATTCGATTAATGCTTGATAGGTCTGTGCATCTAATAAATCCTCAATAGCATCAGCTTTAATGACCACTAACCAACCCTCACCATAACAATCACTATTAATGGTTTCTGGTGCATCTTCTAGTGCCTCATTGGTTTTAACAACCAGTACATCAACAGGCGCGTATGCACCACTAGCGGCTTTAACTGACTCAACCACGCATAATTCTTCTTGGGCATCTATCTTATCATCAACACTAGGTAATTCAACAAAAACAATGTCACCTAATAAAGCTTGGGCATGATCAGTAATGCCCATAGTCCAAGTGCCATTACCATTGTCTTTTAGCCACTCATGGGTTTTTGTGTATTGTAGTTGTGCTTTAACTTCGCTCATAGTTACTCCTTAATTAATTTGGTTTATTTATTTATTTTTGTTAGGGTATTTTTCTTAAACTATGATTTTGCCATTACGCACAAAAATCGGTTTAACAACCTTTGCTTTTAGCCACTTATTACGCATTTGTATCTCACATTTGCCTTGTGCTCCTGTGGGGATTCTAGCCAGTGCAATAGATTTTTCCATACTGGGTGAAAAACCGCCTGAAGTAATGACACCTTGTGCCTTGCCAACACGCACAATTTGTCCATCACGCATAATACCTTTATCTTCTAGTACAAGGCCTACTAGGTCAGATTGTTTTTGTTTTAAGGCAACTTTACCCACAAAATCACGCATCTTGTCTTTGGTATCAACTGTCCAATTTAAGCCAGCATCAATAGGTGAGGTGTCTTCGTCCATTTCATGTCCATAAAGGCTCATACCTGCCTCTAATCTAAGGGTGTCTCTAGCACCCAGTCCACAAGGTTTTACGCCTGCATCGACCAGCATTTGCCAGGTAAATGGTGCACTTTTAGCAGGAATCATCACCTCCAAACCATCCTCACCTGTATAGCCTGTTCTAGCAATAAATAAACTGCCTACTGCACACGCATTAAATGGCTTTAAATTTTCTACCATTTGTGCTGTACCAGGCATTGCTTGATTAAATTTTTCAATCGCATTAGGGCCTTGTATAGCAATCATAGCCAATTCTGTTTGGTGAGCCATGCTAACACTGTCTGGCTCAAAACTTGCCATGATTTTTTTTATCCAAGCCATGTCTTTTTCACCTGTGGCTGCGTTAACTACTAGGCGAAAATTATGTACATCAATAAAATAAACAATTAAATCATCAATCACACCACCTGTTTCATTCAGCATACAACTATACAAAGCTTTATAAGGCGTGGTTAGTTTAGCAATATCATTGGCAATTAATTTACGCATAAAGACAGTAGCATTACGCCCTGAAATGTCAACAATATTCATATGCGAGACATCAAACATACCGCAATCTTGACGCACACTATGGTGTTCGTCTAATTGTGAACCATAATTAATCGGTAAGCAAAATCCTGCAAAATCTACCATTTTTCCATTTGCTGCTAGGTGTTTCTCATAAAGTGGGGTTTGGTGAGACATATTTTTTCTTAAGATTGGTGTGTTGTTGAGGTTGTGTGCTTTTGTAGGTAAATCATCGTGATAACTAAAAAGACAAAGGTAATACCCATTGAGCCAAATAATTTAAAGTTTACCCAAGTATTTTCTGCTAATTGTGCTTGTGTGCAAAGTTGGGTTAAGCATTCAATAGTTGGTAAATCAACCGTGCTAAAACGCCCATCAAAGGCGATTAATGCTTCCCGAAATTCAATCGCAATCAGCACAAAATATGCATTAATACCCGCTACTAAAAAAAACATACTTGACCATAAAATGGTAATATTTACCCATACATTTTTAGGGGCTGGCATTTGCTTATCTAACATATACGCCATCAAGGGTTTTTTACCTACCCAAAGACTGCCTAGTAAAACCAAACCAAATAAAATATTAATCACACTTACTTTCCACATAATAAATTCTGGACTTCTAAACCATAAGGTTAATCCACCAAAAGATACCATGGCAATTAAGCCAATAACTTGCATTTTTTCAAATTTACCACTTATTAATCGCGTCGCAATTACTTGAATAATGCTGGCAATAATCATCACATAAACAGCGGTATAAATGCCATAAAACTTATAACTGACAAAGAATAAAATAATAGGTAAAAAATCTAATAGTGCTTTCATTTTAATATTAACAAGGTAAGTGCTCAACAGAGCAGTAATTTTTATTATTTTGACTTAAGGCTTTAGCTTGCAATATGTGAACACCGCAATTCTCACAAGCCACCATTGTATTATTGGCTTGCTGATTTTTTTGCTGATTTGTTTGATTGTTAGTGTATGAATTGCTGCGTGAATTAGACAATATAAATCTCAGTAACTGGCGAACCAGCCAATAAACCAACCAAGCAATAACCAAAAGTAGTAATAACTTCACAACAAAGTAATAAGTGAACAAAAAAGCGTATATTTTAACCTAAAATTATTTTAAATTTATGCGTATAATAGCCACCGTGTTATTATTGTTAACAAACAATTTGTTACTTAATAACTTATTGCCCGGGTGGTGAAATTGGTAGACACACAGGACTTAAAATCCTGCGCTTTTGCGAGCGTGCCGGTTCGATTCCGGCCCCGGGCACCAATAATTCAAACTTGAAAAACACTTTAACAGCAGTCTATATTAGGCTTGAGTTAGTTGACCAACACAATTGCTATTATGCAAAGGTCTCATTTGTGTCAAGATACCAGTAAAATATTTAGTTTTACTCACTATTTTTATTATGTCTAATAAGCAAACAATCCACACTAACAATGCACCTGCTGCTATTGGTATTTACTCACAAGCCATAAAGACAGTGGGTGGTAGCACTGTTTATTTATCAGGACAGATCCCCCTTGTGCCAGAGACAATGACCTTAGTAAGCAAGGATATTGGTGCACAAATTCACCAAGTCTTTAAAAACTTATCTGCAGTATGTCAGGCAAGTGGCGGTGCATTAAGCGATATTGTCAAATTGAATATCTATCTAACTGACCTGTCTCATTTTGGGATAGTTAATGAAATTATGGCGCAATATTTTGAGGCGCCTTATCCTGCTCGTGCCGCCTTGGGTATTAGTCAACTTCCTAAAGATTCGTTGGTTGAGATGGATGGTGTTTTAAATCTATAACGAATACTTTTTAAACCTTGCTTTTCTAAACTCTAAATAGCATGGCATTGGCTGATCCAATTACTGACATTGCTGGTTTAGGGCTGGTATCTGCCAAAAAACTTAATCAATTTGGTATTTATACTCAAACTCAATTATTATTTCATCTACCTATTAATTATCAGGATAAAACCCAATTACATAGCTTAGATAATCCACCTATTGGGCAGCTTGCTTTATTTGAATTAACGCTTGAAAAAATAGAAAAAACCAGCTACGGCAAAAAGCAACTATTGTGTTATTTAGTGAATGATAGGGGTAAAAAATTACTATTACGATTTTTTCATTGGACACAATTTCAGCTTAGCCTATTAACCAGAGGGCATCGCTTACAGTGCTTTGGTGAGGTGTTGGTGCGACAAAATGGCTTGGAAATGGTGCATCCAGAATATAGCAATCTAAGCTTAGAGCAAACCCCCTTGCTCAGTGCAACTCTTAGTCCAATATATCCTAATACTTTGGGTGTTGCGCCCACTAAGCTTAAAAAATGGATTAAGCAAAGTCTAGAGCTAATGGCAGTTGAGCAGATGTGCGATACACTTAAAGTTTGTCAAACAGATTTGCCTAATATAATGCAGGCGATTCAAACCCTACACTATCCAAAACCACAAGACCTACTCAAACTCAAACAATGGCAACACTTAGCTCAAAAACGCATTATTTTTGATGAGCTATGTGGTAAAAATTTAGCCTTATTGCAACTTAAACAAAAAAAACAAAATCAACAAAGTGCTGCCCTGCCTATTCCAACTCAACTCAACAGCCAATTATCTCAGGGCTTAAATTTTGAGCTAACCCATGCCCAAAAACGCGTTATTAAAGAAATACAAAGCGACCTAAACAAACCTCAACCTATGATGCGTCTACTGCAAGGCGATGTAGGTTGTGGCAAAACCATTGTGGCAATTTTTGCTAGTCTTAGTGCTGTTAATGCAGAGTATCAAGTTGCCATTATGGCACCCACTGAAATTTTAGCTAAACAGCATTTTGCCAACCTTAGTCAAACTTTAGCGCGGCTAAATATTACTTGTGCTTTGTTGGTTTCTGCTCAAACAAGTAGCGAACGAAAAATACAAGCAGACCTAACTAGCACAGGTAAGGCTACCCTTATTATTGGCACGCATGCCTTATTTCAAGAAGCAATTACCTTTAAAAAATTAGGCTTAGTCATTATTGATGAGCAACATAAATTCGGCGTACATCAGCGCCTAACCTTGGCACAAAAAGCACAAAAGACACCGCATCAACTCATCATGACTGCCACCCCTATCCCGCGTTCATTAGCGATGAGTGCTTATGCAGATTTAGATACCTCAATTATTGATGAATTACCCAGTAATCGCCAACCCATCACCACCATTGCTTTAAGCAAGAATCGCAAGGCAGAAGTATTTGAAAAAATCAAACAAGTTTGCACCAATCAGCAACAAGTCTATTGGGTTTGCACCTTGGTTGAAGATTCAGAAATTTTACCAATGCAATCTGCTAATGCTGCCCTAGAAGAATTAAGCACTGCGCTACCTAACCTTAAGGTCGGCTTAATTCACGGTAAACTCAAAAAAGATCAAAAACAGCAGTTAATGCAACAGTTTGTGCAAAAAAAACTAGACATACTCATCGCCACTACTGTTATTGAGGTGGGGGTTGATGTGCCGAATGCTAGCTTGATGGTGGTAGAAGATGCACAACGATTAGGCTTAGCACAATTACACCAATTACGCGGTAGGGTGGGTCGTGGGGTCAACAAAAGTATGTGTATTTTAATGTATCAAAAACCCCTAACATCCAACGCTAAGGCACGATTAGAAATATTGCGACAAAGTCATGATGGGTTTGATATTGCTCAAAAAGATTTAGAGTTAAGAGGGGCTGGCGAAGTATTAGGGGTTGCTCAGACAGGGGATAGACAATATCGCATTGCTAATATTGTTCGTGATGAAAAATTATTAGAATTATGTGTCCAGATTTCACCGTGTTTGTTAAAACAAAGTAAAGCCCAACAAGATTTACTCATTGCCCGTTGGGGGGGTGATAAAGGCATAGAATATGGACAAGCCTAATAAAGTAGATATAGCTGTCGTTAATCACCAAAATTTAAACTGGTTTACTGATACTAAATCTTTTAGCACCCTACCTATTGCCCATTGGTTGTTAGATGAAACTTCATTAACCGCTAAACTAAAATCGCAATACACTGATTTTAAAGTGCAAGTATTATCTGAAAAAACTGCCACACCTTGTACGCATGAGCAGGTATTATTTAACCTAAAATCTCAATCCAGTACCTTTACCATTCGTGAAGTTACCCTACTAGGCAATGGGCAAGCACAAGTATATGCCCGCTCTATTATTCCTAATCACACCCAAGCACACTTTTTGCACGCCTTAGGTGATAAGCCCTTAGGCGAGGTGTTATTTAACCACCCACATACCAAGCGAGACCCCATGCAATTTACTAAAATACCTTTAGAAAATTATCCAAAAAACACTCAAATATGGGGCAGACGCTCACTGTTTAACCTTAATAGTATTGAACTATTAGTGTGTGAATTTTTCTTATTTTAATAAAACCGATATTTAATATGATAAAAATCTTTATTGCTCTATACCTTAGCCTATTACTATCCTCTTGTTTTGTCACCAAGGTTGTTACCGTCCCATTACGCATTGTGGGTGATGTTGTTGAGGCAG
>WASV01128317.1_pt1 | contig 16645 bp, 15 predicted proteins | sample 5698531 | NCBI WGS metagenome assembly WASV01 (sample SAMN11175559, study PRJNA528189) | sponge metagenome | isolation source: marine sponge | host: Myxilla | place: Antarctica: Western Antarctic Peninsula, King George Island | collected 2013-01 | reverse complement strand
CCAGTGCCGTTTTTCTAGACTTCGGCATCGTCGATGCCATCACCGATAAACACCGAAAATACCCCGCCAGTTTTGTTATTCCTGCTAAGAAAATAAAATAAGCAGCGCGGTAACACCGACCGCTTATAGCGATATGAGCGGTTTTTTAATTGTATAACCCGCCATCGCTATTAATCACCGGAACATTAAACCCATGAGCAACGAGCCAATAAAAAACGCGGTGGAATTTATTGAGATATTAACTGCCACCAACGCCGGCGATTTCGTATATCAATAAGATTTAGATAATCGGAATTGTGCAATTGTCGCCACCGGGGTATATGCGTTTCTTGGTAGACGATGGTGTTGATGGTTTGCCATTAAATTGTGTAGTTAATTGTTTGCAATGAATCGTTACGCTGCTTTCATTTGTTTCAGCAATTCTTGTTTTGGCGATATTAAAATATTCTTGGGATTTTTCCACGCCAATAAAATCTCGCCCGGTTGATTTTGCACTGACACCACAACTTCCAGAACCCATTGCAAAATCTAAAATCGTATCACCGGGTTTACTATAAGTCATAATTAAATAGTTTAAAAGGTTGGTTGGTTTTTGGGTTGGATGTACGGTTTGTTGGGCTGAGAAATTACGACCAGCGTGCAGAATACTTTTGGGATAACGCGTGCCATCATTATTCGTTTTCAAAAAAACCTTATTGCCGAAACCATAACCATGAGTGTTTCGACCAGAGCCATAACCATTTATTTTATCTTTTGATTCACGGCTATATGCCTCGCCAACTTCCATAATCGGTTTATAAAACGATCCACTTTTTTGCGCAAAAACCATGATGTTTTCATGAACTTTTTGCGGGCGATATTTCGCCAAGCCAGGTGACCCACATTTATTTTTATTCCAGATCAATTCATAACGAAACCAATCTATTTTGCTGGTGATGAGCAAACTACTAAACGGTTGACTGCCAAAAATTAATATCGGTGCAGTCGGCTTACAAATCCGTTGCAGATGTTGCCACATCAAATTAAAATCGATCACCGTGTCCCACTTAATGGTTGTGGTTCCATATGGCGGATCAACACAAATTAAATCTACTGAATTATCCGCTAACTCGGGGAAAATATCAAAGCATGATGCATTGTGTAATTTTAGTTTCATTATAGTTACCAAGTGTCGCCGTTAATTTTAACATATAAACCAATTTTTTCATTTTGAAAACTACGAAAATAGTTTGCTGTTACTTTAATGGTTGCTGATTCAACCATTTCATTAAATGCATTGCTATCAGCTGTTAAACATTTAATCACGCCATTATCTATTTGCGTAAATACATTCCATTTTTTTGGCATGGATGCAAACAATTTTTTCAATATGAAACGTTCCATTGCCAACACATCAAAAACACCGTCACTAAAACAATAAAGAAACTCGCCCGAAGTGCATGTCATAAAAAAACTGCACAATTCATTTAAATAATCGCAAGATTTATCAACACCTAAGCGTGAAAATTGGTTCTTCCAGTGGGCAACTTTTTTACCGCCTTGATTTTTATACCACGGTTCAAAAGCAGTTCTGTCTTTTGATGATTCGTTAGGGCTAATTCCATATTTTTTAGAAATTTTATTCGCATGTTGTTGCAATTCAATACCAGTCACATCACCAAAAATACGAATTCCTGAACCTTTAAGTTCTACTGATTTTCCGTTTACAATTAAATCACCGGTATCTTTCTTTTTTGCTATTTGCACATCTGGCGAACAAAACAACGCCATAAACTCACCTTCGCCAACTGCAGCATTTGGTGTTCCCATACCAATCGGTCGCAACGCAAACATAACTTTACAAAATTCTAAATAACCGTCTTTAACAAAATCAAAAATCTTGGCATGATTAATAAGCAAGCAAGATGCATCAAAAATCTTGTTATCTTTGTAATCGTTTTGGTAGGTATGAATATCAACCTCAGATTCTGCTAATGCTCCAGCAATCGCCCGAGACATATCTCGAACCGCTTTTTCGCCAGATTTACCGCTAACCGTTTTTACAAATGGCAATAAAGTTTTAATTGTTTGTTTATGTTTCATGTTATGTCGTAGTTGGAATAGTGGGGGGTGTATAACATTCAAAATTATACATGAACTCGCCCCAACATGGCGTTTTTTATGTTTTATTGACACTATCCCTATTATTTTCATCGTTAAATGCGCAATGGTGGTCTCTAGAATAACGGCATAAAGAATCGCCATCACCGCCCCATCAATACCCCATCCACCAACGCGCATACTTTTCGTAACGCCCCACGGTTTTTTTCCACTAACGCCCGACCCTGATTTGCATACTGATCGCGCAGCAGCGGATCGGCCAACAAACGCCGCACGACCTCCGCCAACTCATTGCTATTCATCACCGCAATACCGGCCGCGTGTTGTTGCAATAAATCGGCGATTTCGGCGAAATTGAACATGTGCTGCCCGAATACCACTGGAATTCCGGCGGCGGAGGCTTCTAATACATTATGCCCGCCGACCGGCACCAAACTGCCGCCAATGAAAGCGACATCGCTGGCGGCGATGAGTAAGGGCAATTCTCCCATCGTGTCGGCGATATAAATGTCGGTGTCGGGGCTTAACTTTGCCGATGAAAGCGAACGCAATATGGTGCGATAGCCGCGGCGCACGCACAGGCGGAATACTGAGGTGAATCGCTGTGGATGGCGCGGCACGATGACTAATAATAGCGATTTGAAATCTGTACGAAGGCGCGCGAAGGCATCCAAGATTTGCGCCTCTTCGCCTTCGTGAGTGCTGCCGGCCAGCCACACCGGTCGTGCGTTGCTCCAATCGCGGCGCACCGATTGCGCGGCTTCGCGAATGCTCGCCGGCAGGACGACATCAAACTTCAAATTGCCGACCACGCTCACCGAATCCGGCGGCGCGCCTAAGCGAATTAATCGTCGGGCGTCGGTGCGACTTTGCACCGCAAAGCAACTAATTTTTTGCAGCGTCGGGCGAATGAGTTTGCGGAATCGTCGGTAGCCGCGATGGGCGCGTTTTGATACGCGCATATTGACATACATCATCGGCACATCAAGGTGATGACAACGGGCGATTAAGTTGGGCCAAATTTCGGTTTCCATCACCACCGCCAAACACGGGCGCACGCTATTCAAAAACCGCCGCACCGCACCGGGATAATCCCATGGCAAATAACAATGCGCGACCCGCCCGCCGAAAGTTTTTGCCACTCGGTCGGCGCCGGTCGGCGTCATCGTGGTGATGAGAATGGGTTTGTCTGGATAATTTTCCAATAGACGCTCAACCAGCGGCGTGGCGGCGTTCACCTCGCCCACCGATACCGCATGAACCCATACCCCGCCTGGCGCAATATTAATGGACGCGACATTAATCCAGTTTATCATTCCATTGCCGCGTGGATAAAACCCCAGCCGCTGCGGAATGCGTTGCCAATAACGGCGATCGCGCAATGCACGCAAAATCAGCCGCAACATCACCAGTGGCAACAGCAGGTATAAAACAATTCGGTATAGCACTACCATAATAATCCAATCAATAGCCAATCAATAAACCATCACTCTTCGGGCGCACCGCCGCAGCCTAGCCAATCTCGCGGCTTGAGATAATAGTCGGTCAGCTTCTGTTCCGCGCTATCGGGCGGTGGTTGCCAGCGATATTGCCAGCGCACCAGCGGCGGCAGTGACATCAAAATAGATTCGGTTCGCCCGCCGGATTGAATGCCAAACAACGTGCCGCGGTCATAAACCAAATTGAATTCCACATAGCGACCGCGACGATAGCATTGAAATTGCCGCTGCGCTTCGCTATAGGGCATGGCGCACCGCCGTTCCACAATCGGGCGATAGGCATCGATGAAACTATCGCCGATGCTTTGCACGAATTCAAATGCTTGAGCGAAACCGCCTTGCCGATACTCATCAAAAAATAATCCACCGATGCCGCGCGCTTCGTCGCGGTGTTTTAGGTAGAAATATTGATCGCACCATGCCTTGAAACGCGGGTAATGACGGTGGTCAAATAGGTCGCATGCTCGTTTCGCGGTTTGATGCCAGTGAATGCAATCTTCGTCAAAGCCGTAGTACGGGGTTAAATCGTAACCGCCACCGAACCACCAATGCGGATTCTCGCTTTCGGGGTCGGCAATGAAAAAACGCACGTTCATGTGACAACATGGCACAAACGGATTGCGCGGATGCATCACCACGGAAACCCCGGTGGCTTCAAAAGGCTTGCCAGCGATTTGAGTGCGGTGCGTAGCGGATGCCGCTGATGCCGGCAAAGTTGCGCCGCGCACATGGGAAAAATTCACCCCGCCCTTTTCAAACACTTCGCCTTGTTCAATGATTCTGCTGCAGCCACCGCCCCCATGCGCATGCGTCCACGCGTCCTCAATAAACTCCGCGGCCGGTTCAATCGCACCCAATTGCTGACAAAGGTCGTCTTGCAACTCCTTGAAATATTGGGTTACCGCAGTCAGATTAATTGGGGTAATTGGGGCAGTTGGGGTAGTTGGGGGCATTTAGATTGGGCGCATCAAAGGAGGACGGCATGCTCTCAGGCGCGCGCAATCTCGCCGCTTCCAAAGTGACGAATGATGGACGGTGCGCGGGCGCAACCGATACGCTCGTCCACAATGAAATCAACCTCATCACCGAATTCCCGCAGAACGGCGCACGCGCTTCGCAACATCCGCTTGCCACTACGATTTGCGCTGGTGGAAACGATGGCGGTGCGCGCCAGTTGGCATAAACGTGCGGCGGTGCGATGAGCGGTCATGCGCACCGCTATGGTGGCGTGGCAACCGCGTAGCCAACTGGAGACACCTTTATTTGCCGGCAATAACCAAGTATGGCGGCTGAGCAATGAATTATAGATTGCCTCGCGACGGTCGGAGATGGCATTCAAATCCATATAGGGCAATAGTCGGGCATAGCGATCGGCGATGAGTATCATTCCTTTAGCACGCTGGCGACGTTTGATTCGCAAGATGCGCCGCACCGCCGCGATGTTGCGCGGGTCGCAACCGAGTCCGAAACACGATTCGGTGGGATACGCCACCACACCACCCGAACGGATTACCTCGGCGGCGTGGGCTACTGCTTCGGTGTTCAAGTGGTGGAAATCTCTAGCGCGAATCTATAGCACGGCATTCCCACGCAGGCGGGAATCGCTCGCATGTTCATATATATGCTCACACTCAACCCGCATCCAGCGATTTCTGCAACGCATCATTAGCAACCGCAACCGCCTCGGCTTTATCCTTGCGTTCGGCGCGCACTCGTGCCGCTAGTTCGATATCGGTGAGGGCGAGAATCTGCGCCGCCAGATAACCGGCATTTTTTGCGCCCGCTTTACCGATAGCAACGCAAGCCACCGGAATACCACCCGGCATTTGCACGGTGGATAACAACGCATCCTCGCCATTCAACGGACCACTTTCCAGCGGCACACCGATTACCGGCTTGGTCGTCAGCCCAGCGACCGCACCCGCCAAATGCGCAGCCAGCCCAGCGGCGGCAATAAACACCGCGCATCCCCGCTGCTCGGCATCTTTGACATAACTGTGCGTCGCATCTGGCGTGCGATGCGCCGAAGTAATTCGGGTCTCCCACGCCACGCCGAGCGCATCAAGCACCTGATAGGTCGCCCGCATCACCGCAAGATCGGACTCCGAGCCCATCAAAACAGCCACAAATGGTTTGGTCATAGTATGAATAAAGGTCGTGAATAAAAGTTGTCAAAACAGGATGGTGAAGCGAAGCAATCTTAACCAAATCGCACTTGCCAATCAAGCATGTGTGCAAGTCCAATCCTTTATTAGGGGACTTGTTGTTATTCAATATCTTGTCATTCCAGTGACAACTAGATTATAGAATCACTGGCACCTAAAAACCAAATCATTCCTCTATCGCCCAAACTCCCAATATCGCGCCGAATAACGGGTGGTCAAAGTAGTGAACTTGGGCGAAGCGGAGGCGGCGTTTTTCGGCGATGAAATAGTTGGGTGGTTGTGCGGCGGCATGCGGTTCGTCGGCATATTGCTCATTCGTTGCCCTATCTCCCGCCACTGTATCGCCCGCCACCGCATCCGCCACCGCCGCATCCGCCAACTCCAAATCAGTTTCTGATAATTGCGGCGAGAGTTGCAAATGTAAGTCGGCATAAATCAACGAGGTCGTATAAATCCGCACAAAACCAGCGACTAACGCGGTTTCGGCGTCGCCGAGGGGAATTAACGGCGCGTCTTGATAGAAACTGGTGGGTTGTTGCCAGCGTGTGGTATTGAGGATGCGATAACCCGATTCAATCAAGTTGCGCCGCACCGGCGCAAGCGATGCCAATTCGTCGGTGGTGATATGGGTGGAAGATTGAGCAGCGAGCGTTGCCATGTGCGCCAAGCGTGTCACAGTGCGCGCCGATGAAAAATCCCATTGTTCGTCGCCGCTCTTGGCGTTCGGGCGTTCAAAAACAATGATTTCAATCGCGTATTCCTTCGCATTCGCCAGCCCACTCGCCAGCGCAAAACTCGCCCCAATCAAGCATGGTATCAATTTTTTCAACATTATCAGATTGGCAATAACAGGCGGTGAGCAGAGTTGGTTTAGTGTATCACTAACCTCACGCTCGTTGCTGCGACAGGCCGCCGTCATCCGTCGCCGCCATTTCATGTCACTAAACTTGCGCTCAATTGATCTAACAATTTCTCGGTCTCGCTGATGCGCACCATCGGCTCGGAAAAATCGCCGGTAATCGCCAAAGTGCCGGGCCCGGCGAGTCGGTAGCGATGCGGTTGGTGTTGCACTAACGATAAAATGACGGCGGTATCAACCGCTGGGAAATCGGTAAATTCTATGCGGCCGCGGTGCTCGCCGATTTCTAGTTTGCGAATGCCTAAATGCGCGCTTTGCAGCCGTAGCGCAGTCAAGCGGAATAAGTTTTTGCCGGCATCTGGCAATAGCCCGAAGCGGTCGATGGTTTCTATTTGAAGTTCTTCTAGTTCATGTAAATCCGCGGCACCGGCGATGCGTTTGTAGAGCATTAATCGGGCATGGGGGTTGGCAAGATAGTCGGCCGGAAATAGAGCGGGGACATGCAAATCAATGGTCGCGTTAGTCGCGCGCCCGGCAATGTCATCGGCGACTGGCATGCGGTTTTCACGAATAGCGGTGACCGCCTCGTTCAAATATTCGCTGTATAACGAAAAACCGACATCATCTATCAACCCGCTTTGCGTCTCGCCGAGCAATTCCCCGGCGCCGCGAATTTCCAAATCATGCGAAGCCAGCGCAAATCCGGCGCCCAACTCTTCCATTAATTCAAACGCATCCAATCTTTTTTTAGCATCATTGCTGATAAATTCGCGCTCCGGAATTAATAAATACGCGAACGCTTGATGATGGGAGCGTCCGACTCTGCCGCGCAGTTGGTGAAGTTGTGCCAGCCCGAAACGGTCGGCGCGATGAATGATAATCGTGTTAGCACTGGGAATATCCAAACCGCTTTCTATGATGGTGGAGCACACCAAAATATTGAAACGTTGATGATAAAAATCTTGCATCACTCGCTCCAATTGCGATTCGTTCATCTGCCCGTGTCCGAATTTAATTTCCGCTTCGGGTATTAGCTCGGCGAGCTCCATGGTGAAACGCTCCATCGTGCGCACTTCGTTATGCAGAAAATATACCTGACCGCCGCGCCGAATTTCGCGCAAGCACGCCTCGCGAATAAGACCGCGACTCCATTCGCGAATGAAAGTTTTGATGGAGAGCCGCAGCGGTGGGGCGGTGGTGATGAGCGAGATTGCGCGTAATCCCGCCAAGGTGATATTCAAGGTTCGCGGAATGGGCGTGGCGGTTAGGGTGAGCAGATCCACTTGGCTACGCAGTTGTTTAATTTTTTCCTTTTGGCGCACGCCAAAACGATGTTCTTCGTCAATAATCAAAAGCCCCAAGTTTTGGAAACCAATATCATTCTGCAGCAATCGGTGAGTACCGATGACGATATCCGGTTGCCCTTCTTTTAATTGACCGACCAATGCGGTGGATTGTTTTTTGCTTCTGAAGCGCGACAACATATCAACCGATACGGACATGTCGGCGAAACGATCCACGAAGGTTTCATAATGTTGTCGCGCGAGCAGCGTGGTCGGGGTCAATATCGCCACTTGATATTGATTGCGTACGACGATAAATGCGGCGCGCAAAGCGACCTCGGTTTTGCCGAAGCCGACATCACCGCACACCAATCTGTCCATGGGTTTAGATGATTCAAGATCGGCGTGTACTTCGTTGATGGTGCGTTGCTGATCCGGGGTTTCTTCAAACGCGAATCGGTTGATGAAGTTTTGGTATTCATCGCGCGGAATTTTAAAAGCGCGTCCTTTGCGGGCGTTGCGCAAGGCTTCCATTTCCAATAATTCAGCGGCGACATCATGCGCTTTTTGATGCGCTCGTTTGCGCGCCTTTTGCCATTGCTCTCCGCCTAATCGGTGCAATGGGGCGTTATCCGCCGAGCCGCCGACGAATCGGCTGACCAAGTGCATGGATAAAACTGGTACATAAAGTTTGTCGCCGTTTTGGTATTCTAAGGTGAGAAATTCGCTTTGTTGATCGCCGATGTCTAAGAATTGCAATCCGCAATAACGCCCGACGCCGTGATCAATATGCACCACCGGATCGCCTTCGTGTAGCTCGGCTAATGAGCGGATGACCGATTCTGGATCTTGCACTCGCGCACCACGCCGTTGCCGAAAAACTTTTTCGCCGTATAACTGACTTTCGGCGATGACTTCAATGCCAGCGTCGGGTAGCGATAATCCGCGCTCCAAGGGATAAACGCAAATGCCGAGGTTAATGTTTGGGTTGCGGACAAAATCATCAAAGCCGCTGCATAGTTTTGCGACTAGATTTTTATTGCCCGGGTGATTATCTTGGTCATTATCCTGATCATTACCCTGATCATTATCCATGTAATTAGACAGCACCCCTTCCATCGCTTCTCGTCGCCCGGCGGTTTCAACCGCCAGCAACACTCGGTTTTTGCGCGTGGAAAGATGCGCGAGGAGATCGCGATACGGAGATTCTTGTCGTGGGTCAACCGGAAATTGCTTACCCGGCTCGCTCGCCGCCACCCACATTGCCTTTTTAGAATTGCCCGGAAAATGAATGATGCGACGGTTGCCGCGCAAATGCGCTGACAAGGAATCCGGATTTAAGTACAACATTTCTGGTGGCAATACTTTGCGTTCGCGATCGTAATTGGCATTGGTATAACGATCTTTAATTTCTGCCCATTGCGTTTGCACGGTTTCAAATAATTGCGCCGGCAAAATCCACAAGGCATCTTTGCGTAAATAATCAAACAAAGTACAAGTGTGCTCAAAAAATAACGGCAGAAAAAACTCCGCACCAGCCGGGACATTCCCCTCGCTGACCGCGTTATAAATTCTCTGGGCACGCGGGTCGCCTTCAAAATGCCGCCGAAAACCTTGCCGGAATTGTTTGATGCCGTTTTCCGTCATCGGAAATTCGCGCGCCGGCAAAAGCGAGATTTTCTCAACTTGCTCGTTTGAGCGTTGCGTGTCGGGATCAAAATAGCGAATCGTTTCAATCTCGTCATCAAATAAATCAAGCCGAAACGGTGCCTTCGCGCCCATGGGAAAAATATCCACCAAGCCGCCGCGCAGCGCAAATTCCCCCGGCGACATGACTTGTTGCACCGCTGCATAGTTGGCGTTGCTCAATTGCTCGCGCAGCGTATCCAGATTGATGCGTTGCTGTTTTGCCAATTCAAAACTATGCCCTAACACATAATCCACCGGCGGCAATTGCTGCATCAAGTTGGCGCAAGTGGTGAGAAGGATGGCGCGTTCACATGCCGGCAGGCGCGATAAAATAGACAGCCGCCGCGAAGTGATATCCGGGTGCGGCGAAAAGGTGTCGTACGGCAAGCATTCCCAGCCGGGAAATGCCAACACTGGAATGTTTTGTTTGGCATGCTGCTCGGCATCGGCATGTCCGGCATTCGCAAAAAATCCCAATTCATTTTCAATCATGTGGAGTTGACGCTGGTCTTCCAGCACGACTACCATCACGCCACGATGTATCCGTGCCGCCTCGGATATCGCCAATGCGGTCGCCGAACCATATAAATGCGTCCAGCCGAGCCCCTTGCCCGGCTCTTTATGTGAGTCGGGCAGCGGCGGTTTCAGCAAGCGGTTATCAGAATATTCAGGCACAATGCCCGGACCTTGAAGGAGATTAGCGATGGGCGGGCGCGGATTGTAACCGCCTCCCGACAAACTATAAAGACCTCTAATGAAAGTGAGCCAAAGTTAGATGAAAAATAAAATTTGGGGAATCGTTGCCGCTTCGGGAATCGGCACGCGCATGAACACCGCGCAACCGAAGCAATATCTACCTTTGCACGGGTGGCGCGTGGTTGATTATGCGTTGCGCGCGCTGTGCGAATGTGATTTTGTGGCGGGCGTGGTCGTCGGTATTCGCGCCGATGATCGGTGCTGGGCGGCGCAACCGTTTGCGCATGCGAAATTATTAGGGGCGAGTTTGGGCGGGCTTGAGCGCGCACACACGGTGTTGAATGCGCTTGAGCAACTCATGGATACGCACAACGCGGCGGCTGATGACTGGGTTATGGTGCACGACGGGGTGCGGCCTTGTGTTAGACACACGGATATTGAGCGTTTGGTGGCGGCTGCTCGTGCGCATGGGGATGGGGCGGTGCTGGCGGTACGGTTGACTGATGCTTTAAAGCAGGGCAACCGCGCCGGGCTTATTGAGCGGACGGTGGAAAAAAAGAATGGAGAAACTACCGATGTCGCTGGCGTGAATAATGCCGCTGGCGCATGGTATTGGCGTGCGCTGACGCCGCAGATGTTTCGTTGCGCGGCGTTGCGAGTTGCGTTGCAACAATCGCTGGCGCAGGGCATTGTACCGGCTGATGAATCCGCTGCTATGGAAAGGAATGGCGTGCAACCGATTGCGGTGGAAGGTCATCCGGCTAATCTTAAAATCACCGTGCCGGCTGATTTGGAACTGGCGGAAATGTATTTGCGCGCAGTGTCAGCAGAATAATTGGCGGAATAATCGCCAGCGCAATCTCCCGAATGGGTATCCAGAAAATCAACCGGAAAATCATCATGAGAATCGGCAATGGCTACGATGTTCACCCGCTGGTGGAAAATCGGCGGCTGGTCATCGGCGGGGTTGCCATTGAATGGCATCTGGGGCTACAAGGACATTCCGATGGCGATGTTTTGTTGCATGCGGTATGCGATGCCTGCCTCGGTGCGGCCGGCGAAGGTGATTTGGGTCGTCATTTTCCATCGTCGGATGCGCGCTATACAGATGCCGACAGTCGTATTTTTGTGCGTCGCGTACGGGAATTGCTTGCCGCTGGCAACTGGCAGGTAGTTAATCTCGATTGCATCGTAATCGCCCAGCGACCGAAACTGAACACCCATGTGCCGCAAATGCGTACGCACCTATCCGCCGATTTAGGAATCAACGCCAACCAAATTAATATCAAATCCACTACCACCGACAGCCTTGGTTTTTGCGGACGCGAAGAAGGCATCGCTGCGCATGTGGTTGCGTTGATAGAACAGATTGCTGTGTAGACTGTGAAGCGTCAGTATTATTAAACTCTCCGTGCTGTCATTCCTTAGGCGACCATTCTGCCGGGAGCGCAAGTCCGCGTAGCGAATTCGTATCAAGGATGATACCAACAATGCTGGAATCCAGTACTAATTAACAGCGCGAAGTCGCTGACATCATGCGGTTGCACTCACGCCACATGAAAAGAACGCACTTCGCGCAACATGTCTTACTGGATTGCTGGATTGCTGCTTGCGCATACTATCCCACCCGATGCATTAGATTCCCCATCTATTCAATTAGGTATACTTATCCTCAAACGGATACTTATATCATGCAGATTAAACTACACAAACTAGCCACCACCGCACCAATGACCAGGCGTTATATGCAGTCCAGCGACTTATGAATCAGGCCGGAGAGTGTATCGACGATATATCCACCTCCACTTTCAACTACCTCATCCGCAGGTATAATCACACCCATCGATAATGCTAGGCTAGCAAGCCCCAACACAAGCATTCCAACAGCCACTGTTACACTTCAAAGGTGAATGCGCAGTTTCGCTTTCACTGGAATAGCAGACTATCCCACGAGCAAATCTCATGACCACCGACCAACTCATGCTATTCGCGTTATTAGTCGCGGTATTCGCGATGTTGTTGTGGGGCAAAATTCGTTACGATTTAATCGCGTTTGGCGCGTTAGTGACCGCCATCATCATCGGCGTAGTGCCGGAAGAAAATGCATTTGACGGATTCGGTCATCACGCCACGGTAATTATCGCGTTAGTGCTTATCGTCAGCCGCGGCTTATCAAACTCCGGCGTGGTGGAATTACTCGCGCGCCATATCGTCACCCGTGGGCGTGCGTTGGTTACGCATATCAGCATAATGTCCGGCGTGGCGGCGGCGTTATCGGCGATGATGAATAATGTCGCCGCCCTCGCCCTACTTATGCCAGTTGATATGCAAGCCGCCGCGCAAGCCAAACGCAGCCCATCGCTTAGTCTTATGCCGTTATCATTCGCCTCCATCCTCGGCGGGCTAATCACGCTCATCGGCACACCGCCGAATATCATCGTCGCCAGTTTCCGCGAACAATCATTAGGCGAGCCTTACCAAATGTTTGATTTCGCGCCGGTCGGTTTAGTCGCCGCGCTTGCCGGCATTTTATATATCGCCACAATCGGTTGGCGATTAATTCCATCCGCCGCAAAAAATAAAAATGTCGCGCAAAAATTATTTGAAGTAGAACAATACATCGCCGAAGTGCGCGTTGATAAAAACTCAACTGTCATCGGTAAAAAAATAAAAGAATTGGATGCGCAAGCCGAAGCCGCCGATGTCGCCATCATCGGATTGGTGCGCCGCGGAAAAAGATTTCCCGGAACCGCGCGCCGCGAAGTTATTAAAAAAAACGACCTGTTAGTCATTGAAGCAAACGCCGCCGGCATTGATGGATTCGTCGGCGAATTTAAACTCGCCTACGGTGTCGCCAAAAAACACGGCACTTTCATCGGCGAAGACCTATCGCTATTGGAAGTCGTCATCCCGCAAGGCGCGCAAATCGTCGGTCGCTCGGCGCTTGACATGCGCCTACTCTATCGCCACGGCATCATCCTGCTCGGTGTCTCTCGCCAAGGAAAATCATTCCGCGACCGCGTGCGACAGCTGAGCATATCGGCCGGCGATGTTTTGTTATTGCTCGGACCCACCGAACGCCTATCAGAAATTTGCACTTGGCTCGGCGGATTACCCTTACAACAACGCGATTTGCGCGTAGTGCAACGCAACAAAGCATGGCTCGCCGGCGGCGGTTTCATCCTCGCCATCGCAGCCGCCGCCTTCGGCTTGCTCAATCTAACCGCCGCCCTCGCTTTGGTATGCATCGGCTTAGTCTCCTTCAACATCGTGCCACTTCGCGACCTCTACACTTCCATTGAATGGCCCGTTATCGTTTTGCTCGGCTCCATGATTCCCATCGGCGCGGCTTTAGAAGCCTCCGGCGGCACCGCCCTCATCGCCGATGGATTGGTTAATTTCGCCGCCGGCTACGGACCAATCGTTGTGCTTGTCCTGTTGATGTTAGTCACCATGACCCTATCCGATGTCCTCAACAACACCGCCACCACCGTAGTCGCCGCCCCCATCGCCATCGACATCGCCACCCGCCTTAATGTTAGCCCCGACCCCTTTTTAATGGCAGTCGCGGTCGCCGCTTCTTGCGCTTTTTTGACGCCCATCGGGCATAAAAACAACACGCTCATTATGGGACCCGGTGGCTATCGCTTCGGCGATTATTGGCGCATGGGTTTGCCATTGGAAGTTATTGTAATGGTGGTTTCTATTCCCATGATTTTGTGGGTTTGGCCGTTTTAAGGGGGTTGACTATGTTAAAATCACCCCACTTCACAATCCGTTCATAATCGTCAAGCGAGGTGAATCTCATGCAAGTAGCAAAAATGAAAAGCGAAATCAAAAAACTGCCTTTGGATGAACAAATAACGTTTGCTCATGACATCTTAGATTCCATCGCCGCCAACGACAATTGCTCCGTATATCTTACCGACGAACAAAAACGAGAATTGGATAAACAATACAAAGAATATAAAGAAGGGAAACTTAAGTTGCATGACTGGGAAGATATTAAAAGCGAATTGCGCGCGCAATGTAAATGAAACTGCGTTTTGCGGACCGAGCAAAACTAGAGAACGCGTCGGCCTTTGCGTGGTATCAGCAACAAAGTAAAAGAACTGGGCTTAAATTTATAGACCACGTGGATGCCGCTATAAACTTAATAGTAGAAAATCCAGAAATGTGCAGAATTCACTACGGCAATTTCAGAATTTATGTAATCCAGCACTTCCCTTACTCCATAATCTATACGGTGGACGGTACGGAAATCTTAATTCACTCCATCTTCGCAAACCGCCAAGACCCCCGTAAAAGACCATGACAATTCCAACGATTTTATAGATTTGCTATTTTAAGAGTATGATGCGAGACATGACGCGAGAAGAACTTCTTACCGAAGCCCAAAAACTTTCTTTGGACGAGCAAATAACATTGGCTCAAGACCTCTGGCATAATATCGTTGAGAACAACGACCGACTCCCGATACATCTCACCGATGAGCAAAAGCGAGAATTGGATAAACGATATAAAGAGTGCAAGGAAGGGAAAATGGAATTACGAAATTGGGAAGATATTAAATCTGGACTGCATGCGCAATATGATAGCAACACCGTTACCTAATACTTGAAATTTTTATCACATGCGAACAACCACCTTTCCTTTTCATTCTACTCTGGAGAAAATCATGAAAAAATTATCTATTATTATTTTGATAGCAACCACTCTTTTGCTTAGCGGATGTTTCTCTATCTTTTAATAGTGAATACAAACGCAAATAAAATAATAAATCATCACAAAAGCAGCCTTTTGAATGCTTTTATTTTTGGCGTTTGATGCAAATTAAAACAAGGTGTCAATGCAAATATTGCGTTGGAATCGTGGGTTCATCCTCACGATTCACCATCCTCTTCAAAAACCGCTTCACTTCTTTCTTTGCCTCGCGGATTTTACCTTGCGATAAATAATTACCCCAATTAATTTCTTGCAAAACATCAATCGCCATCGCATTGCCATCCGCCTTGGCAATGGAAAACCAAAGATATGCTTTATATTGATCCATGTCAACGCCCGTGCCATTCCAATAATAAACACCTATATTGTATTGCGCCCGTGCATGCCCGTGCGCAGCTGCTTTGCGATACCACCGCATCGACTCAACCAGATCTTTATCAACACAATTACCCAAACAATATTCATCACCCACATTAAATAGCGCGTCCACCTGCCCCTGCGCGGCGGCTTTTTTAAGCCAGCGCATCGCCGCCGCCGAATCTTGGGCGATGCCTTTGCCTTTAGAATATAAAAGACCTAAATTACATTGCGCATCCGCATGCCCTTGCTGCGCCGCTAATTGATACCACTGCGCCGCCGCCTGTATATCTTCAGCGACGCCGTTGCCCATGCGATAGGCCTGACCTAAATTAAACTGCCCGGCCGCATCCCCTTTCTCAGCCGTTATGCGCCACCACCGCACCGCCTCAACATGATCCTCGGCAACGCCGATACCAAACAAATAAATATAAGCCAAATTATTCTGCGCGTCCGCATCGCCCTGCTCGGCTAACTTGCGCAATTTATCTACATTCACTTTCATTATGAAGTACCCTAAATTTAATCCAACAAAAATAAACACCCCCACCTGAATCATAATCCCGGCGGCGAGCGCTTGGGGAATTACTGGCAGATGGGATGCCGCTGGAGGTGATTATAATATGATTTCTATTTTAATTGTTTTGTGGGTGTGGTTTTTTGCGGGTTTATTTGCCGAAATTAATGTGCCATTTCATCTCCCAATCAATCAGCAAACCCCCTCAATCCCCCTTATCAGGGGGAGGAAAAGGTACCGCTTCGCGGACATGTTTTACTGGATTTTTCATATCATCCCTGATACAAATCCACTCCGCTGACTATGCGCTTAATCGCTCCCGGCGATCAAGTCCAGCGGACGCTGGAATGGAAGTAAATAATTGCCTCATCCCATAAACTTCCCCCTGTCAAGGGGACCAGAGGGTAGGCGGTTTTTTTCGTATAATCCGCCAATCAGGTTATAATCCGCGCCATGCACTGGCTTAAAAAATACACCGAAGGAATCGCCAATATCACCGCCAGCGGCGATGCTACCGAATTTTCCTACCGCACTGATATTGAAATTATGTTGCAATCTGCGGTGGCGGAATTTGGCATTGCCGTTGATATTCTACAAGAACCGAGCCGTATCAAAAATAGTGGTGCGCCGGATTTTCGTATTAGTGATAACGGCGGCGGCATAATTGGTTATGTGGAATGCAAAACCCCCGGCGCAAATCTGCAGAAAATAACCACCACAGCACAACTGGAAAAATACCGCGAATTATCCGGCAA
>WASV01074382.1_pt1 | contig 17355 bp, 12 predicted proteins | sample 5698531 | NCBI WGS metagenome assembly WASV01 (sample SAMN11175559, study PRJNA528189) | sponge metagenome | isolation source: marine sponge | host: Myxilla | place: Antarctica: Western Antarctic Peninsula, King George Island | collected 2013-01 | reverse complement strand
TTTTAGTAGTCATTCTATAAAGATTACCTAAATGAGCGGCTGCCGTCAAAACCCTCTCAACTGGTATCCAATACGCTGAATCTGCACGATACATCCTCCAAGTTAGTGTGCATTATGGTTTATGGGCATGGCACCCAGGGAAACAAAAAATCTATCGAAGCGGGGAAATTGGTTAATTCCATCAACAGCAGTTTCACCAATAGCGGAATTCCCTCAAATCACTGCTTCTGGTCCTGCTTCCCCTCGGTGACTGATAAACCAAGTGATTAGATAGTCGGTTAGTTGGTGTTGATGAGTCGATGTTGGATAGTGAAAGTCATGCGGTTGCTATCGGCTTGGATTTCATAATTGGCTCGCCGCGGGGTGGGGCGTTGATTCAGGGGTAGACGGTTGCCATGCCAATATGGGCAACATCTTCAGGCGGGTTGGGTTTTGTTATCGCCGTCAATTCGGAAAATAAATTGCTCCGGCGATGGTTGCTTTGCGCGCGCCGGTTACCGATGGCAAAATCGCCGGGTTGCGTTGTAGGGTTTGAAAACCGAGCCAGGCAAAGGCGCATGCTTCAACCCATTGCGGGCCGATGCCGAGTTTTGTGGTGGGTTGAAGGTCGCAGTGGCAGCGCTCGCGTAGCATGTTTATCAAGGTTTGATTGCGCACCCCACCGCCGCACAAATACGCAGATTCTACGGCCGGCGTCAAGCGGTTGAGTTGAGTAGATATGGTCATCGCGGTGAGCGCGGTTAGGGTGGTTAGGATATCGGTTGGGGTTAGGGCGGTGAAATGGTTATCGGTCATCAGCGAATCAAGCCATGCAACATTAAAATATTCGCGCCCGGTGCTTTTGGGTGGTGGGCGAGCGAAATAGGGATCGGTCAATAGTTTTTCCAAAAGGTTTCGCTTAATCTCGCCGCCCGCCGCGCGCCCGCCATGCGTATCAAACGGCTCATTGAAATGTCGCTGACACCAATTATCTAACAAAGTATTTGCCGGTCCGGTATCAAAACCGGTGGTCGGCAGATGGCCGGCGGCCGGTAGGTGGGTGATGTTAGCGATACCGCCGAGATTAATTACCGCACGAGTCTCATTTTCACTCGCAAAAACCGCGCGATGAAAGGCTGGCGTTAGCGGCGCGCCTTGGCCGCCAATCGCTAAATCGGCACTGCGAAAATCGCACACGGTTGGAATGCCAGTGCGTTGTGCGATGAGCGCGCCGTTGCCGAGTTGTAGGGTGAATGGATATTCACCGCATGGCGCGTGGCGGATGGTTTGTCCGTGGCAGCCGATAACCGCCACCGCGGCAGATTTTTCGTTGGTGGATTTTGCTTTGAGTTGGTTGGCGGCGTGTGCGTATAACTCGCCCAAGTGAGTATTCAATCGCCCGAGCTCATCCATATTTGCGGTTGGTTGGTTGATGATCGCGTTAATCTGTTTTTGCACCGCCGATGGGAAGGCGATGTGCACGCTATCTTCAATCTCAACTTGGCTGGACGATTTCACCGCCAACAACACGCCGTCAATTCCATCGGCACTGGTTCCCGACATCAAACCAATCGCGCGCGTTGAATCGCCTGATTGGTGTGTGCGTCGCGAATTAGAATTGGCATCGGGCATTTACGGGCGGCGGCGGTGGGTGCGATTAGTGCGCGCTGCTGGGTTGCACGGCATCCATGTTCGCGGCGTTGCCTGGCGCGGCATCCATTTGTGCGATGTCAATGGCGCGAATTGATGTGCCGACTTTTGCTAATCGCATGCCCCACGCATCGGCTTCCACCAAGAATTCCGCTAAATATTGGTGTGCAATGGGGTCGGATTTGGGTAGTTTCACGGTGAGCGGATTTCGGTGGATGCCATTCACTCGGAATTCATAGTGCAAGTGTGCGCCAGTCGCCCAGCCGCTGCTACCGACATAGCCGATAACATCGCCTTGTTTCACCCGCTTACCGGATTTCATTTGCGCGGCGAAGCCATTCAGGTGGGCGTACAGGGTGGTGTATTTTCCGGCGTGGCGAATCACGATGGTTTTGCCGTAGCCGCCGTCGCGTTTGGCGATGGTAATCACGCCATCGCCGGTGGAGCGCACTGGGGTACCGCGCGCCGCGGCGTAATCCACGCCGCGGTGGGCGCGCCATTGCTTGAAGATGGGGTGAAATCGTTTGTGCGAGAAGCCCGAGGTTACGCGCCCGAATTTGAGCGGCGAACGCAGAAACGAGCGTTGAGTTCCATCGCCGTTGGGGGCGTAATAGGTGCGGTTGCCATGCGCATCCACATGGCGGATAGCGCGTAGGCGGCGGTTTGAGACCATCAATTCGGCGGCAAGAATATCGCCGTTGCCAACCTTTTCACCGTCCAAATACAACTCTTCAAAAAGCACCGCGAATTGATCGCCGCTGCGGATTTCCCGATTGAAATCCACTTGCCAGCCGAATAATTGGGCGAGGGCAAAGACCGTGGGGAAATCCATGCTGACCCCTAATGCAGCGTCCAACAGATTGGTGTGGATGGTCGCGCGCGCGCCGCGTAGCCGGATTTCGGGGGTGCGCGTGATTCGGTCAGCGCGCAATTGTTGCTGTTCGCGCAACACGCGTACGGTGGTGAAGGCATCTAAGCGATAATGCAACGCCGCCAGCCCACCCGACTCATTCGCCGCCAAGCGAATCTCCGCGCCCGGTTGAATTTTCCGCAACACGGCAGCATCTTCCAACTCGGCCGCGAGGTAGGCATCGCGGACGTTTAGCCCATGTTGTTGAAATATCAGCGACAGCGTATCACGCGGTTTGACCGTGATGGTCGTCCATGTATCAGTATCATTCGCCGCCGGTGCATTTTTCAGCGCTACGGTTTCCAGCGGCGAATTAGCGGTGGCGCTATTGGTGGCAGTGGCGGTGTCGTTGGCGATAGGATGTTGTACTGCAAGCGTAGGCGTGGGCGGGAATCCAACGCCAGCCAGCATCATGACTTCGGTCTCCGCGGCATGTGTCTGGGTAGCAAGCATTTGCGAGGCAGGCGTCTCGGTGGCGGATAGATCGGCGGGTGCTTGGTCGGTGGGTGCTTCGTTGCTGGAGGCGGATAGCCCGTTGATCAATACATAAATAACTAACAACACCCCGGCAGCCATCGCGGCGCAAGCGACCCGATTAAAAACAGGCGTTGGCGGCTCTGACGTCAAGTCTTTTAGGTCAAGTCGCAACATAGAACGAGTTGGCGGTGTCATATAAGGATGTCCGGCGGTGTTTAGGGCAGGTTGGGGCTGGTGTTGGTCGTGGACGTGCTAAATATTGGGCAACATGGTTGCAATAAGCAGGTTTGCATTCGGCGGGTTTCCATTAAGCGAGACGAATGAATAAAAGCCCAGATTGAAAGTGATGAACGATACCCCACGATGAAATCGTATTAATTATTTTCCGATGCGGTTTTCTGCTTAGGCTTTCCAATAAAGGTGCATAATGAAGAACGCATGATGAAATGGTACTGTTACATGGGGCATGACTTTTGGCATGACTTTGCGATTGTACCGCCAGTCGGCTATGCTTCGAGTTGATACTATACCTTAACTTACCTTGATAAACTCATAATGTCAAAACAAAAAAAGCAACCCGATACGGGCAAAATAACCTAAATGATAGAGAAATCCCCCTTAACCGAGCCGCACAACGCCCAACACAGCAATGACCTCGCCGAACTAACCCGCGGCACCGAGGAGATTCTACTACGGCAGGACCTCGTGGAACGGCTGGCGACCGGCAAAAACTTGCGCGTCAAAGTGGGCTTTGATCCGACCGCCCCGGATTTACACCTCGGGCATACCGTGCTCATCAACAAAATGCGCCAGTTTCAAGAACGCGGGCATGAGGTCATTTTTCTGATTGGCGATTTTACCGGTTTAATTGGCGACCCGGCGGGGAAAAATACCACGCGCAAGGTGATGACGCCTGCGCAAATTAAGGAAAACGCCGCCACTTACCGCGCGCAGATTTTCAAAATCTTGGACCCAGCCAAGACCATCGTTGATTTCAATTCACGATGGATGACCGATATGGGCAGCGCCGGCTTGGTCGGGCTTGCTGCCCGTCACACGGTCGCGCGCATGTTAGAGCGGGATGATTTCAAGCAGCGGTATAAGCGTGGCGATGCAATCGCCATTCACGAATTTTTGTATCCGCTGGTGCAAGGATACGATTCCGTGGCGTTGAAAGCCGATGTGGAATTGGGTGGCACTGATCAAAAATTCAATTTATTAGTCGGGCGCGAGTTGCAGAAACAATACGGTCAGCCACAGCAAGTGGTCATTACCATGCCGCTCTTGGAAGGGCTGGACGGGGTGCGCAAAATGTCAAAATCGCTCGGCAATCACATCGGCATCGCCATCCCGCCGGCTGATATGTTCGGCAAAGTCATGTCGCTTTCCGATTCGTTGATGTGGCGTTATTTTGAGTTGCTGAGTTTCCAATCGGCATCGGCTATCGCCCAATTAAAATCGCAAGTCAGCGAAGGACTGAACCCGCGCGAGGCAAAGTTTGCCTTAGCCTTGGAATTCACCGCGCGCTTTCATTCGGCGGCGGATGCGGCGCGCGCCAAACAAGATTTTATTCAGCGATTCAGCAAAGGCGGAATGCCGCAAGACATGCGATGCGTTGAATTATCGGCGAGCGGCGGTTTGCCCATCGCCAACTTGTTAAAGCAAGCCAACTTGGTGAATTCCACTTCGGAGGCGCATCGCATGATTCAGCAAAACGCGGTGCGAATAGACGGCGAGAAAATTAGCGATCGCCAATTGGTTTTTCAAGCCGGCGAGGAGCATGTTTGCCAAGTCGGCAAAAGAAAATTTGCCAGAATCATACTGATTGACGATGAGCTTTCCGCCGACTAAATTGAAATGACCGATTTAGCGGGTCTCTTGATGTTGCATGTACATGTACATGTCGTTCGCAAGGCAATTTTATTGCGCGGCTTGAGTGGCTTCGCATGGCTTGCGATTGCAAGCGTCGCATTCGGTGGCGAATCGAATCGCGTAACCGTTCAAGATTCGCGTGATTGCGCGGAAATTTTGATGCCAAATTTGGCCTATGCATCGCTGACAACTGCCGAAAAAATCGCATTGCTTGAGCGCGCATTGTGGAAATCCTTGAATAATTTTGACCTATGCAAAGCAGCCGCATCCGGCACCAATAACGGTGCAGTCGGTGGCAATTCCGGTGGTGATTCTGGTGTCGATTCTGGTGACAATGCGGTGCAAGGTAACAAATCGGCTGATGGCACGGCAAAGGCGCAAGTGATAGAATCAACGTCGGTCGGGGATATACAAGGCGATCAGTCGGCTACGAAAACGCCCTTGCCAGGACAAAACAACCGCGCCGAGGAAATCACCACGACCAACCAAACCGGGCAGACCACCGACAGCACGACGCTGCCCAACGGGAAAGCACCGCAAGATATTCCCCCGGCGGACAATGATGATGAGATTGCCAAGCAATTTCGCCAAGCGGCGTTGGATGAAAAAGACCTGGTGATAAAAGCCAAATTGTGGAATGAATATCGGCGTTATAAAAACTTACCGGTGCAAGATGTCCCCGAAACTTAATGGCGGTGCTTTGATTGCACACTCGACACAACCAAAATGAAATCCACCATCAAAATCACCCAAAAAAGCAACCGCTGCTATGGCGTTTTCCTATTGCTTGGCGCGCTGTTATCAGGTGGCTGTGCGACCGATGGTACGCTGGACAAGGCCGGCAATTTGCCCGGCGTCGGCCCGCAACTTTCTTCGGAATTCGGCAAGAATAACGCCGCCGCAGCGACCAGCCATCTGCCGCGAATTGATATCGCGGTGCCGGTGTTTGACCCCAATCTGCCGGAGGATTCTGACACTTGGGAGAAAAAAGGTATTTATCCCGAATTACGCCGCGCCGAGTCCAATCGGTTTGCGTTAAAAATGAAATCAGCGTTGGCAAATACCGGTGCTTTTGGCGCGGTGCGCGTGGTGCCGAATTGGACGACCACCGCGGATTTATATATCGTCGGAAAGATTATTGAATCCAACGGCGAGGATGTAAAAATCAATCTCATCGCCACCGATATTTCCGGCAAAAAATGGTTCAGCAAAAATTTTAAGCATCGCGTGAAGTCCAGTTTTCACGGTGATATCCTCAACAAAGGAAAAGATTCATATACGCCACTGTTTGAGAAAGCAGCAAAGTATGTCGTCCAAAAATTAAAGAAATACGACGCCGCACAACTCGCTCAATTGAAACGCATCTCGGCGATTCGTTTCGGTACGAGTTTATCCGAAGAAACTTTCGCGCGTTATTTAAAAGCAAAAAACGGGCGCGTCATACTCGCATCAGCACCCGCCGATGACGACCCCATGTTGCAACGCATCAAACCCATTCGCGTGCGCGATCAATTATTCATTGATCAAATGCAAACGCATTACGACGATTTTGACGCCAAACTGGAGGATAGTTATTTGGTTTGGCAAGTGCAAAGTTTGCTGGAAGTAAAATCCGCGCGCACCACAAAAACAAAAGCACTCATTAAAGGAATTCTCGGCGGTTTGCTCGCGGTCGCTGGTGCGGCGGCGGCGATTGAAGGCTCTGATGATGCGTCCAACCAGAGCACAAGTGGCGTGATCGGCGGCACAGCTGCGGTTTTGGTCGGTGGCGCACTCGTTGCCAGCGCATGGCAAGATCGCGCAGAAATGAAAATCCACCGCGAAGCATTAGCAGAATTAGGCAAATCCCTTGATATAGAAATCGCCCCGCAATTAGTTGAATACGAAAACCAAACCGCTCAATTAGAAGGCGACTCTGCAGAGCAATACGCGCAGTGGATTAAATTTCTGAAAGAGATTTATGCATTAGAAGCAACGCCGGAGAAGCAGTTGTAGGGGATGGATGATGAATGAGAATAATGCGGATACAGCAAAAGAAAAAGGAGAAAAAGGCGAACGCGCTATAAGTGAATTGCTGGAAAGGGAATTGGGATCCGAATACCGCGTGATTAATGATGTTTATCTGGCGATAAAAGACGACCGCACACCGCTGTCCGCTTCAACCCAAATAGACCATGTCGTTCTTGTCAGCGGCGGAATTTTTGTTCTGGAAACCAAAAATTGGAAAAGAAATTGGTCAGGGGAAAATTTTAAGTCACCGATTAAGCAAAATGAAAAACATATCAATGAACTCGCGAAAACTTTGAGCGAGCATGATGATGACATAAAAAATAAAATAGTTTCGCTTGTGGTTTTCACGGGTGTCGCCAATCTGCCCGTAGTTTCCAAGCATGAAGAAATTTGTTACAAGAAGGATCTCATTAAACGTATTAAATCCAAAGTTGAAACAAAAACTTTGACGAAAGAAAAAGTTGATGAACTTTATGACGCAATTCAAAAAAACAACCGTCGCGTAACGAATAATACAACCTATCTCAAAGAGCATGCTGAATACATGGAATTTTTACAAGAAAAGCGTGCGAAAAAAACCGCACCCGAACAAAAATTTACGCACGCTAAAAGTAACCAACGCAAAAGTTATGCAAAAAACATTGTTGTCATTACGATATTGTTAATTTTAGGTTGGGCGGTTTTTACTTATTTAATTCCTCGCCTAGACAGCGGGAAAATAACCGCAACCTCCGCGCAAAATACGCCATCAACACCAACACAAACGGAAGTTTCCGATGCTGTCGAAACCGATCCTTTTCGCGCGAAGTTTATGCAACAGTTGGCGCGTTATGAAAATGAAGTAGAGCTCAAAATCGTTGAAATACGTTTGCAATATTGGGATGCGGAAACGCATGCCGAATTGTTGAAATTGAAAACAAACGCGATTGAATTGTTTTCCAAGAGTGAATATTTATTAGCGCGCGAACAGTTAACCCAAGCGGAAGCGTTGCTGATGCAAGCGGTGGTGGAATATAGCGCGCAACTTGCGACGGCGAGATTGGATGCAACGAAGGCATTTGAAAATGACCGCGCGCCGCAAGCGGAAAAAAGCGTACAACGGGCATTGCATCTGAATCCGGATGATCCACAAATGCAAGCATTGGAAAAACGCATCGCGGTTATGCCGCAAGTGTTGAATTTTTTACAGCAAGCGCAAGTTGCGTACAATGAAAATCGTCCAGCAAAAGAAGCCGCGGCATTGCGACAAGCATTATCCCTTGACCAATCCCGCAAAGCCGCGAAAGCACGTTTGAAAATATTACAATCTCAATCAAAACAACAACGCTTCGCCGCTGCGTTCGTGGCTGCGCAACGCGCGTTGGATGCGGGGGATTTGACAACCGCCGAACAACAGGTTGCGCTGGCAAAAACTCATGCAAAAACTTCCACCTCAATCAATCAAGACATTCAAGGTTTGCAAAAACGCGTGGCGCAAGCGCGTAGCAAACGAGCGTTTGAATCGCAAATTGCCCATGGCGAACAAGCCAAGGTGCGCGATGATTGGCAATCTGCGCAAGCTCATTTCGCCCGCGCCCAACAATTCAATCCGGGCGACAAAACCGCGAGCGAAAACTATAATCTGGCTAAACGCATAACCGATGCTGGCGGCGCAATCCACGATATGCTCAACGCACCGCAACGGCTTGGCGATAAAAACGCACTCGCTTCGGCGGTCGCGTATCTGCGCAATACCGCATCGCTTATTGCAATTAGTCCATCACTGAAAAAAATTCATGCCGACCTTGCGCGCACGGTTGATGCATACCAAACCGAAGTGGAAGTGGTTGTGATATCCGATAATAAAACGTACATCATCGTGCGCGGCGAAGGGCAAGTAGGCAAAACCGCGCGCCGCATTATTCGCTTGCGCCCGGGCAAGCGCGTTTTGGAAGGCACGCGTTCTGGCTATCAATCCAAATTGGTCAGCATAAACATTGCACCGCATGTGACCAGCGTTGAAGTGGTCGTGGTGTGTGATGAAAAAATTTGAGCAGTATTGAAATTACAGAGTTCACATGAACACGCTTGAGCAAAAACTGAAAATCGCTAAGCGCAATTTCCGAACAAACATGTGCTTCGGTGCGTTTGCCGGATTGTTCTTATTTGCGTTGCTTCTACCGCTGATTTATTTCACGCACAGCATGACTATTCGGGTTACCCCGCAAGCGGCATCCGATGATGCTTCGGTATCGGTATCCGCCGGCGTCGGCGTAGTATTTTTGGACACCCTATACATGCTCGGCAATCGCGCCACCTTGCGTGCGGTCGCGCGCGGATTTGTTAGCCGCACGCTGGCGATAGATTTGGAAAAAGGCATCCCGCCCGACACGCGTCCGCTGGTGATTGAAATGCAAGAATCTGCGGCGCGCGTTAGCGTAACCACCGAGCCATCGCTCATCAATACCCGATGGCATGTCAACGGTGCATATACCGACACCGCCGAACAGTTTGACCGCGAATTCCAACCGGGCGTGGTGCGCATTGAAATCAACCACGAATTTTATCAACCACAGATTTTATCGATTCTTGCCCAACGCGGAGTCGCGATTGCGCGGCATGTAAAACTTGCACCGCAGAACGGTGCGATTGATATTCGCTCCGAACCAGCCGGCGCGCGCGTGACCATCAACGGGGAGGAAAAAGGTCAAACACCGATACGGACAACCGCAGTCGGCGGACTATATCGCGTGCGCGTGGCGTTGGATGGTTATCAAGCGGTGGAAGAAGAAATCGCCATTACCAATATTGTGCCGAATATCTGGCGCGATTATCGGCTCGCACTGAAACAATCCACGGTGCGCATTCAAGCATCGCCGAGCGGCGGCGTTTTGCGCGTCAATGGCGTCGCGATTGATGTGGCGACTGATGTTGCACTGTCGTTAAAGTTAGCGGTCGGCCGCACACATGTCATTCGGTACGAAAAACCCGGCTATCTCTCGCAAGCCCGCGAAGTTTGGTTAGACGCAAATGAACAAAGCGCAGATTCCTATTCATTGGTATTTGCGTTGGATAAGGAAATCGGCGAAGTATTTATTCGCAGCACGCCGCCCGCGGATATTTATCTCAATGATTTGGCAATGGGCAGCACACCGCAAATTTTTCACCTGCAAGCGTTGCCGCAAAAAATAAAATTGGCGCGTTCGGGCTATCGCAGTTTGGAATGGTCGGTTACGCCGTCGTCCATCGCGCCGCAGTGGTTTGATAAAAAACTAAACACTGAATTTGCGGCGCGCCTGGCTGAGGCGATGCCGATGGTGACCGTCGCTGGGGTTGCCTTGAAGTTTTTTGCTCCACGCACGCAAGTTGCCGCGCAATCTAACGGTCGTTTCACCATGGGTGCGCCAAAAAATGATAATGCCCGACGCGCTAACGAATTTCAACGCGAAGTTGTTCTCACTAAACCGTTTTATGTCAGCACGCATGAAATTACCGAAGCGCAATTCGCGCAATACAAACCGCTGCCTCTATCCGGCAAAAAACACCCAGTGCGCAATGTGTCGTGGTCAGATGCGGCGGCTTTTTGTAATTGGTTGAGCGCGCGCGATGGCAAACAGTTGGCATATCATTTTATCGCCGGACAAGTGCGTGGATTTGATGCAACCGCCGACGGCTATCGCTTGCTATCGGAAGCGGAATGGGAATGGTTGGCGCGGGTTGCCGGGCGGCGCAGCGCGGCGCGATTTGTGTGGGGCGATGACACCACAATCCCAGCAAACAGCGGCAATTTTGCCGACCTATCCGCGCAAGGAAGCGTGCCCAAATACATTCCCAGATACCACGACGGCTTCGCCAATGTCGCGCCGGTCGCTTCGTTTGTAGTATCTGCGGCGGGGTTATATGATATGGCTGGAAATGTTAGCGAATGGGTGCATGATGTGTATGATTTGCGTCCGCCTGAGCCTGGGCAAATTGAAACCAATCCATTCGGCGGCGCGCGCGATACGCAAATTAGCGATGCGCATGTCGGCAAGGCACATGTCATCAAGGGCGCGAGTTATCGCTCGGCATCCATCACCAACTTGCGCGCGAGTTTCCGCGAAGGTTTGTTGCATGGGCGCGATGATGTCGGCTTTCGCGTGGCGCGCAATTTGTATGGCAAAGAATGAAAGTGGAAATATTGTGATTTTAAATAACATGATTAAAATAAACATAACCAAAATAAACATGACCATGAAAAAAATCATGAAAATAAACATGACAACAAACCATTCAAAACGAATTGGCTGGTTGGTGATGATGCTGCTTGCGGTTGCGATTTTGTTAATTCAGATGCAAGTGTTTGAGGCCACCGCTGACAGCAAATCGTATACCGTCAGCCTCAATAGCCCGGTCACTTTTCCGGTGGATATTTAGGAATAAATGATGCCGAGTATGATTAGGGCAATCATCGCCTTGGCTATTAGCACGGTGAGCGTGCATGCGGTTTATGTCACGATTATTTTGCCGCGCGCCGAGCAAGCATTGTTTATCGCCCGCGAGAGTGGGCTCACCGCGGCGCGAACGCTGGCGGTTATTTTAAAAGATTATGAGCAAGAAACATGCATCATCCTGATGTTCTGGGGCATCTATTTAATTTTTGAAAAAGGTTACACGATCCTCAAGCACCGTTATTTGTTTGATATGAAACTCATCGCCGATGAAGATTCCACTCACCTCGATTCACCAGGCTCGGCGCAGAATTTTGCTATGCAAGAAATGCAATCTGCGTTGCGGGAATTTGAAAAAATAGAAGATGCCGAAACGCGTAACACGCCGCTAATCAAAACCTTAAGTACCGCCGCACGCCGCTACATCGCCACCGAAGATGTGCAGAACACTTCGGACGCAATCGTCACCGGCGTTGAAGCACTTGCGGCGCGCATAGAATCCGGCAACTCCATGATTCGTTATTTGATTTGGGCGATTCCATCCATCGGTTTTATCGGCACCGTGCGCGGCATCGGGCAAGCACTTTCCGCAGCCGACCAAGCCCTCGCCGGGGATATTTCTGTGATGACCAACAGCCTCGGCGTGGCGTTTAATTCAACGCTGGTGGCATTGGTGATCAGCATCTTGCTGATGTTTTTGCTGCATGAATTGCAGCGCATGCAGGACAAACTGGTGGTGGATACGCAAGCATATTGTGAAGATTTTTTGCTTAAGCGCATTGAGAAAAAATAACCATGCGCCGCGCCCGCCATGCTGGACGCCAGCGTAGGTCTATGGGCTTTAACCTCGCATTTTTGGACATCATGGCATGCGGTCTCGGTGCCATCATCTTGGTTTTTATGTTGGTGAAATATAACCACCAACCGAATTCGGAACAACAAGAATTGCACAGCGAACTGGCAAGTATACGAGACGAAATCAAAACCATTGAATCGGAAAACAGCGCGCACTCGGTGCAGATTAAATCGCTCCAACAAAAACTTCAACTTGAAATAAAACATGCGGCGCAACCGGATAAAGAATCCGCCGCAACGGTGAAAGAGCTCATCGCGCTGACTAAGAAAATCTCCGCGCTTGAGAAAAAATTAGCGGCGAAATTAGACAAACAATTGGCGCAACAAAAGCAATCAACCGCCGCCAAAGATATAACTAACGAAGGACATTTAATCGGCTTGCGCGTGCCGGATAGATCTAATGCGCGTATTTTAATTTTGTTGGATAGCAGTGCATCCATGGCGGACGAATTGCTCGTGGACATTATAAAAATCAAAGTAGCCGACATCGCTACCAAAAGAAATGCACCGAAATGGCAACGCGCGCTTCGCGTAGTGAATTGGATTGTGGATAGAATTCCATTGGGCGGCGAATATATGATTGTGCAGTACAACGAAGCGGCCGATTTTGTGCCGAATAAACAATGGCAAGGTGGTGGCGATGTGGGTGCGCGGATGCGCGTATCCGAAGAATTGGGAAAATTATATCCGCACGGCGCGACTAATTTGTATGCAGTAGTTGATCGCATTAAAAAAATTCCCGATGAACCGACCGATATTTATATCATCACCGATAGTTTGCCGACCAAAGGACGAGGCGGTATAAAAGCGCTTAGTGTGGTTAATAATTGTTTCAGTAGCACAAAAACAACCGTGTCCGGCAAATGCCGCAAAGCGTTGTTTTATGATGCGGTCAAACATTTCTCAACCAATTCGGCGATGGCGAATACGGTGGTCAATACTGTGCTATTACCCATTGAAGGCGATCCGGATGCGGCGCATGCGTATTGGCTTTGGGCGGCATCCACCAGCGGCACGATGATCAGCCCAGTGGCATCGTGGCCATGAAACGTCGCGGCGACAGCGACTTATTTAGCATGTCATTTCTGGATGTGATTTGCTGTGGCTTTGCGGCGATGGTGTTATTGGTACTGTTGTCAAAAACGAATGTGGCAGGCGGTGTGCTGACGATTGCGCAAATAGAAAATCTCCTTGGCATGGTCGCCACGGTAAAAGAAACGAAAGACATGCACGAACAACAACGCGATGATTTGCTTGCGCAAGTGCGCGATTTGAAAATCAACCTCGCTGCGCAAGAAAAAATCAGCGAAGCGAATCCCAAACTAAATGAATTAAAACAACATATCGCCGAGCAACGAGCGACAGCGAAAATTCTACAAATAAAAACCGAAAATTCGGCATCGCAAAACATATCTATCAACGTGCCCAAGGTTGGCGGCATTCCGGTGGATAGCGAACATATTATTTTTATCGTGGATACTTCCGGGAGTATGAAAAAGATATGGCTGCGGGTGATTGACGAACTGGAAAATGTTCTGACCATTCATCCGGAAGTTACCGGATTTAATATTATGAATGCCAGCGGTAGATATTTAATGAAAAGTTATGCCGGTGGATGGATACCCGATACTCCAGCAAAACGAAAGTTGGTATTGTTGAAGATGAAGTATTGGTCTAATGTTTCTAGTAGCAGTCCGGTTAAAGGAATAGAACGCGCGCTTGAAACTTACGCACAAGACACCGACAAACTCGCACTTTATGTTTTTGGCGATGATTACACTGGCGCATCACATGATGCGGTTTTGGACATGGTTGCCAAGTTAAACCGTGACACTGAAATCGGGCAACCACTCGCGCGAATTCACGGCATCGGTTTCTTGCAAGCAAACCAAGTAGCCGATAAATTTGCCACGCTAATGCGCGAAGTCGCCCGCCAAAACCGCGGCGCATTCGTCGCGCTCGGATTAAATCAACGCGCAACTATCGTTAAATCCAATATTGTGCGAATAGACTGAGCACCATCTCTTAAACTAAACCCACCAAGTTTTTTATTTCAATTCCTATCACCTCACATTCATGTCCCCCATCCGCCCCTTCCATCTCGCCGTACCCGAATCCACCCTTAACCGCATTCGCACGCGCGTCGCCGAATACCGCTGGCACGAAATGCCCGATGATGGCGGCTGGGAATACGGCGCGAATTTGGAATATATGAAAGAATTATGCGCCTACTGGCTAACCGAATACGATTGGCGCTACCACGAAGCACGCATCAATCAATTTGCCAATCAAATCACCACGGTGGACGGCATAGACCTACATTTCATTCACGAACGCGGTAGCGGAGCCAAGCCCATGCCGCTACTCATCTCGCACGGCTGGCCCGGTTCGGTCGTTGAATTTCTCAACATCATTGAGCCGCTAACGCACCCGCAAAATTTCGGCGGCGATGTCTGCGATGCCTTTGATGTCATCGCACCATCGTTACCCGGCTTCGGATTTTCCGCTCGCCCACCACGCCCGTTTGGTCCGCGAAAAATCGCCGCATTGTTTGCCAAATTGATGACCGAGTCGCTCGGCTATAATCACTATCTCGCGCAAGGTGGCGATTGGGGCGGCGCGATTGCATCGTGGCTCGGTTTTGAACATGCACCCGCATGCAATGCGATTCACCTCAACATCTTAACCATGCGCCATCCGCACGGCGCGCAAACTCCCGATGAGCAAGCGTGGGCAGAGCAATTCAAACAAGAACAACGCAGCGAAAACGGTTACCGCACCCAACAATCCACCAAACCGCAAACATTAAGCTACGCAATGATGGATAGCCCAGTCGGCGTCGCTGCCTGGTTGATTGAAAAATTTAATTCATGGTCGGATACCATCGGCGACAACATTGAAAGCGCACACAGCAAAGATGCATTGCTCACCAACATTATGGTGTATTTAGTAACCGACACCTTCAACACCGCCTCGTGGATTTATTATGGCCGTCGCGAAGAAGGCGGGCGCGTATTATCCCCGCATGGCGACCGCGTAGAAGTCCCAACCGCCGCCGCCCTCTTCCCCAAAGAGCTCCTATCATGGCCACCCCGCTCGTACGCCGAACGAATCTATAACATCACCCGCTGGACAAAAATGCCGCACGGCGGCCACTTCGCCGCACTGGAGCAACCAGATTTATTGATCAACGATATCCGTGAATTCGCACGAACTTTGAGATAACCGATATTCAATCTGCGCAATCAATGCATTAATTATCCGCGACTAATCGCCGATTGATTTTGGGCTTACGTCTTTTGAGCGTGGAATCAATGCGGTGCGAATGCGACAGTTGTTTTCTAATGCGATGGCCGGTTTGGTTTATACAACTAGGCGCCAGCACATCAATGATTGCCATGACCACTAATCGCGAGGCGGTCGGTTTGCGGGTATAAAAAACCCCCTTCGGATTAAGGAAGGGGGCGTTTAATCGCTCCTCTTGATAAAGGGGAGCCGGAGGGGGCTCAAAAATTAATCGCGCCTTGCAAGCGAATGCTATTTTCAGTATCTGCGTTTTGCGCTTGTTCGCCGAGCAAGGTTAGGTTAAATACTTTGCTGGGTTTATAGTTTATGCCCATGCGGTATTGGTCATTCGTGCCTACTACGATTTCGGCATATGGCGTCACCATTCCACCCGCATTATGCATGGCAAACCCATAGCCAAGCCGGCTGGTCAGCTTCATGTGGTAATCGGAATCAACGGTATTATCCGCATCATCGCGCGCCAAGTCGCTAAACTCATTCGCAAATAACGCCGCAACCCGGCTATGCACATCCCCGTACGTCGGCGTTAAATGAAACGCCAACCCTTGCCCGTCGTGCCCGCTTTCTTTGCGAATCGTAGCGTGCACGCCCCATTCCTCATAACCGCTACCATGCCCAAGCAATGCCCGAACCCCGCCGTCAGCGGTAAATCCGCGCGCCGAATAGTATTGCACTTGCGCGCCTAATTCGGTGCCAGTGCCAGTTTCCCCATCGCCATCGTCGGCACGCACGCCAAGCTCAAGCGATAAATCAAACGCGCCGCCGCTGGCTAATTGTTTTACCAAACCTGCTTCCAATGCCACCCGAACGCGGTTTATATGCATACTTTGCTTGGCTGCGTTATCAATATCCATAGCCGACTGCATCGCATCGCCGTTAATACGCAGATACGAATCGCCGGCGATAAGTAGCTGCGCATCGCCACCAATGGCAATGGTGGTTTGCGTGATATTCGCAGTGGGCTGCTTATCGCCAACCTCAGGCGTGATCTCCAATTCCCCATCGCCCACCCCGACGCTTGCCCATAACGCAAATTCATCGGAATGAAAACCAATATAAGGAGTTGTAGTGATGATACTGATTTCATAATCCCCGCTATCGGCGGCACTGCCAGTGCCATTGGTTTCATCGGTGTAACCGACCTCACTATTTAACGAAGATATCGCCGCCCCGACTACTATTTGATTGCCCGCACCGGTATTAATTTTGCCGTCCATACCGATATGAAAGCCGCTGAGGTCGCCATCCCATTCAATTGCATGGCTCTCCCCCGCCACCTCGCTATATTCACCACTTGCCCAAGCGGCAACCGAGCCCACCCCACCGCCGCTTGCCCGAGCGCCACTGCTGGCATTCAATGGCAGATTAACTGCGGAATTACCCAATAAGGTTTTCATCGCGGCGGAATTAGTGGCAAAGGCTGGCGCATGTGTTTGGAGAGTGGATGCGAGATTGGTATTATTTAACTGAGCCCCAGCGATATTCACCCCACCACCGTTGGCGATATTGCCAATTCGGTTGGCAACCGCCGCTGCGGTGCTGGTTATAATCGCCCGTGCAACATGCGAGACAATCGCCTCAGTTTGCGCGGCTGGGGTATCGCTGGTTAGGGTGATGATGATAGTTTGGGAGGGCAGTTCAATAAATGCCGGATCAACAACCGCATTAACAGTACCCGTCGCGGTTAACTCAAAAGTCAGCGTCGTGCCACTCGGCAAATCGGTGGTGGCATAGATTGCGGAGGTTAAGATCATCGGCAATGTTTCTGGGAAAGTCAAAGTCGCACTATCCGGCAAACTCACTGCGGTTAGTGTCCACACATAACTCACAGCATCCAACCTACCATCCGGGTCATTAACCGTCGCCGATAAAGTAATCACAGAATCC
>WASV01118864.1_pt1 | contig 17444 bp, 13 predicted proteins | sample 5698531 | NCBI WGS metagenome assembly WASV01 (sample SAMN11175559, study PRJNA528189) | sponge metagenome | isolation source: marine sponge | host: Myxilla | place: Antarctica: Western Antarctic Peninsula, King George Island | collected 2013-01 | reverse complement strand
CGTCTTCGGTTGTAATTTTAACCACACTGGATACCGCATCAAGTGCGGTATGTGGAGTTTGTGCGGGTTGGGGGGTTTGCGATTCGGTGATTATAGAGTTATCGGTTGGATATAATTTGCCAATTCCGCACCATTTTGCTTGCAATAATGACAGAAACCCTTATGTCAAGCCATTCTTACGCTAATAGCAGGGCTAATGTGCAGTGCAAATTAGGAAAGTAAATGCATTAATTAGGAAAGTAGATGCCCGTATCGCCCACAAACCAACCGCGAATTGGAGCAGTATTTGCTCTACTATAACGAGCTCCAGCCACACCAAGGCATCCACATCAAAACCCCAAACAAATGAATGATTCGCTAAGCGATAAATAACTTTTTTCACGACCAAAATCGGTCAGCGAATTGTTGGTCACATACAGAAATGGCGGCGGGGGGTGCGGGGACGACGGCGGGGTCGTTCCCATGTCCATCAACCCCCTCAATCCCCCTTTTCAGCGGGCGATTTACGGCATGGCAAACGGTTTTTTATAGGGCATCCCTAATCCGCTTGTCTGCGTAGGAAGGCTGGGAGTTCGTAGCGTTCCATATCCAATTCAGGTGCCATGTTGGTGCGTCCGGAGAGGGGTGCGCGGCCGCCATGAGTGGCGTGAATATCGGCTGGTGGCTTGCGGTTTGGTACCGTTCGCAAGGGGACCGGGCGAGAGTCATGACGAGAGTCATGACGCACCTCATTACGCGCATCCTCTTGTGCTTCAGCTTGCGCATGGGCTTCGGTTTGCGCTTTTGCTTGCGCGTGCGGTGCAAACTTATCGCCGGGCATTGCCCGTTGTGCGGTTACGATTTCCGGCTTCAACCCCCCTTGCCGGTCAACCAAACCAGTGGCAACCATAGTGACTCGCAAATCTTCGCGCATGGATGCATCCAGGGCGGTGCCGATGACGACGTTTGCATCGGCGGCGGCGTATTCACCGATGGCGGTGCCGACCGATTCATATTCGCCGATGGTCATATCCAAGCCAGCGGTGATGTTGACTAATATGCCTTTGGCACCGTGCAAATCAACATCTTCTAACAACGGGCTGGAAATCGCCATGCGCGCCGCCTCTACCGCACGATTTTCACCGCTGGCAGTCGCCGAGCCCATCATCGCCATACCCATCTCCGACATCACCGTTCGCACATCGGCGAAATCAACATTAATCAGCCCCGGCCGGGTAATCAATTCGGAGATTCCCTGCACAGCGTTCAACAGCACTTCGTCGGCTTTGTGAAAGGCGTCAATCATGGTGGCGTGTTGCCCCATCACCGCTAACACTTTCTCGTTGGGAATGATGATGAGCGAATCAACATGATCCTGCAGCTCCAGAATGCCTTGCCGCGCCAGCTCCATTCGCTTAGCGCCTTCAAATGGAAACGGCCGGGTGACCACGGCGACGGTGAGCATTTTCATCTCACGCGCCAATTCGGCGATTACCGAGGTCGCACCGGTGCCAGTACCGCCGCCCATGCCAGCGGCGATAAAAACCATGTCAGCACCTTGGATGGCTTCGGCGATGCGCTCTCGGTCTTCAATCGCCGCTTGGCGACCGATTTCGGGATTCGCACCAGCACCTAAACCTTTGGTGAGGTTTTCGCCGATTTGTAATACCGTGGGCGCGTTGGAACGGGTTAGGGTTTGCGCGTCGGTGTTGGCGTTGATGAAACCAACCCCTTCTAACTCGGCTTGCAGCATGTGCTCAACCGCATTGCCGCCGCCGCCGCCGACGCCAATAACCCTGATTTCGGCGCGTTGGCCGACTGCTTCTATTAATTCAAACATTTTGCTTCTCCGCGTGATGTGAAAAATGATGGTGAAAGATGCGGGCGCGTCACATGGCATTGCATGGATGACATGCCCAGTTAAAAACTACCGCTAAACCAACTCTTTATGCGCCTACTCACGCGCCCAAAAGTGGACTTGACACGGTTCGGTGCGGTCGTGGTTTGTTCAAGCTGGCGACGATTGGCATGGCCAAACTGCACCAAGCCGATGCCAGTGGCGTAAATCGGATTGCGCACGATTTCGCACAAACCACGGTCGTATCTGGGCATGCCGAGGCGCACCGGCAAATGAAAAACTTCCTCAGCCAATTCAACGATGCCTTCAATGCGCGAACTGCCGCCGGTCAGCACGATGCCTGAACTCACCAATCCCTCAAAGCCGCTGCGACGTAATTCGGCTTGCACTAACATCAGCAATTCTTCAATCCGAGGTTCAATCACTTCAGCAAGATTTTGTCGCGATAACGTGCGCGGCGGTCGGCCGCCCATGCTGGGTGCTTCAATGGTTTGCCCTTCGTCCACCAATTGCACCAGCGTGCAGCCATATTTTTTCTTGATTTCCTCGGCGGCTTGAGTCGGGGTGTGAAACGCCACGGCGATGTCGTTGGTAACTTGATCGCCGGCGATTGGGATGACCGAGGAATGATGAATCGCGCCATCGGAAAACACCGCAATGTCGGTCGTGCCGCCGCCGATGTCAATCATGCATACACCGAGTTCCAACTCGTCTTCGGTGAGCACCGATTCGCTGGATGCGATTTGTTCTAAGATAATTTTATCCACTTCCAGCCCGCAGCGACGCACACACTTGACGATATTCTGCGCCGCACTAACCGCGCTGGTAATCATGTGCACCTTGGCTTCCATGCGCACGCCGCACATGCCAGCCGGTTGGCGAATGCCGTCTTGATTGTCAATAACAAAATCTTGCGGCAGCACATGCAAAATGCGTTGGTCGTTGGGAATAGCAATTGCCTTAGCGGCATCAATGACGCGGTCAATATCACTTTGCGAGACTTCACCATCGCGAATGCCGACTACGCCATGCGAATTGAAACTGTTGATATGCGCACCGGCGATACCGACGAATACCGAAAGAATCTGACAACCCGCCATTAATTCGGCTTCCTCAACGGCGCGTTGGATGGATTGCACCGTGGATTCAATATCGGCTACCACGCCCTTGCGCAAACCGCGGGTCGGATGATGGCCGACGCCGATGACTTCCAATTCTCCCGCTGAATTGACTTCAGCGACGATTGCCAACACCTTGGAGGTACCGATGTCTAAGCCGACAATGAGATCGCTATTGGTTTTTTTGGACATTTTAGTGAGCGGTCACCGCATGAAAATTAAGCTGACGAGATGCGCGCATCCAACCAACCGCAAAACCATTTGGATAGCGAAGATCAACGCTGCGCATGGCGGGGAAATCGGGCATTAGTTGATGCTGCAACACCTCAATAAATTGCGCGATGCGCGCCTCGGCGTTTTCTTGCGCGACGATGATGGCGAGCGACGCGGGTGCGCTGGTGGTAGATTGCGTGGGAAATTGAGTGGTAGATTTCGTGGAAAGGCTCGCGTGCGTCGTAGTCGTCATGGAAATCTGCAAGCGCCATAATCCACGTGCGTCCAATCGCAGTTCATCAATCCGCAGCCCGTGGGCGGCGAATATCCGCGACCATTGATGATGCGCTTGCCACACCACTTTTTGCCGGTCGTCTGCGCCTGCCAGTAATGGCATGGCATGCGCCATCGCGGCCAATTCAGAATTGATGCCCGAATCGGTATCCGAGCGCGTTTCGCGCGCTACCAAATCGCCAGTGATATGTATCCAATGATGTCGCCCCCAGCGCGCCACCGGCTGCACTTTATCCACCTCCACCACCAAAGTGGCGGGCCACTGACGACGCACAGTTGCGCTAAACACCCATGGCAACGCTTCAACCCGCGCTTCAATACGCGCCAGGCTGAGGGAGAAATAGTTACCGGAAATAGATTTTTCCGCGACTGAATTCACTTGCGCGCGCATCGCTGCATTAATTCCCGTGCGCATCGTGCTAGCAGTGCGCCCGTGCACCTCAATCGTCTCAATGCGGAACTTTTCCGGGTCATACAATCTATCCGCCACGAATAACGCCGCCAACATCAATAGCACTGGCACGATAATCCAGCCGACCAGCGTCGCAATCGGCGGTCGGCGCGTTATGCCAGCGGAAATTGGATTGGCGAATGATTGCGCAGTGCTCATGCGTGCCTCCCGATGATGCGGACTTCGGGGATTAGCGCAATGCCGCTATGCGCTTTGACTTTGCGTTGTGCTGTTTCAATTAGTTTTTCAATATCGGCGGCGCAGGCGTGGCCGCGGTTGATAATGAAATTGGTGTGAGTTACGGAGACCTCCGCATCGCCCACGCGCGCGCCACGAAGCCCGGCTTCTTCTAACAATCGCGCCGCATAATCGCCGGGCGGATTGCGAAAAACCGAGCCAGCGTTCGCGCTTTGCACCGGCTGGGTGGCGTTGCGCTTCGCCAATAAACTACGGATGCGTTGCTTGCCATGGTCATTATTATGACCATTATTATGACCATTACCGCGCTCATCGCTGGCATGCGTGAGGGCTAACCATCCGCTCAGCAGCCACCAGCCATCGGGCAAATCTACGCGGCGGTAACCGATGGATATTGCTGCGGATTCAATTTTTCTGCATTCCGCGGCGCGATTGACGCATTCAATGCGTTCTACCAAATCCCAAGTATCCCCGCCGAAAGCGCCAGCGTTCATGGCAAGCGCGCCGCCGAACGAGCCCGGCACACCCGCCAGAAACTCTGCGCCGACGAGGTTGTGCTTGACCGCCGTGCGCGCGACTTGTGCGCAGGCTACGCCAGCTTCGGCGTATATTAAATTGGGCGGCAGATAAGTTATGGACGATAGCCCTTTGACGGTCCGCACCACCATGCCGGCCACGCCACCATCGCGCACCAGCAAATTGCTACCCAAGCCGACCCAACAGAGCGGCATATCGGGTGGCAATTGCACCAGCAGTTTGATGAGGTCGGCTTTGTCAGCCGGGGTGTAAAAATATTCCGCCGGACCGCCAACGCGCCAACTGGTGTGCCGCGACATCGGCTCGTCCACGAGCAACTGCCCGCGCAAACCAGCCATGAAATCATTCGCGTTATTGCGCACTTGCGTCATCATCATGCGCCCGCCGCGCCGCCGCGCAAGGTCTTTTCCGCGCCGCCACGCAAGCCGGTATCGGCTAAGGTGCGCGCGAAGCGACCGATGTCGCCGGCGCCTAAGGTTAGCAACACATCGCCGTCGCACAAGATGTTTTTCAACGCGCCGCTGAGGTCGGCGAGGTCTTCAACGAATAGCGGATGCCCGCCCAATTTGCGCACCGCTCGGCATAGCGCACGCGCACCAGCACCGCTAATAGGCTCCTCACCAGCGGCGTATACTTGCGTGACGATGAGCGTCTCCACGCCCGCTAGCACTTGCACAAAATCATCAAACAAATCGCGGGTGCGGGTGTAGCGATGCGGTTGGAATATGACTACCAACCGCCGCTCGGGCCAGCAATCGCGGGCGGCTTGCAGGGTTGCTGTCAATTCGGTGGGATGATGAGCGTAATCGTCTACCAACTCGACCGTGCCATGCGTTTCAGGCGCATGTACATGTACATGAGCATCTCCAAGGGCGATTTCGCCGAATACTTGAAAACGTCGCCCGATGCCTTCAAAACCGACCAACGCGCGCGCCACGGCGTCGTTTGCGATGCCGAGTCGTGAGGCGATGGCGATAGCGGCAAGCGCGTTTAGCACATTGTGCCGCCCTGGTAGCGCGAGTTGGTATGCGCCGGCTGGTTTGCCGTTGTGCTCCACTTCAAAGAAACTATCGCGCCCATGCTGACGGATATTGACCGCGCGAAATTCCACACCTTCGGAAAATCCGTAACTGACAATCGGCTTGCCTAATTTTTGGCTCAATTCGCGCACCACCGGATCTTCAAAGCACAGCACCGCGAGACCATAAAACGGCAAGTTGTGGAGGAAGTTTAAGCATGCTTGCTTTAAATTCTCGAAATTTCCGCCATAGGTTTCCATGTGGTCGGCGTCAATATTAGTCATGACTGCCATCTGCGGTTGTAAGTGCAAGAACGACGCATCGCTTTCGTCGGCTTCCACCACCATGTGCATACCTTGGCCAAGACGTGCGTTGCTGCGTACGCTGTTGACCACCCCGCCGACCACGAAGGTTGGATCCAAACCCGCGCTCGCCAGCACCGCCGACACCAAACTGGTGGTAGTGGTTTTGCCGTGCGTACCGGCGATAGCGATGCCTTTGCGGAAGCGCATCAATTCGCCTAACATCTCAGCGCGCGGCACCACTGGAATTTTGTTGCGGTGCGCGGTCACCAGCTCTACATTATTCGCGTCCACCGCCGCCGATACGACCACCGCTTCGGCGTCTGCAATATTGTCAGCGCGATGCCCGATTGTGATGCGCGCGCCGGCGTTGCTGAGCCGCTGGGTGATGGTGCTATGGGCAAGATCCGAGCCGGATACTTCAAAGCCCAACTCCAGCAACACCTCGGCGATGCCACTCATGCCGATGCCGCCGATGCCGACAAAGTGAATGCGTTTGACGAATTCACGCATGCGCAGCAGCCTCCATGCAGGTTTGCGCGACCGTTTCAGCCGCATCAGGGCGCGCCAATCGCCGTGCCGCTTGCGCCATCGCCAACAAAGTGGCGCGCTGGTGGTGCAATTTAACCAACCACTCAAGCCAATCGCCGCGAATGAAATCTGGCTGTGACAGCAAACGCGCGGCGGCGTGAGAATGCAGGTAGGCAGCGTTCGCGGTTTGATGATCGCTCGCTGCATGGGGATAGGGAACTAATAAAGAGGGCACGCCGGCGGCGCATAATTCAGCGATGGTCATAGCACCAGCGCGGCAAATAACCAAATCGCACCACGAATAGGCTTTTCCCATATCTTCAATAAAACCGTGAACCTCGCAACTGATGCCAACCGCCAAGTATTTTTGGGCAATGGTGCTGGCGCTGGCTTGCCCGCATTGATGCAAAACCTCCACGACCGCTCGGCCCGCCACTGCGGCATGTTTGCGTCCATGTCCGCGCCCAAGTAATTGCGGCAACCGCTGGTTGAATACGCTCGCGCCCAAACTGCCGCCGATTACTAACACGCGCAGCGGTCCGCTTCGCCCGCGAAGGCGTTGTTGCGGCGGCGGAATGTTGATGATTTCGCGGCGCACCGGATTGCCGACCCAAGTGATTTTGTCAATGCCATGGGCGATTGGAAAGCCGCTTAATACGCGCCCGGCGAAGCGCGAAAGATAGCGATTGGTGAGCCCGGCAATGGCGTTTTGTTCGTGTATCACCAACGGTCGCCGTAGCAATCCGGCTACCAACCCGCCGGGCGCCGAGACAAAACCGCCCATGCCAAGGATGCTGTTTGGCTTCGTCCGCAGAATAATCCATAACACTTGCAGCATCGCCCAACCCAACATAAACGGCATCACCAGCACCCGCAACGCGCCGCTTTGCCGCAAGCCTTTGATGTGAATGAAGCGCAATTGAAATCCGGCGCGCGTCACTAATTTCGCTTCCAAGCCGCTGGCGGTGCCGATCCACAGCACCTCAACGCCGTGTGCGCGCAAGCATTCCGCAACCGCCAACGCCGGCATCACATGGCCACCTGTGCCGCCCGCCATCACCATGATACGGCTCATTGCTTGCTCCGCGATTTTGTGTGGGCGGCGCGGGTGTGGCGGTCAATTGAGAACAGCAAGCCGATGGCGAACATGTTGCACAGCATGCTGGAGCCGCCGTAACTCATCAGCGGCAACGTCAAACCCTTGGTGGGCAGCAGCCCGGTGTTAACGCCGATGTGGATGGCGGCTTGCAAGGCGATCAATAACCCAAGCCCGTGGGCGAGCAACCCGGCGAAATGATCGCCATCGTCGAGGGCGCGCCCGGCGATGAGGAAAGCACGCCACAGCAGCAATGCGTATAAAATTAAAACCGCGAAAATACCGACCGCGCCGAGCTCCTCGCCGATGACCGCGATGAGGAAATCGGTGCCGGCGTGTGGCAGATAGAATAATTTTTGGATGCTATTGCCGAGCCCGGCGCCAAACCATTCGCCACGCCCGATGGCGATCAACGCTTGCACCAACTGAAAGCCGCTGTTAAAAGGATCCGCCCACGGATCGCCGATGACCAATAATCGTTCAATGCGATAAGGTTCTACCCACACCAGCGTTGCCAACAGCAAAGCGGCGATGCTGATGCTCGCGCAAAAATGCCAGAAGCGCACACCGGCGAGAAACATCATGGCGGCTACGCTGGCGGTGATAACTGTGGTGCTGCCGAAATCGGGTTCCAAAAATAACAACATTCCGATCACGCCGACCACCAACCCAACATTGACCACCCCGACTTTGAATTCGTGCAAGTGCTCGCGTTTGCGTGCGAAATAATCGGCGAAATAGATGATGACGACAATTTTCATCATCTCCGCGGGTTGTATGCGCACTCCGCCGAGTTCCAACCAGCGAAAGCTACCATTCACTTCCACCCCGATGCCGGGTATCAATACCAATCCTAAGAGCAATAATGTCAACGCCAACAACAAACGCGCGGCGCGCTGCAACCATTCCAATTTCACCAGCGCGGCGGCCATTAATAGCAATGCGCCCAATCCGACATGAATGAGTTGCCGCCACAAGTGATGTACATTAAGCGCCAAGGTGGTGCTGTCGGTGGCGATGGAAGCCGAATAAACCATGATGATTCCGCCGCACAACAACGCGGCTACGGTCGCCATTAACACGCGGTCGTTGCCAGCAGATGCCAGGTAATTGGCGCGCCGCGCTTGCACGGTATCCGCGGTGCTCATGGCGATACCTGCAGCTGAGCCACCAAACTTTTGAACGCGTGGCCACGTTGCTGGTAATTTTCGAACATATCAAAACTCGCGCAGGCTGGCGAAAACAGCACCACTTGCGTGGGTTCGGCGGCGATGGCGGAATTTTGTGCGGATACGGCGGCGACTTCGGCGACGGTGGCAGCGATGGCAGCGGCGAGGGACACTGCATGCGGCAAATCTCGCGCCATAGAAATCTCCGTATGGCTACCAATAGCGGTGGCGATATGCTCAGCGTCGCGGCCAAACAACACCGCATGCCGCACGCGCTTATCCACCGCAGCGCGTAGCGGGGTGAAATCCGCGCCCTTGCCGATACCGCCGGCGATGAGAATGATGCCCTTGCCAAAACTTGAAGCGAAACCTTGCAAAGCGGCGAGCGTAGCGCCGACGTTGGTGCCTTTGGAATCGTTAATCCACTGCACGCCGTTGATTTGTGCGACCGGTTCGCAGCGATGTTCAAGACCACCCCACGCGAGCGCCGCTTCCAGCATTCGCGCGGTAACCGCGACCCCGACGGATTCCACCAACGCCAGCGCCGCTAATAAGTTGGCGATGTTGTGCTCGCCGTGCAAAGTCATGCGTTTTGCGGCGATTAAGTGTGTTTTACCACAGCATAAAACACGCTCTTCATGACCTTCGGCAGTCTCGGTAAGACCGTAATCACGCGCGCCGGGCGGGCGGTCAAGCCCGAAGGAGATGGCTTGCGGGTGCGCGTTCAATAATTGCGCGAAGCTCGGGTCGTCGCGGTTCAGCACAATATTATCCGCGCCGTTCAAGATTCGCGCTTTGGCTTGAATATAGCCGTCCAAGTCGCGGTATCTATCCATGTGGTCTTCGCTGATGTTGAGAATCGCCGCGGCGGCGGCGCGCAAACTATGGGTGTTCTCCAATTGAAAACTGGATAATTCCAGCACATAAAAATCTGCCGGCGGTTGCGCCAATAAATCCAATGCCGGCGTGCCGATGTTGCCGCCGATTAAAGCGCGATGCCCGGCGGCGGCGAGCATCTCACCCACTAACATGGTCACCGTGGATTTTCCGTTGGAGCCGGTGATAGCGATAATTGGCGCAGTCGCGCTTTCGACGAATAGTTCAATATCGCCAATTAAGGTGCGCGTCGCGGCGGCGGTCGCCACTTCGGTAGTAGCGATGCCCGGGCTGACCACGATGCGCTCAAAACGTGCCGGGAAATCCGCACAATGGAGTGGCAAGCCGCCGCTGATGACTTCAACTTGCGGATAATTGGTGCGCACTCGCGCAAGATACGGTGCAAGATCGCGCGAATCGGCGACGGTAACCAATGCGCCGCGCGCGCATAAATATTCCACCACCGAATAGCCGGTTTTGCCGAGCCCTAACACGAGCGTGGAACGCTTTGCGTTTAGCGATGACATAATTTTTTGAGCGGCTGATTGCATGGAAGTATTAAATATTTCATCGGATTTTCAGCGTGGCTAATCCGACCAGCACCAGAATAAAACTGATAATCCAGAAACGCACGATGACGCGCGGTTCGGGCCAGCCTTTGAGCTCAAAATGATGGTGTAGCGGTGCCATGCGGAAAATGCGCCGCCCGACCAATTTGAACGAAGCGACTTGCAAGATGACCGATACGGTTTCAATGACGAACACCCCACCCATAACGATTAGCACGATTTCTTGGCGCACGATAACCGCGACGATGCCGATGGCGGCACCCAACGAGAGCGCGCCGATGTCGCCCATAAATACTTGCGCTGGGTAAGTGTTGAACCATAAAAAACCCAAGCCCGCACCGACTAACGTGGCGCAGAACACCAGCACTTCGCCGGCGCCAGCGATATAGGGGATGCCGAGATAGCTGGCGTAAATCAGATTGCCGGTGGCGTAGGCGAAAATGCCGAGCGCACCGGCGACCATCACCGTCGGCATGATGGCGAGGCCATCTAAGCCATCGGTCAAGTTGACTGCGTTGCTGGTGCCGACGATGACCAGCCATGTAAGCGCGACAAAACCCCAGCCCAACGGCAAGGCGACCTCTTTGAATAACGGCACTAATAGCGAAGTTTCAGCGGTGGAACTGGCGGTGAAATATAAGAACAACGCCGCCAATAAACCGATGACGCTCTGGCTTGCGAATTTGCTCGCCGCGCCCATTCCGCGCGGATTTTTGTCCACCAGTTTGCGATAGTCGTCTATCCAGCCGATGACGCCGAATGCCGTGGTGGTGAATAAAATTACCCAGATGAAACGATTGCTGAGATCGCCCCATAGTAGAGTCGAAGCCACCACCGATAACAGAATTAAACCCCCGCCCATGGTCGGCGTACCGACTTTGTTATAGTGAGTCGGCGGTCCATCTTCGCGCACCGTCTGGCCGATTTGATACGCGCTGAGTTTGCGAATCATTGCCGGACCAAACGCAAAGAAAATCACCAAGGCGGTAAGCACTCCGCAGATTCCGCGAAAGGTTAGATAACGGAATATATTGAAAAAACTATAGTCCTGCGAAAGTTGTTCAAATAGCCAGGTTAGCATGGCGAACCTCCTTCGGTATTCGGGATAGGTTTGGTATTTGCCTGAGTACTGTTCGTGGAAATAGGCTCGGTCTGCGCGGTCAACGCCACCACCACGCGCTCCATTGCAGCCATGCGCGAGCCTTTAATTAGCACCGTCACGCCGCTCGTTAGATACAGCGAAAGATACGCTTGCAAGGAATTGACCTCTAAGAAACGCAACGCATGCACACCGTATCCTTGTAAGTAACCGACGATGGCGGCATTCGCGGTATTGGCGACATTGTTTGGGGCATCCAAGCAGAACAAATGTTCAATCCGGCAACGCAAGCAATGCGCGCCGATTTGCCGATGAAATTCCGCGCTTTGTTCGCCCAGCTCGGCCATCGCACCGAGCACTGCAATACGCACGCCGGCAAAACTCGCAAGCACATCCAACGCCGCGGTCATGCTGGCGGGATTGGCGTTATAACTATCATCCAAAATCACCGCACCACTCGGTGTGCGTAACTTGCATAGCCGGCCATTTATGGCGGTGAAAGATTCCAATCCGGCTTTAATTTGTTGCATTCCGGCACCGGCGGCGGTCGCGGCGGCGGCGGCGGCGATGGCATTACGCACATTGTGTTGCCCTAAAATCTGCAACGCTATGCGCGCATGCTGCGCACCGATGGTTAGTAAAAATTCACAGCCTGATGCGGTGTTGGAAATGGCACTGGCGATAACATCAGCGGTTTCACTCAATCCAAAACTCACCACCTTGCCGTCGCCGATAGCCGCTCGCCAGTATGCATAAAATTGATCATCGGCATTTAGCACTGCGGTACCATTCGCGGCGAGTCCGCTGAAGATTTCTGCTTTGGCATTCGCGATGCCTTGCAAATCGTCAAATCCGCCGAGGTGGGCCGCTGCGACATTATTAATGAGCGCGATGTCGGGGCGCGCCAACTTGCTTAATAGTTTAATCTCGCCGCCATGATTCATGCCCATCTCAATGACCGCATGAGTATGGTGTTCGCGCATGCGAAGCAGCGTGATGGGCACGCCCCACTGGTTGTTAAAACTGGCGTGTGGGGAAAGGCAAGGGTTGCCGTTTTTATTTTTGTTTGCGTGTTTGTCGTCGTTTTTGATTTCGGTTTTATCGCCATTTTTATCGTGGTGGTCATAGCCATCGCCATGATTAAAAATAGCGGCGATTAACGCGCTGACGGTGGTTTTACCGTTGCTACCGGTAACCGCTATCAACGGCAAGTTAAATTTACGCCGCCAATGCGCACCGAGTTTGCCGAGGGCCACGGTGGTGTCGTGCACTTTGATTTGCGCGAGTTGCGAAGTTTGCGAAGTTTCTTCATTGCGCGATTTAGCAACCAATGCACCGACCGCACCACGCGCGCCGGCTTGCGCTAAAAAATCATGGCCATCGCGCTTTTCACCAGCGATGGCAATGAACAAATCGCCGCGTTGCAAATTGCGCGAATCAATCGCGACACCGTGAAACGGCTGATCGCTGCTGTGCGTCACGCCACTCAATTTGCCATGCGTAATCGCCGCCGCTTCGGATAATCGCATCACGATACACCTCTCGATTTATCTGGCGATGAATACGGCGATGCGCTTTTCAATACCGCCGTAGCCATTTCGCCATCGCTCAATGGATAAATTTTCCGACCAATCGTTTGCGTGGTTTCATGTCCCTTGCCGGCGATTAGCACGATGTCATTCGCATCGGCAGTAGCAATCGCGATTTGAATCGCGCGCCGGCGGTCGTGATTTATCGTGACTTTCGGGGACATACCAGTCGTTATGTCTTTCGGCATGCCGCGCATAATTTGTGCAACGATATACGCTGGTTTTTCATCGCGCGGATTATCGTCGGTGATGATGATTCGATCGGCGAAGCGCAACGCAACTGTGCCCATCTGCGCACGCTTGCCGCGGTCGCGATTGCCGCCGCAACCAAATACCACCCATAAATTTCCATCGCCCAATTCCCGCAACGACCGCAATGCTTGCTGCAACGCTTCCGGCGTGTGTGCGTAATCAACCACCACGACTGGCTGCGCGCGATTGCTGTGTATCACTTCCATGCGCCCGGCTGGTGGACGGCATTCACTGAGGGCGGCGGCGATTGCTTTGAGGTCATAACCGCAGGCGATTAAAGTGGCGATAGCAGAGAGCAGATTGCGGGCGTTAATCTCGCCGATGAGGGGTGATTGGACGACCGCGGTTTGCCCGTGATATTCCATTTCCATGACGATGCCGTCGCCGTCTAATTTCAATTTCTTCGCGCGCAAATCGCCCATTTCAAAACCGTAAGTGACGGCTTCATTCACCATGCGTTCGTCCAACAATTCGCAACCGAATGGATCATCAACATTAAGCACAATACTACGCAAGCCGAAAAAATTGAATAGTTTGCGTTTGGCGTTTGCATAGCGTTTCATATCGCGATGATAATCAAGATGATCGCGGCTCAAATTAGTGAATAACGCGACATCAAACGCGACTTGATTTACCCGCCCTTGGATAAGTCCGTGAGACGATACTTCAACGCACACCGCTTCCGCCCGTGCCGCCAATAACTCGGCGAGGCGACGGTGAGTAGTGATTGCGTCGGCGGTGGTGAGGCCGGCGGGTTGGAATTTTCCCTCTTTAATTTCATGCCCACTTTCATGAAACGCATTCGCTTGATTCGCATCGATAAAACCGCTGCCGATGGTGCTCATCAACGCGCAACGTTTGCCGAGCAAATTTAACGCTTGGGTAATCAAATAAGCGCAAGTGGTTTTGCCGTTGGTGCCGGTGATGCCGATGACTAACATGCGCGATGAAGGGCTGCCATAAAAACGGTCGGCGATGCCGCCGATGTATTTTTTAAGCGCGTGAATAGCGAAATCCGGAACGCGCCGCGCCGCCGTGCTTGCGTAAAGCGCATGTTGCTTCACATCAACCTCATCTTTTTTCCCATCATGCGCAACCGCGGCTGCGCCGTTTTGCACCGCTTGTTGAATGAAATCACGCCCGTCGCAAGTGTTGCCGGGCACGGCGATAAATAAATCATCCTTGCCAACTTGTCGGCTATCCAAACTGATGCCTTTGATGTCGCGCTCGTCGCTTGGCGAGACCTCCACCAAGCACTCCAGCAATGCCTTCAAAGAGCGAGTCGCGGGCATGCGCGTATCGCTTGATTGTGGTTGCGCGTTCATGCGCCACCCTCTTTCGCCGCTGAAACCACCCGCGCATTCTGCGTTGCATTAGGGGCAAGCGCATCGGGTTTGATATTGTAGAGTCGCAACAAATCCTTCATCAAATTAGCGAACACTGGCGCTGCAATATCGCCGCCGTAATAAAGTGGGCCACGCGGGTCGTCCATGGTTACCACCATCACAAAGCGCGGTGCGGAAAGTGGGGCGATGCCGGCGAAGGTTGATTGATATCGGTCGTCTTGATACGCACCGTCTACTATTTTATGAACCGTGCCGGTTTTGCCGCCGACCCGATAACGCGGGATGCGCGCTTGCCGGGCGGTGCCTTCTGGGCTTGCCGCACGCTCCAACATGGCGCGCAGGGCATACACCGTCGAGCGGCTGAATACGCGCTTGCCGACGGCTGAAAAACCCTTCGGTTTGGGCTCCAAGGTAATCGGTAACAGCTCGCCGTCGGTGGCGAATACGGTATAGGCGCGCGCCAGCTGCAAGGGCGTCACCGAAAGACCGTAGCCGTAGGATTGCGTGGCGTGTTCAATTGGGCGATGGCGGGCTTTTAGAATGCCGGCGGCTTCGCCGGGCAAATTGGCGACGCGCTGCCCGAAACCGATGTCGGTGAAGGTCTCAAATAAGTCTTGATACGGGAATTCCAGAGCGATTTTGGTTGCCCCAACATTGCTGGATTGCACCAGCACATCCGCCACCGACAATTTTTCATGCGTGTAATGAACATCGTGAATGGTATGGTTGCCGACTTTGTAAGTGCCGGGGGCGATGTCAATCATGGTGTCGGCGTCCATCTTGCCGCTCTCCAATGCCATTGCCACGGTAAACGGTTTGACCGTGGAGCCGGGTTCCAAAACGTCGGTCACGCTGCGGTTGCGATAAGCCCCTTGGGTCATGGTGCTACGGTCGTTGGGATTGAATTGCGGGGAGTTGACCATCGCTAAAATTTCACCGCTGGGAACCGCCAGCACCACCACGCTACCGCCGGCCGCGTGATGTTTGCGCACCGCAGATTCAAGATAATCGCCAGCCATGGATTGGATGCGCTGGTCAATGCTGATAGCCAATTCCCGACCGTGGCGAACTTGCCGAAGGCTATCCACGCGCTCCACATAATTTCCGCCGCGGTCTTTAAGCGCGATGATGCGCCCACGCTCACCGCCCAGCCGCGATTGATAAGCGCTTTCCAACCCCTCTTGACCAACATCATCCACATTGGTAAATCCCACCAAATGCGCCCCGGCCGGACCGCCGGGATAATAGCGTTTGTATTCCTGTTGCACGCCGATGCCGGGGATGCCGAGCTGCTTAACACGCATCGCTAACATCGGTGGCAGTCGCCGCTTGATGTACATGAAGTTGGATTGGAAGCCGGATTTTTCATGCTTCGCACACTTGGCTTGCAATTGTTTTGCGGGAATCCCGATCAACGGCAACATATCCTTCCACCGCGACTCATCTTGCGACTGCATCGCCGCGCAAAACAACGCCGGTTCCGCCCACAACGAGCCCACCGGCGTACTCACCGCTAACACTTGGCCATTGCGGTCCAAGATGCTGCCACGCGCCGGCATCACGTTCAGTTCGCGTAGGTGACGCGCATCGCCTTCCGCCCGCAAGCGGTCGTGTTCGCTGAGTTGCAGGTCTACCACGCGCCAGCCGAGCAGCGCGAATACCGACAACAGAACGGTGAAAATCAGGCGTTGTCGCCACGGGCGTGGCGCGCTGGTGAACGTGCGGATTTTTGTGCGGGAAGACATAATATTGACCGATGCGAGCCGCGGCTAACGGTGAATTTCTGGTATGAACAGGATGATTTTGTCCGGCGCTGGCGGTGCCATCCCGAGACGCTGGCGCGCGTCCTCTACGATGTTGCGCCGACCCGCCCAAGTAGCGTGCTCTAACAACAACCGTCCGCGCTCGGATTGGAGCTCCACCTTCTCCGCCTCCACCTTGCGCCATTCCATAAAAGACAGCCGATTTTGATGGCGCACGGTCACCACCGCCAAAGCGCAGAGCACGGTGGCAACCCATAAAATCAATAGCCACTTATTCATACCCGGCATGCGCGACATGTGTATTCTGGATGCTTTCATTTGGCTTCACTTTGTTCGGCGTTGTTGGAGTTGCCATTGTCGGGAAGTTTCTCGGCGATGCGCATCACCGCACTACGCGCTCGGCGATTGCGGGCGATCTCACCGATGCTTGCGCGCAGCGGTTTGCTTATCAATTTGAGCGTCGGCTTTTTCATATCTTCGGTGATGGGCATATCCGGCGGATACGGGTCGCCTTTCGCTTGCTCGCGAAAAAATCGTTTGACCAGCCGGTCTTCCAAGGAATGAAAACTAATCATCACCAACCGCCCGCCCGGCGCGAGACCAGCGAGTGCATGGGGTAGCACCGTGCGCACTTCGCTGAGCTCGTCGTTAATCGCAATACGGATAGCCTGGAAAGTTCGGGTGGCTGGATGTTTGCCCGGCTCACGGCTCGGCGCGACCGCGGATACTAATTCTGCCAGTTCGGTGGTGGTGGTAATCGGCCGCTGAGATAGGGTTTGCTTGATGGCGCGGGCGATTCTGCGGGCGAATCTCTCTTCGCCAAAACGCCACAATATCTCCCTCAATTCCCGCTCGTCCACGCGCATCAACCATTCAGCCGCCGACCGACCGCTGGAAGGATCCATGCGCATATCCAAAGGACCAGTGGCGCGGAAACCAAAACCGCGCGCCGCTTCATCCAACTGCGGGGACGACACGCCGAAATCAAACAGCATGCCGGCGACCCGCCCACGAAGCCCGCGGCTATGTAAAATCTCCCTGAGTTGGGAAAACCGTGCGTGAATAATTTCAACGCGCGAATCACTACCGAGATCCAACTGCGCGTGTTTAATGGCATCGATATCGCGGTCAATGACTAACAAACGGCCGCCATTGCCGAGGCGCGCGAGAATCGCCCGCGCATGA
>WASV01196301.1_pt1 | contig 17465 bp, 17 predicted proteins | sample 5698531 | NCBI WGS metagenome assembly WASV01 (sample SAMN11175559, study PRJNA528189) | sponge metagenome | isolation source: marine sponge | host: Myxilla | place: Antarctica: Western Antarctic Peninsula, King George Island | collected 2013-01 | reverse complement strand
CCTCCCCAAACCCCCCCCCCCCCCCCCCCCCCCATACCGCACGCGATGCGGTATCCAATGTCGTTGATTGTAATTTTAACGACGCTGGATATCGGGTCAAGCCCGATATGTGAATATCAACTCCCATACCGCACTTGCGGCGGTACCGATTGTCTTTGGTTATCGGTGGGTTTGTGGTATTCAGTTGTTAAGTGGTTATCAGGTGGTTTATGGTATTCGGTGTTGATAGGGCGGTGGATTTTCTTTTATATTCCGTTTTGCGTAAGTCGTAGGTTTTCCGACGAGAGTCGGGTACCCGCCGAAGGTTTATACACGCGCATTGAAACATCCACCCGCGCCATTCACTGCATCGCCTTCCAAGAGGTAAACCGCGGCAAGTGAGCATGGTTGCAAGCGCGTTATTTAAACCCGTCTGATGAAGGCGGACTATGGTGCGATGCGATTAACTTTGTGAATATTTGATTCACTTCCCATAGCCACCCCGTCTGCCCATAGAAATGTGGGCAGGTTTTTTTTAACCCCAACCCGCACAACCCCACATACCGCACTCGATGCGGTATCCAACGTCTTTTTTTGATTTAGTATTGACAGAATTGTTACCCCTTGTTAATATCCACCCCGCCACCGCTTATTTTGCCAATTTTAGGCAATTGACGGCGACAAACCCCCAGCAATTTTGCTGGATTTCTTTAATTTGGTAAATTCAACCGGAAAAACAAAATGAAACAAGCAGCAATTATTTTCCTTACTTTGATGGCGCTGGCGAAGACTGCTAATGCGTTTGAGTGGACATTTTATGAGTATATCGATGAGATTGACGACTCAAAGCAACATATTGCATATGTAGAAGCGAAAGGCGATTGGTTGGGTAATCCATCACTTAAAGTTGTTTGTTTCCCAAGTGGAAATCTTGGTATGAATGTTAATCCAGGTGCTGGTGGTGCTTTGGAAGCACATGACGCATTTACGATGGTTGACAACAATAGCACCGATATAATCATGCAAGCCACAATGAAGTATCGCATTGATAAAGAATCAGCTAAATCTATAACAGTGATAAACAACGCTTTATCATCTTCAGCTTATTATTCTAGACCGCATGACAGTAGCCAATTTGCATCAGATTTATTATTAGGATCTAAAGTGTTAGTAAAAATCGGGCGATGGTCGAGCAAATTCACTCTAAAAGGATCTAACGCAGCCATCAGTAAAGTTCTGGCTAAATGCCCATAGCGAAGTTGTACCCGCCTACATAATTCTGTGTGAGCAGGATTTTAATGTTCAATCTATAAACACTGAGGATTTATGCCGTGAGTAAATTTAAACATCCACAAAATGACTACACCGAATCTGCAAGCACTACAATAAGTTATGTATGGTGTTTCTTGTTTGGTTGGTTGTATTTCGCCGTTAAAGGCAACGCTCGCCATGCTGTACTTCATTTTATGATTTCAGGTACTGTTTGGTGGTGGCTTGTGCTCCCGACATTTTTGGGCGGCGCACTGCTTGAATCCCCGGGGGCACTACTTTTTGCAATATCTATGGGTTGGGCTACCAATCTGATTTATGCCTGCTTTGTCAAATCCATTAACGAGAAATCACTGTTGCGCAAGGGCTGGAGTAGGGTGGAATCGCCGAAGCCAAGCTAGACCGGTTAGCAACACCGACCGCTCATAGCGATATGAGCGGTTTTTTTATAATCCATAATCAATATTTATTCACTATAATTAAGAGGATTTCACATGTTTGGATTCAAAAAAGCACAACCCAAAATAGCATCAGCCAAAAAAGCATCGCCCAAAGTTTCAGAATAGTATAAAGCTGCAAGACGCGCCTTTAACTCATGTGATTATGACTCTGCTTTTCTTAAATTTAAGACATTAGCCAAGCAGGGCAATGCGGACGCACAAAACTTTCTTTCGTCAATGTATAAACAAGATACTGGTGTGTACAACGATAGTGCTGAGTCGATGAAGTGGCTATAAAAAGCTGCCAAGAATCGCAATAAGGATTCGCAATTTAATTTAGGCAGTGCATATGGGTATGGCAAAGGTATAGCCAAAAGTGAAAGACAAGCAATTAAGTGGTATCGCAAAGCAGCCGCGCAGGGACATTCCCTTGCGAAATATAGATTAAAACAAATGGACAAATCGGAATAATCGTGCAGATATAGAAATCAGATTTTCTGTTATACTAACTCTACAATATTCAATCACAATCATATAGAGGATTCAAAATGTCAAAAACAAAAGAACTACGATTAGAAAAAGATTTGGAAGATCTCAAACCTGCTATGCCAGCATATCAGTCAAAAGATTTTGCCACTGCATTTAGTGCATGGCTGCCATTAGCTGAGCAGGGAAATGTATTAGCACAAAAACTAATTTCATCGATGTATCACTATGGCAATGGGGTATCCCAGAATTATGTTGACGCGCTAAAATGGTTAACAAAAGCTGCCCAACAAGGTAATGTTGATGCACAACATAATCTTGGTTTGATGTATGAGATTGGTATTGGTGCACCTCAAGATTTTGTGCTGGCATGCAAGTGGTTTATTCTAGCCGCCGTTCAAGGTAACGAAGAAGCAATGGAAGCAAAAGATAAAATTCAAGATGACATGACCCTTGACCAAATCGCCGAAGCACAGAAACTCGCCAGTGGATTTATAACCATAATAGAATAATTAAAATAACCAATTCCACAACCCAAACCGCCCATAGAAACATGGGCGAGGTTTTATGTATAATTTATAATCACTATCAACCACTCCCCAAACCCCCAACCCCCTACAACCCCAAACTCTCCAACTTCTCCTTCGTCGGCACTCCTTCCGTATCCCAGCCGCGTAATTGATAATATTCCGGTATCAATTTATCCAGTTCCACCACCCCGCCTTTGGCGAATCCGCCGGGGACTGGCTCTTTTAGCATGCGTGGTGGCAAAGTGTCGTCTTTGCGGGTGAGGCCGGCTTTGAGGTTGAATAATCGTTCTAAATTCCACACTCGTTCGCCGGTTTCAAGCAAGCGTTGTTCGCTCCAATCGCCTTGGCAGGCGGCGTCAATCATGTTGCGGTATTCGGTGGTGCCCCAAACGCCGGTGGTAAATAAACATAATCCAGTGGAATCCACCATGGCGACGAAATCTTGGGAAGTTCGACAGGCTTGCGCTTTGCCGGTGGTGCCTTTGGCTGCCATATCTACATCAAAAGTGTCGTGCTTCAAATGGCAGGCACCGCGATTGCTGGTGGCGTAGCCGAGCCCCATTCCTTGCATGGCGCGGCCATCATAGCCGGCGAATTCTTGCCCTTTGGCGACCATCGCCAGTTCTGGATGCCCGTATTTTTCGCATAATCGCTTAGAACCGAGCCCCAATTCGCGCCCGAAACCTTCGCCTTTACCAGTTTTTTCTGACATCACCACCAACGCCTCGGCACTGCCAAAAGTGAGCGCAATGCCGTCGGTTTGCGTTTTATCAAGCACGCCGAGCTCGTATAATTCCATAGCGGCGGCGAGGGTGACGCCGAAGGAAATCGGGTCCATGCCGTGTTCGTTCATCATAAAGCCGGCGAAGGTCATCGCATCAATATCGTCCACGCCGACCACCGGACCGAAGGCGAACGCGGTTTCATATTCCAACCCGCCGGACGCGCCCCAGTATTGCTTGCGGTCTTTGACGCTGAAATGCTTTGGGTCTATTTTAGCGATGCGCCCGCAAGCAATCGTGCAGCCGAAGCAAGCGGCGTTGGTGAGCAAGTTGGTGTGCCCATTGCGGTTTTTTAGGGTGGACGCTTTTGCGTTGATTTTACCGACCCCGGCGAACGATACTTTGCGGAAATTCTCGGTGGGCAAGCCGCCGAATTCTTGCATGCTATCCATCATGGCGTGCGTGCCATAGCGCATTAGCCCACGGCGCGCGCCGCTACCATGTAGTTTCGCATTGGCATCGCCAGTGGATTTCATCAAGCCGGCCGGGTCTATTGCTTTAACGCCGACGCTGCCGCGCGCGGCGATTGCTTTGAGATTTTTAACCCCCATCACCGCGCCCACTCCAGAACGCCCGGCGGCGCGATGCAGGTCGTTGACTACGCACGCATATTTCACGCCCAATTCGCCAGCCACGCCGATAGCGGCGACTTTCAACTGCGGGTCTTGGTGGCGTTTTCGTAGCCAAGTATCCGTCTGCCATACCGTCTGCCCCCAAATTTCATTCGCCGGCAACAACGCAACTTGGTCGTTATGAATGGATAAATATACCGGTTTCTCGGCGCGGCCGGTGAGGATTAACATATCATAGCCAGCGTATTTCAGTTCGGCACCGAATTTCCCACCCGAATTAGAGCAGGCGATTGCGCCGGTGAGCGGACCTTTGGTAACCACTACATAACGCCCGCTGGTGGATGCCATCGTGCCGGTCAAGGGACCGGTTGCAAAAATCAATACATTCTGCGAACTCATCGCATCGGCGGCCGGATCCATCTCCTCCATAAGATATTTGCTCGCCAACCCGCGCGCACCGAGATACTCATCCGCCCATTGCTGATTCAGTGGCTCGGTGGTGATTTTGCCGGTGGTTAAATCCACCCGCAGCACTTTATTTTGCCAACTCATGTCGTTTTGCTTGCGCCCTCATACTGGTGATTTGCAACATTGCGTAGGGTAATTTATCATATTCTCCGCAGTGGTGAATGCATTACAACTTAATAATGAGACACCACGCTTAGCGAGCGTAAATTATGCGAGCAAAATTGGGCTTAGTTCAACTGGGCGGATATTTATTGGAGCGGCATCCGCGTATCGCAACCACTTCCCCCTGATAAGAGGGACCGAGGGGGTTTATGTGCCGGAATTGATGAGCCACTCATCTACGCCAAACAAAAGCAAACCCCCTCATTCCCCCTTATCAGGGGGAGGACAAGGAGCGGCATGGCGCGCATCAACCGTGCGGCGTTAAAGAAAAATCGCAACTACTTCCCCCTGATAAAAAAAGGGTTATTGGCCGGAATTAATAAACCATCCATCTACGCCAAACAAAAGCAAACCCCCTCATTCCCCCTTATCAGGGGGAGGAATCAGTCGCTTGGCGTAATCATTTTTTCTGGGCGCATGATATCGTCAAATGCATCCGCATCCACAAACCCGCCTTCTATCGCCTCAATGCGCAAGGTGGTGCCGTTTTTATGCGCGCGTTTGGCGATAATTGAGGCGTTGTCATAGCCGATGGTCGGCGCGAGTGCGGTAATTAGCATCAACGAATTTTCCACCAACTGCGCGATGCGCACGCGCTCGGGTTGGATGCCAGCCACGCAGTTATCGGTGAAACTAAGCGCGGCATCGCCGAGCAAGCGGATGGATTGCAATACATTATACGCAATGACTGGCTTAAACACATTGAGCTCAAAATGCCCCTGCGCACCCGCCACCGTCACGGTGACATGATTGCCCATCACTTGCGCACACACCATCGTCATCGCTTCGCACTGAGTCGGATTAACCTTGCCCGGCATGATGGATGAACCGGGCTCGTTTTCCGGCAATCTCAATTCACCGATACCCGACCTCGGACCAGAGCCCAGCAAGCGAATATCGTTAGCGATTTTATTCACGCTGACCGCGATGGTATTGAGCATGCCGGATAGCTCCACCATGGCATCGTGGCTCGCCAACGCTTCAAATTTATTGGTTGCCGAGGTAAATGGTAATTGCGTGAATGCGGCAACTTCGGCGGCAAATTGATCAGCAAAACCTTGCTTTGAATTGACCCCGGTACCGACTGCGGTGCCGCCTTGTGCGAGTGGATAAAGTCTTGCAAGGCAATCGCATATACGAGATACGCCGAATTCCAACTGCGCGGCATAGCCCGAAAATTCTTGACCAAGGGTTAATGGAGTGGCGTCTTGCAGATGCGTACGGCCGATTTTGACCAGATCTTTCCAGCAATCGGATTTATCACGAAGCGCGGCGTGCATGTGTTGCAACGCGGGAAGCAAGTGGTGATGCAACTGCTCAACCGCGGCGATGTGCATGGCGGTCGGGAAAGTGTCGTTGGAGGATTGGCTGAGGTTGCAGTGATCATTCGGATGCACCGGCGATTTTGCCCCGATTTCCCCGCCCAATTGCCGAATCGCCAGATTGGAAATCACCTCGTTGGCGTTCATATTGGATTGCGTACCGGAACCGGTCTGCCAAATGACCAACGGAAAATGCTCGTCATGCGCACCCTCAATCACTTCATCCGCCGCCGCCACCACCGCCGCACTGATTTCTTCTGCGAGCCGTCCTTGCGCAAGGTTCACCCGCGCGGCACAACGTTTCACCATCGCCAACGCCCGAATCAACGGCCGCGGCATGCGCTCATCGCCGATGCGGAAGTTGCTTAACGAGCGTTGAGTTTGCGCCCCCCAAAGTTTATCGGCGGGCACTTCTATGCCACCGAAAGCATCGGTTTCGGTGCGGAATTTGGTCATGGGGATTGAATAGGGTGACCCGGATTACAGGAATTTAGCTAGGAAAATAATGGTGGCTATGCCGACCGCCATGATTATACCCATCATGGGAAGGTGCCAATTGATAGTACGTTCCAATCCTTTAACGGACAACACCAATGCTTCCAAGGTGCGCATCATTTCGGTTTGCGACATATATTCGCGCTCCATGACTAATTTAATATCCTCCGAAGACAATTTATCGCGGTTTTGATAAGGTCCGGAATATACTGCTTCCACTGGACGGGCAAGGCGATGAAATTCGGCGGTGAGGAAAGTATCTTCGTGTGGCAGGACAATGGACTTGTTTGAAAAATTAGTCAAACCCACCGTGAGCCGCCCGTTAAAACCCGGATCAATTTGCGTGCCGACCGTGGCGATTAGCCCCTTTCGTGCATAGCTGCTGGTCAATCCAAAACGACCCACATGCTGCGCATCCAATGCGAGAAATTCGGCGGTGATAACAATGACAAAATCGCCGGGTTTGATTTCCACAAATCCCGCTTTTTCCACATCAATCACTTTCTTGCCGGCTGAACTAGCCGCTTGATTCCCGACACGCAAATCATATGAAGCGGGCTGCACTAATTTATCAATGAAAGGCTCTATTTTTACTCCACCTTGTTCGGCGTTTTGGGCGGAACGAATATGCCGGTCAGAAAGAATCATGGTAATTTCCGTATTGAATGGATGAACACGAATATTACTCCATTCATGCTAACTTGTCGTTCTATTTTTGGCGGGAATTCGGTGGTGTGCGCGAAGCACTCCCTATCGTCTTTAATGAATAACGCAGTTACGACCAGATTGCTCGTATCATCCGGCGGAAACTGCGTGCGAATCCCTACCCCCCAATCAACTCCACCAACCGCCGACCGATATTTTCCGCCGCTTGCTGTTTTTTATCATCAACCAGCGTACCATCTTCAGCAAATGCCCGCTCCGCATGCCCCAACGTCAATTGCCCGGGGAGCACGGTAACACCCAAATTACCCAACAACATTCGTAATGATACCAACCCACGCAACCCACCAAGCGCGCCCGGGGAAGCTGCCAGAATGCCGGCAAATTTTCCCACATATGCCGTCAGCGGTGGCTCGCCGTCGGTGTGCGAACGCGATGCCCAATCAATCGCATTTTTCAACAACGGACTAAAGGCGCTATTGTATTCGGGAGAGGCAATCAAAAATCCATGGTGTTCTATCAGCAAATTTTTGAATTCTTGCGCCGCCGACGGCATACCATGTTGCGCTTCACTATCTTGATCAAAAAGTGGCATCGGAAAATCGGCAAGATCAATCAAGGTTACCCGGGCACCAGCATTTTGCGCACCGGCCGCGGCGACCTTGATGAGTTTTTTATTGAACGAATCTTTTCGCACGCTACCAGCAAAAGCGAGGATATTTATCATGGTTTTTTAAAGCTCCAATTTTTTAAATGTAAGGTTATGGAAAGTAATTCTAATTCCACAATAATGGCAAGTGAAATTCATAGTCAAAACATGTTAACTTTATAATCTAATCAATGCAAACGCGCAACCACACAATCACGACATCAAAACACCATGAGTCAACGCAATAGAAACATAGCAATAGTGCCAATGCAAATAGAGAATGCGCATGGATAGTCACGGCTTTATGTACAATCTGGTGATATACCTATCGGCCGCGGTCATCGCCGTGCCGCTGTTTGCCCGGCTGGGCTTAGGCTCGGTGCTCGGCTATCTTGCCGCCGGCGTCAGCATCGGTCCATGGGGGCTGGGCTTGATTAACAATGTCGGCGATATTCTACATTTCTCCGAGCTCGGCGTGGTGCTATTGTTATTTTTAATCGGCTTGGAACTGGAGCCGCGAAAATTGTGGACTTTGCGCCGCTCTATTCTCGGTGTCGGCGGCACGCAAGTCGCGCTTACCGCCGCCATCATTTTCTTAGCCGCCATACTGCTCGGCGTGCGATGGCAAACCGCCACAGTGGCCGGGCTCGGCTTAGCTTTATCATCCACCGCCATCGCGTTGCAAACCTTCAAAGAAAAAAACTTGCTGGCAACCAACGCCGGCAAAACCGGATTTTCGGTATTGCTGTTTCAAGACATCGCGGTAGTTCCAATCATCGCGCTGATTCCGTTACTCGGTTTGAAAATCGTCGACGGCGGCGGTCATCCATCCACGCCGATCATCCTCCTCGTCATGTTCGGCATTTTTATCATTGGCCGATTTTTCTTATCCCACATCTTCAGCTTCGTCGCCTCAACCCACTTGCGCGAAGTATTCACCGCGCTATCGCTGCTCTTGGTTAGCGGCATCGCCGCCATCATGGATTTGCTCGGCATCTCCAAAGCCTTGGGCGCGTTTCTCGCGGGGGTGTTGCTGGCAAATTCCGAATATCGCCACGCGTTGGAATCGGATATTGAGCCTTTCAAGGGTTTGTTATTGGGGTTATTTTTTATCTCGGTCGGCATGTCGGTGAATTTTGGTTTGTTAGTGGAAAGCCCGCTGTTGATTTTTATCTTAGTCGCCGCGCTGGTCATCATCAAAACTTTGGTGTTATACGGCGTTGCAGTTTTCAGCGGAATTGCTGCAAGCCAACGCCGACTGTTTGCCTTCACCCTCGCCCAAGGCGGTGAGTTTGGATTCGTGCTGTTCGGTTTTGCCGTAACCATCGGCGCGATGGAAACGCACATTGCCGATCAATTAATTTTAGTCGTCGCGTTATCCATGGCGTGCACGCCGTTGTTGCTGATTGCCAACGAAAAATTAATTGAACCGCGCCGAATGACTAACGAACAGCCACCAGCCGATGAAATTATCAACCATAAAAACCCAGTCATCATCATCGGCTTTGGCCGATTCGGACAAGTCATCGGGCGGTTGCTCATGGCAAACAAAATCACACCCACTTTAATTGACAACAACCCCGAACAATTGGAACGCGTTCGGCGGTTTGGTTACAAATCTTATTATGGCGATGCGTTACGCTTGGATGTATTGCGCTCGGCCGGCGCAGCCGATGCAAAGTTAATTGTATTAGCGATGTCCGACCGCGCAGTCATTGACCAATCTATTATATTAATCCATCGGGAATTTCCCAACCTCAAAATCTTCGTGCGCGCATATGACCGCGGGCATGCGATGCACTTGATTGATAATAAAGTGGATGGATTCGCCCGCGAGAATTTTTATTCGGCGTTGGAGCTCGCTAAAGATGTGCTAACGGAATTCGGTTACAACGAATGGCACGCCCACCGCCTTGGCGAAAAATTCAAAAAGTTTGATCTTGAAACCCTCCACCAACAAGTCGCCGTCCGCCACGATGAAAAAGCCCTAATATCCATCGCCCAAACTGCACGCATTAATATAGAAGAAACTTTTGCGGCGGATAAGGAGAAAGATGCTGAGCGGGAAACTGAAAGAGACGACAATTAATTCATGCATCGCGAATGCCACCAACTGCGATTTTAACCTCGCAAGTTGTTGCAAAACGGCATTCCATCCAGCGGGTAGATTGCAGCGTGAAGCATTAGTAATTTAGTTTGCAATTTAGTTGGCAACATCATAATCAACCCGCTAAAATTATCACTCTCCTAACCGCGCAGTCACTTCAATTTCCAGTTGGCGATAAGGCGGCATCGAAAAACGCCATCGGCCGACTACACGCCATGTTGCCGGTGCCATGTTGCCGACAAAAGGCGCATAGACGATATATCAATCGCCACCTTTAACAACATCATTCGCAGGTATAATGACATTCCCCGAAAATGCATCGGCTATCAAAAACCAGCCGAAGTATTCCATCCGCAACTGTTGCACTTCAAATGTAAATGCGCATAACGAAGGTAGCATGACTAAATCTGACATGATTAATTCCAACATCGGCAAACCCACCTAACTACCTCCACCTAACTATCCCCACATGACTCCCCCAAACATAACCAAACTCGCTATCGCTGGCGCCGCCGGGCGCATGGGTGGCGCGCTCATCCGTGCGGTTGCTCGCACCGACGGCATCATCGTGACCGCCGCATTGGAACACGATACCCATCCTTCCTTGGGAAAAGATGCGGGTGTTCTCAGCGGTTACGGCGACATCGGCATCGCGTTGAGTGCCGATGTTGATATCGCCGATTTTGACTTCATGGTGGAATTCACCACGCCAACGGCGACCCTGGAACACTTGGATGCCTGTCGGCGATTGCGCCGTGGCATGGTCATCGGCACCACCGGCATTGACCGCAAAGGCACCGACCGTATCCGCCAAGCCGCGAATGACATTCCCATCCTATTCGCCGCCAACACCAGCGTCGGCGTAAATCTTTGCCTCGCCTTGGTAGAAACCGCCGCCGCAACGCTTGGGGCGACGGCCGATATTGAAATCATTGAAGCCCATCATCGGCATAAAGTGGATGCACCTTCGGGAACCGCGCTGGCACTCGGGCAAGCGGCGGCTAAATCCCTCGGCATAGACCTCGCATTAGACGGCGTATTCACCCGCCACGGACACACCGGCGAACGCAAATCCGGCAGCATTGGCTTTTCCACCATCCGCGGCGGCGACATCGCCGGCGAACACAGCGTGTTTTTCATCGGCAACGGCGAACGAATCGAAATCACCCACCGCGCCACCGATCGCCGCCTATTCGCCGACGGTGCCATCAAAGCCGCCATGTGGCTAACCACCCAACCACCAGGGCTATATACCATGCGCGATGTGCTTGGACTATCCGAATCCAAATGAATGATTCGCTGAATGATAAATGACTTTTTTTATGATCCAATTCTGTCAACAAATTGGTGGTCACATACAGGAATGACGTACTTATTTTACTTCCATTCCAGCGAATGCTGGAATGGGGTGATGGTTAGTTTCGGTGAAATAACAATAGACAGATTCCCCCCTTTAAAAAAGGGGGAATCCGCGTAGCGGCAGGGGTGGTTGTGCGGCATATGTGCGAGCAACCCGCAAGGGTTGGAATGCTTGCAAAACAATGCATACTTTTCTCAATTTCAAAACACCAGTGCAATTTTTGGCTTAACATCAACCTGAGTGCATGAGGTATTGGATTTATCCGGTATTCAGGTATTGCATTTAAGCGGTTGGCACTTTAATCTTGTCTGCTGTATAAAATCGAGATGGTGATGACTTCGCTACATGGACATCAATCGCAGGCGAGGCAATCGCAGGCAAAACAGCCGCCGGCAAAGCAACCACATGTAAAGCAAATTATCCAAAATGCGATCGCCACCATAGAATTTTTTCATCCGATGCACAATAGTTTGCCGGCGGATATTCTACAAAAATTAGCTGATTGCATTGTGCGGGCGGGGGCGGATGAATCTATTCGGGTTATCGTTTTGCGTAGCGGTGGCGAGCGGACGTTTTGTGCGGGTGCGAGTTTTGCTGAGTTGGTGAAGATAGGCGATAGTGGCGATGAGATTCGTGGTCGGCGGTTTTTTAGTGGTTTCGCGGATGTTATTAATGCTATGCGCAAGTGTCCTAAGTTGATTGTCGGGCGGGTGCAGGGCAAAGCGGTGGGTGGCGGGGTTGGGTTAGCGGCGGCTGCGGATTATTGCATAGCAAGCAAACACGCCGCCATCAAACTCAGCGAATTGCATATCGGCATTGCACCTTCGGTAATTGGTCCGGCGGTGGAGCGCAAAATGGGTTTGAGCGCGATGTCGCAACTAACCATGGACGCCGATTCTTTTTACCCGGCTGAATGGGCACGGCAAAAAGGCTTGTATGCGCAAGTGTTAGATTCCATTGAAGAATTGGATGATGCCGTGCAAGTGCTAACCAAAAAGTTAACTGATTATAATCCGCAATCAATGCGCGCAATAAAGCAGATTTTTTGGCAAGATGCAGAGCATTGGGATGAATTGCTGGCCGAGCGGGCGACGCTGAGCGGTCGGTTGGCGTTGAGTGATTTCACCAAATCTGCGTTGCGGAAATTTAAGTAAGGTTTAGCAATGCTGGATTGTTTATGCCAGTTATTGGCAAGCATGTCGTTGCACCGTTTATGCGTATCGGGTTACCATTAAACGATTATCATCACCTATCATCTAACTTAAGGAGATTTCGCATGTGTGTCACTAGTACTAACCAATCACGCGTCACCGTCATTACCGCCATCTTCGCGTTATTAATTGTCATGTGCCTGCCGCTCGCCAGCCATGCGGATAGCGTGAAAATTGGTTTTGTAACCACCTTGACGACTCCGGCTGGAGCCATCGGTGAGGATATGAAAAACGCGGTGAACCTGGCGATAGAGCATCTCGGCGGTAAAATGGCGGGTAAGGATATTGAAATTATCTTTGAAGACGACGGCTTCAAGCCCGAAATTGGTAAACAAAAAACCGATAAGTTGGTGAAAAAAGATGATGTGGATTTTGTCGCCGGTTATATCTGGTCGCATGTGTTGTTAGCCTCCAGCAAAACGGTGTTGGATGCGAATAAATTTTTGATTAGTGCAAACGCTGGTCCTTCGTATCTGGCTGGTAAGGGTTGCCATGAAAATTTCTTTTCTACTTCTTGGCAGAACGATCAGACGCCGATGGCAATGGGCGAAGTTTTGAATCAACAAGGGGTGAAATCGCTGTATATTATAGTGCCTAATTATGCGGCTGGTAAGAACATGGCGGCCGGCGTAGAGCGCACTTTCAACGGCACGGTGGTCGGCAAGGATTTAACCAAGTGGGGCAAGGATAAGCAGCTGGACTTCTCCGCAGAACTGGCCAAAGCATCCGCATCTGGTGCTGATGGATTATTCATTTTTTATCCGGGCAGTGCTGGCGGCGCTTTCATTAAACAATATCAGCAAGCCGGGCTGAAAAATAATTTGCCGCTGTATAGCGTTTTTACGGTTGATTCTATTTCCCTGCCGAAATTTCAGGATGCCAATATGCAAGGCGTGCTTGGCTCTAAAAGCACGATGTTTTGGGCGCCGGATTTGGATAATGCTACTAATCGAAAATTCGTGCGCGATTTCAAAGCGAAGCACGGCGGTTATCCTTCTTTTTACGCCGCGCAATCTTACGATAGCATTCTGCTCATAGACAGTGCATTGCGTGCCACCGGCGGCGATTTGAACGATACCGATGCAATCCGCGCGGCAATGGAAAAAGCGGATTACGCTTCGGTGCGCGGCGCGTATACATATGGCAAAAATCATTTTCCAGTGCAAAATTTTTATGTGCGCGAAGTGGTCGCCGATTCGCACGGCAAGTGGACTACGAAGGTGGTGGATACTGTGTATGAAAATCATCAAGATCCCTATATTGGAGAGTGCCCGCTGTAGCTGCGTGTCGTAGGCGCTCCGTATCTACATGTAAATCAACTATCCCACCAATGGATTGGTATCTATTAATCGCCCAATTGCTGAACGGTTTGCAGTTCGGCTTATTGCTGTTCCTGCTCGCTTCGGGGTTGTCCTTGATCTTCGGCATCATGGATTTCATCAACCTCTCGCACGGCTCGTTTTACATGATTGGGGCGTTTGTCTGCGCCACCTTCACCGCGCTGACCGGCTCTTTTCTAATCGCCATCGGGGTGGCGGTCATCGTAGTTTTTGTGGTCGGCGCATTGGTTGAATGGTTGATCGTGCGAAAACTATACCGCAAAGATCACCTTGATCATGTGCTGGTTACCTACGGTTTGATTTTAGTTTTTGATACCCTCGCGCATCTCATTTGGGGCTCGGCCGGCGCGGTCATTGCTTTGCCCGAAATATTAAATGGGCAAGTTGAAGTTGCCGGTTTTGTGTTGCCCATTTACCGTTTGCTGATTATTGCTTGCGGTTTGCTGGTGGCAATCGGTTTGTATATTTTGGTGAACTGCTCGCGCCTCGGCATGTTGATTCGCGCCGGCGCTTCCAATCGCGCTATGGTCACCGCTTTGGGCGTGAACATTGATCGTTTATATCTAATCGTATTCGCCATCGGTGCTGCCATGGCCGGATTCGCCGGCTTACTCATCGCACCCATCACCGAAGCGAGCATCGGCATGGGAAACGAGATTATTATCATCGCATTCGTAGTAGTGATTGTCGGCGGCATCGGCTCTATCAAAGGCGCGTTTTACGGCGCGATTTTAATCGGTTTCATAGATACTTTAGGCCGCTCCTATTTGGACGATTTGCTTAAACTTTTTCTCTCCAATCAAATTGCCGAGACCGCCGCGCCAGCGTTATCGGCGATGTTGGTATATATATTAATGGCGGTGGTGTTGGTGTTTAAACCGCGCGGATTATTTCCGCCAGTCGGCTTCCGCCGCAGGCTTGTCGCAAAGGCGGACTTTAATAAAACATGAACCGACACGCGCACAATAATCACACCGTATCGCGCCGCGTTATATTCATCATTTGCGGGTCGGTAGTCGGGTTACTGACTATCGCACCGCTGATGATTTTGCTTAGCGGGCAAAGTTTTTATTTGGATTTATTAACCCGTGTATTAATACTCGCCATCGCAGTCGCCAGCCTAAATTTAATTGTCGGCGGTGGCATGGTTAGCTTAGGTCATGCCGCGTACCTCGGCATCGGTGCGTATAGCGTCGGTATCCCGGTTCATTACGATTTATACAACGGTTTCTTACACCTCGGCTTAGCGGTATTTTGTAGTGCCATTTTTGCGTTAATCACCGGTGCAATTTGCTTACGAACCAAAGGTTTGTATTTTATTTTGATTACGCTGGCGTTTGCGCAGATGTTGTATTTCACTTTGGTTAGCATGGATGAATACGGTGCCGACGATGGCATGGTAATTTATCGGCGTAGCGAGTTTAACGGCTTGCTGGATATTGAGAATCCGACGACGCTTTATTACACCGTGTTAGCGGTGTTGTTACTTTTTTTATTTTTAATGCACCGCCTCATCCACGCGCGTTTCGGCCGAGTAATTTTTGCCACCAAGCACAATGACGAACGCATGCAAGCACTCGGCTTTGATACCAATCGCTATAAACTCGTTTGCTATGTAATCTCTGGTACGATGTGCGGCTTCGCTGGTTTTTTCCTTGGCAATTTTACTAATTTCATCAGCCCGGAAATGATCGACTGGACGCACTCGGCCGATTTGCTGTTCATGTTAGTGGTCGGCGGCAGCGGCGCACTGTTTGGACCGATCATCGGTACCGCCGCTTTCATTTTACTGGAAGAATTTCTATCTGGGATTACTGTGTATTGGCATTTAATCTTTGGTTTATTGCTGATTGGGTTGGTGGTGTTTTTTGGTAAGGGTGGGTTGCATGGTTTGTTGGTTTGCGGGTGTGTTAAATTGTGCGCGAAGTTATCGCGTGTCAAGTCGTCGCATAAGCGGGAATTATGATGGCGATGATTCTACGCACGACAAAACTCCACAAACAATTCGGCGGCATTCACGCGGTGCGCGGTATAGATTTAGCGGTCGCCTCGCAGCGCGTTCATGCCATCATCGGTCCCAACGGTGCCGGCAAAACCACCTTAATAGCGCAGTTGGCCGGCACATTGCGAGCCGATAGCGGCACCATCCATTTCGCTGACCGCGACATTACTCACCTCAGTCAGCATAAACGCGCGCGCATGGGATTGGTGAGATCGTTTCAGATTGCCAGCATCATCGCGCCCATGACTTTGCTTGAGAATGTGATGCTTGCGGTGCAGTCGGCGCGCGGGCATTCGTATCGTTTTTGGTCGGCGCAATTTGCCGACGCAGATTTGCGCGATTTAGCATTACACAACCTCACCGCCGTCGGACTTGCGCAGCGCGCTGAAGTTATCGCCGCGGCGGCTTCTCACGGCGAGCAAAAACGTTTAGAGCTCGCGATGGTGTTGGCATTGAAACCTCGTTTGTTACTCTTGGATGAACCGATGGCGGGCATGAGCAAAGAAGAATCGGCTCGCATGATTGCGCTGTTGAAATTGCGCAAAGGAAAGTCCGCTATTTTGTTGATTGAGCACGACATGGACGCGGTTTTTAGTTTGGCGGATACTATTTCGGTGTTAGTGAACGGTCGCATCATCGCCACCGGCAGCGGTGATGAGATACGCGGCAACGCGCAAGTGCAGCGCGCCTATTTGGGCGAGAATTCGTGACACTATCTATCAAAAACATCGAAACTTTCTACGCTGCTAGCCAAGCGTTATTTGGTCTCAGCATGGAAATCGCCGATGGCAATGCGGTTGCGTTGTTAGGCAGAAACGGTATGGGTAAAACCACCACGGTGAATTCAATCATCGGCAACTTACCGTGCCGCAGTGGTGAGATTTTTTACCGCGGCGAAAAAATCAACGGCTTGCCGGCTTATTTGATCGCGCAAAAAGGCATTGGTCTGGTGCCCGAAGGTCGGCAAATTTTTCCCAATCTAACTGTCAGGGAAAATCTCATTGCCACCGCCGCCAACTATAATCAATCCGCTCCGCAGTGGACGTTAGACACCGTGTTGGATTTATTTCCGCAGTTGAAAAAAAGATTGAACAACATGGGCGATCAATTATCCGGCGGCGAACAGCAAATGCTCGCCACCGGTCGTGCGTTGATGCTCAATCCTCGGTTACTAATTTTGGACGAAGCCACCGAAGGACTCGCGCCGCTGGTGCAAAAAGATCTATGGGAAAAATTAGGCGAGATTAAAAAAACCGGAATCTCCTTGTTAATTATTGATAAAAATTTAGAAGCAATCAGCAAAATCGCCGATTACCATTACCTCATTGAAAAAGGTGCGATTGTTTGGCAAGGAAGTAGCGATGAATTGCGTTCCACTCCTGATTTAAAAGCGCGTTATCTTGGGATTTGATTTTGTCGTTTTTGCTTTTGCTATTCGCCGAAGGCGTTTAATGCCGCGCGCCAGTACTCTCCACCCCATACCGGATTTAATCTGGTATCCAGTGTGGTTAAGCGCGAAGTGGTACTTTAGATTAGCGGGATAATAACAACACGCAGACTCCCCTCCGAATCTGGAGGGGTGCCCCAAAGGGGCGGGGTGGTTATAACATCGCGCGTAGCGCATACCA
>WASV01022319.1_pt1 | contig 17519 bp, 13 predicted proteins | sample 5698531 | NCBI WGS metagenome assembly WASV01 (sample SAMN11175559, study PRJNA528189) | sponge metagenome | isolation source: marine sponge | host: Myxilla | place: Antarctica: Western Antarctic Peninsula, King George Island | collected 2013-01 | reverse complement strand
TCAGAATGACAATACAAGGCTGTTTTGTCATTCTGAGGAACAAAGTGACGAAAAATCTCGGGTTATGCAAAAGTCTTCTTCTAAGAAGTCGGGTTATGCAAAGGTCTCCTTCTAAGAAGAGCGAGTAAAAACCCATAAAGCCGAGACAACTTTTAACTGGCAAGATAACCTCATGGCTCACTGACCGCACGCCCAACGCCGCCACCGCCAGGGGTGAGGATGCGCAGTCGGTCACCGGGTTGGACATCAAGCTGGCATTTGCCTCCTACATCGTGGGCGTTGCCATCACTCTTTATCAGCAGGTTTTTGCCTTTCTCTCCTGGTTCCCCACCATCGAGTCCGTAAGGAGCGTAGACTCGGCGCTCTGAGAGCACAGCCACTTTTAAGGGAACGAGAAACTCGATTTCGCGGATCACTCCATCACCGCCGTTGAACTTTCCCCTTCCTCCCGAACCTTTGCGGATGGAAAATTCGCGCAGGAGAACCGGGTAACGTTGTTCCAGCACTTCCGGATCGGTGATACGGGTATTGGTCATATGCGTGTGCACGGCAGACTGACCGTGCCAGCTCGGTCCCGCGCCCGCGCCGCCTGCTATAGTTTCGTAGTAGGCGAACTGGTCGTTGCCGAAGGTGAGGTTATTCATACACCCCTGTGAAGCGGCGCAAGTATTGAAGGCTTTAAAAATGACATCAGTAATACGTTGGGATGTTAATACATTACCCGCCGCCACCGCCGCTTTGTCGGAAGGCGCCAACAGAGAATCCGATGGAATCAGCACTTCAATGGATTCGAGACAACCCTGGTTTAAAGGAATGTCGCTGTCGATCAGGCAACGCAGGCAATAGAGAATGACAGACAGCGTCACCGAACGCGGGGTGTTTAAATTATTCGGCAGTTCTTTTGAAGTACCGGTGAAATCAAAGCACGCCGACCCGGAAACAGTATCAATGTTAATGGTTAAAGCAATGCGGCTTCCTTCATCCATAAAATCTTCCGCCTGCAGGCGAACGTGTTTTTCTTTTTTTCCGACGACCTTTTTTAGAAGAGCGCGCACCGATTGCCCGGCGTTGTCGCGCAGGTGTTTCATATAAGCCTGCACCACTTTTAGTGAATGTGTTTGCACCAATTCGTTCAAAAGGATGATGCCTTGTTGGTTGGCAGACACCTGTGCTTTCAGGTCCGACAGGTTATCGGCCAGAGCCCGGGTTCCTGCCTCTGTCAATATCCTGGTGATTCCTTTTTCCTGGAACTCTCCGTTCGCCACCAGCTTGAAGCTTTTAATGCTGGCACCCTCTTCATCCAGCGATGTGGAAAATGGCGGCATGGAGCCTGGGGTACTGCCACCGATATCGGCGTGGTGACCACGGCTAGCGACAAAAAAGATCGGCTCATCTTCTTTCACAACTGGAGTGATGACCGTGATATCAGGCAGGTGGCTTCCTCCTGTCGCAGGATGGTTGGTGACCCAGACTTCGCCCTCGGTAACCGAAGGACCGTTTAACCTGATCTGATGTCGAACCGCTTCACCCATCGAACCAAGATGAACCGGCTGGTGCGGGGCGTTGGCCACGAGATCTCCCTCCGGACCGAAGATGGCGCAGGAGAAATCTAATCGTTCTTTAATGTTTGTGGAAACAGCGGTGCGTTGCAGGACGCGGCCCATTTGCTCGGCAATGGACATGAACCGCGACCCAAACAGCGACAATTGCACCGCATCGAGTGCCGTCCCAGCCGGACGTGCCGACTGGAATTGCACTTCTATTTCGACATCGCCATAATTGGTAATGGTAGCTTTACAGGAAGGCTCTATCAGAATGGTTGAAGTATCTTGAATGATAATCGCCGGACCTACCAGCGATTGACCCACACCGAGCGAATCCAAATCGTAGACGGGGGTCTCCTGCCAGCCATCGGCGAAGTAGCAGGCCTTTTCCATGATGGAATTCAGCGGCCCCTGTTTTCTGGCAAGTGGCGTTTGGACAGGTGGCGAGGATTTACCTTCTGCCCGAACCCGGATCGCCTCCACCTGGATTGTGCGGTTCGGTGGATTAAAACCAAACTCCTGCTGGTGCATTTTGCTGAACGATTCCCTAAAGTTTTCCTCGCTCGACTCTCTCACCATCAAGGTCGTATCAGAACCTTCATAACGCATGTTCAAATAGCGTTGGACGTTGATAGAAAAACTCCCTTTCTGCTTGAGCTCGGCGACCACTTTATCTGCCAGAGCCTGGAGCTTTTGCTCCAACCCTGCCTGGGTTTCGTGGATTACCGGTTCCTCTTTATCAACGGTGACATCGGCTAGTCCCATTCCATAAGCCGAGAGTACCCCGGCAAAACGGCTGATGAAAATCCGGGAGATGCCAAGAGGCCTGGCGATGGCGCAGGCATGCTGGCCTCCCGCTCCTCCAAAGCAAGATAGGACATGATCGCGGGCATCATGTCCCCGTGAGACAGTGATTTCATGAATGGCCCGAGCCATGTTTTCGTTGGCAACTTCTATAAAGCCATAGGCAACTTCTTCCATTAATCGTTTCTTGCCAGTTAAGAAATGAATGTGCTCCATTAATTCCTCAAAAACTTTTCTGGACGCAGGGATCGATAAAGGCTGGTCTTCATTTTTTCCAAACACACTGGGAAAATGTTCTGGAACGAGCCTTCCTAAAACCAGGTTGGCATCGGTCAGAGAGAGTGGGCCTCCGTTTCTATAACAGGCGGGACCAGGCCAAGCCCCCGAAGACAACGGGCCAACCTGAAACATGCCGTTTTCAAACAACAATCTGGAGCCACCTCCCGCCGCCAGGGTGTGAATATTTAATTGAGGGGCAAGATTGGGAATGCCTTGCGCCTCGCTTTCAAACTGCCATTCATAGTTGCCGTCAAACCGGGACACATCGGTGGAAGTGCCTCCCATATCAAACCCAATCACCGGCACACTTTCCGTTGTCCGGGCATAGCCAACCACCCCGCCCGCCGGACCGGAAAGAATGGCACGGCTCCCGGTAAAAGAGTCGGCATCCACAAGTCCTCCATCTGATTGCAGGAGGAACAGGTCGCATTCACCCAGTCCGGCACGAAATTTTTTCAGATACTTTTGGATATGCGGATTCAGGGCAGCATCGAGGCAGGTGGTGTGGCCCCGGTCCACCAGCCTGGACCTAGGCATGACCACACTGGAAAGGGAAATATTTTGAAACCCGATTTTTACAGCTTCCTCAGCAACCCATTGCTCGTGATCTGGAAAAATACAAGCATGCATGAGGGCAATGGCAAGGCTTTCAATGCCCTGCTGGCGCAAGCCCTGAAGCTGTTGGCGTACGATTTCTCGGTTTGGGGATCGTAAAATTTTCACCCCGGGTTGTTGAGAGTTCGCAGGCTGCCGAACCGGGTGGACACGCTCGTCAATTTCCACCACCATTTCATAAAGCGGTTCGGTCTTGACAATTTTCAGATCAAAAATCTGCGACCGGTTTTGTTTTCCAATGCGCAGTAAATCGCCAAATCCTTTTGTGATGATGAGAGCGGTACGGGCACCCTTTCTTTCCAGAAGCGCGTTGGTGGCAATAGTGGTCCCCATACGAACCCACTCAATGCAACCGGGGTCGATCTTTCTGGTTCCTCTTACTTCATGGAGGATTCTTTGAATGCCCTCAAGTGGCGCGTCGGAATAATGGCCCTGATTTTCTGAAAGGAGTTTGAGAACTCTTGGGCCTTTAGGAGTTTCGGCGTAAATATCCGTAAACGTTCCACCCCTGTCAATGGAAAACCGGAACTTTTCAGGATCCGCCATGTCAGCTTAGTGATCCGCCTGTGAGGATGTCTACCAAAAGGCCTTCGTGAGACAGGAACATTTTTAGATCGTTCTTGGGAGCAACGAGTTTCGGGTTTTCAGACTTGGCCTCCTGAAAAGCCCGTACCAACTTCTCTTCGACCTCTGCATTCACCAGTGGATTTACCCTCATATTTACCAGAATAAACGACAAGTTAGACCAATCCCAAGCATTATCCACTTATTCCCTTATTCGTCAATCCTTTATAGCCTTCTTGCGATGCCTGGAGTTTGGCCGAGCGAGGAGACTTATCTACTATAAATTTTTGTTGACCCTGTAGTGATTCACCCCCTACAATGGCACACTAGAGAATGTGTAAGGCATAACATTTTGCCCTGACAATAAACTAAATTTAACCATTTTTTAAATCAGGGAGATGAATTCGCAATGAAGCGGCTTCCCATTTTAGATAAACTGGACAAGGATTTAGAAGAATCACAAAGAGAACTTCAGGTGGACATTCCCAAAGCCATTTTAACAGCTCGGGAACACGGAGACCTGAGCGAAAATGCGGAATTTAAAGCGGCGAAAGAACGACAGATGTTTTTGGAATCCCGCATTTCCCTTTTACAAAAACGCATCAGTGACATCATGTCCATCAACGTCAACCGGATTCCGAAAGACCGTTCCGGCCTTGGAAGCATTTTAAAATTGAAAGATATGGATAACGGTAAAGAGACCCAGTACCATTTGGTTTTCCCTGAGGAAGTCAACCCTGATGAGAGGAAAATTTCCACAGCCTCACCAGTGGGGAGAGCCATGGTTGGTAAACAGGAAGGTGATGAAATCAGCGTTTCACTGCCTGACGGTAAAATGGAATTTGAAGTATTAGAAGTGACCACCATTCATGACAACCCCGGCGACTCTGCATCTACTTAATGGCCCTTATATCTTTTGCTGAAATTGAAGAAGAAGATTCTTATTTCCTTGATATTGAAGAGTGGCCTGATTGGCAAGCCCAATTCGGGAACTGTCAACCGCTAAAACTGGAGATCGGCTTTGGAATGGGAAGTTTCCTTATTGAAATGGCCGCCCAGGAACCCAGAACCAATTTCATCGGCATGGATTTCTACCATAAGGGAATTCGGAAATTAATGACGCGGATAAAAAAATTACAGTTGGAAAATATCCGGGTGGCCTATGGAGATGTGCGTTTTAAAATTCCTAACTTGTTCAAGGATGGAGAGTTGGAAACCGCATATATCAACTTCCCCGACCCCTGGCCCAAAAAAAGGCATATTAAAAGAAGGTTGATCAAGCCCGATTTTGTTAAACTACTTGGGCAAAAATTAGCTCCCGAGGGGCAAGTTTACCTGGCGACCGATAGCGAACCCTACGCCGTTGAAATGCTGGAATACTTTAACTCTGAACCCCGGTTTCAAAATCAGGACCCTGGGTCAGGCTTTCTTGAGAGCCGCACAGACTTGCCCAAAACCAAATATGAAAAAAACTTTATCAATGCGGGTCATAAAATTTATTATCTCGAATATTCACGGCCAGGCATTGCCACACCCGCGACCTAAGACCTGCATCACGAATGGTGACCCTTTTGCCTAAAGCACGTATACTCATCGTTGATGACGAAAAAAACATTGTCAGTTCCTTGACTGGAATACTCGCTGATGAAGGTTATGAAGTCGCTGAGACAGGGGATGGCATTGAAGCATTGGAAATTATCCAAACAGACTCCCCCGACTTGGTTTTACTGGATATCTGGCTACCGGGGATGGACGGAATTGAAGTTTTAAAAACGGTAAAAGCTTATCATCCTGAAATTGAAGTCTTGATTATGTCCGGTCACGGAACCATTGACACGGCGGTCAAGGCAACCAAACTGGGGGCTCAGGACTTTATCGAAAAACCTTTTTCCCTGGACCGGATCACCCAATCGATTGCAGAAGTGTTGGGCAACAAACGATCAAAATTCAAGGCGGAGGAAAAACTGATGCCTTCCTCCAAGGGGGAACTCCCTCTTTGTTTTGAGGCTATGGTGGAAGTGAAAAAGGCGGTGAAAAAGCTTTCGCAGCATATGAAACCAGTTTTAGTGCGTGGCGAAAATGGAACCGGTAAAGAGTTCGTCGCCCAGGCCATCCACGGGCAGAGCAGTAAAAGCGACCGTTCCTTCGTTAAAATAAATTGCTCGTTTCGCCAGGCACGGGCTATTCACTCCCAACTTTTTAAGCGACCCCGAAAAAATACCCGTGCTTCCAACAACCAGGCTGGCGAGGAAAAAGTAATCTATCTCAGCAATATTGAATCATTGAGCAAAGGACTGCAGGAAAAACTCGCGGAAGCTCTGCATTCTAACTATTCGCAATCGGCTGACCCCCATTTCGGATTGATACCTATCCGGATTTTTGCGTCATCCACTCAAGATTTGGCAGTCCTGTCCGCAAAAGGCCAGTTTCATCCTGCATTACTCGACGCATTCAAAGACTCCACTTTATTTGTTCCGCCTTTGCGCAACTATGCCGTGAGTATCCCCGCTATGGCAAAAGATTATCTGGATGAAATCCGGCAAACACAGAACACGTCCGTCCCCGAAATAGGCGAAGATGCCCTGGCCGCTTTATGCCGTTATACTTGGCCCGAAAATGTGAAAGAGTTGAGACATGTGCTGAATAAATTGATTCTTATCGGTGCTAACCAGAAAAAAATAACCGCCCAACATCTGCCTTCGGAAATCTGGCAACCCAAAATAGAAATCAACGATATTGATCAGGCAGGGTCTCTTCAGGAAGCAGAACTGATTTGGGAAAAGAATTTCATTATCCACCACCTTAAGCGCAACAACTGGGACATCAAAAAAACCTGCAAATCTCTGGGCACAGAAAAAAAACAACTTAAAGAAAAAATTGCGTTCCATTCCATTGAAATACCAGATATAGAAAAAATCAATACTGGATACCGCCACCAACAGCGCACCCTCAAGCGCAGTGTGGTGTTATGCGGAAGCGGTTTGCATTCGGGTATTAAAACAGGATTGATTCTGCAACCCATGCCCCCGGGAAGCGGAATCATATTTGGAGGTATTTCCACCGGCAAAACCATTCCCGCCCGGCTGGAAAATGTCCAGTCTACAGATTATGCTACCCGCTTACGTAAAGACAGGGTCTCGGTCGGAACCATTGAACATATTATGGCGGCTCTTCACATGTACAGGATCACCAACTTGCTCATTAAAATCGGTGATGAAGCACCAGTGATGGATGGTTCCGCAAAAGATTTTTGTGACCTGATAGAAGGTGCAGAGTTCGAAGACCAGGATGGTTTTTATGAAGAAATCGTGATCGACAAAAACTACACTTTTGGCAATAAGGAGCAAGGTGATCCGTATATTCTCATCGAACCAAGCGATAGCTTTAGCGTCAGCTACCACATGGAATATCCGGAACCAATTGGCATTCAGGATTACACTTATGATTTCAAAGGAGGTGAAAGTTTTAAAAAGGAAATTGCTCCGGCAAGAACCTTCGGCTTTATGGACGAGGTAGCACAATTGACCAAAATGGGTTATGCGTCTGGAGGGAAACTTGACAACTTTATATTGCTTGGCGACAAAAAAGTCTTGAACACCAAACTCCGCTTTAAAGATGAGTTCCCCCGACATAAAATTCTGGATATACTCGGGGACTTTTATTTGCTGGGAAAACCCATACGGGGGCACATCAAAGCCTACAGATCGGGACACACCCAGAATATAGGCCTTCTTCAAAAAATCCAGGAAAACCTGCTCCAGAAAAACTGACTCCTCTATGGCACCCGAAAAATTTAAACTCGCCGTTTTAGTTTCAGGACGAGGTTCTAACCTGCAGGCCATCATCGACAGTATTGAAAAAAGTGACCTGCAGGCCGAAATTGCCATAGTGATTAGTAACGTAAAAGATAGCTATGCTCTTGAACGGGCACGCAAGCATGATCTTGAGGGACTTTTTCTGGACCCTAAATCTTTTCCGAACCGAAACAGCTACGAGCAGGGTCTAATAGAACAAATCCAATCCAAATCCGTTAATTTGATTTGTCTCGCTGGCTATATGCGGATTCTGGGCAAACATTTTATCGAAACTTTTTCAGGTCGAATCATTAATATTCACCCCTCGTTACTTCCATCGTTTCCCGGATTAAACGTGCAAAAACGAGCCTTGGAGTATGGAGTCCGGTTTTCAGGATGCACGGTGCATTATGTCAACGAGGAAGTGGATGGCGGCCCTATCATTTCGCAAGCGATGGTTCCCGTTCTTGATGATGACGATGAGGTTTCCCTTTCCAAAAGGATTCTTGAACAGGAACACATTATTTACCCCGAAACTATTCGAATGATCATTGAAGACAGGCTGGCCCTTTCAGGCCGAAGAGTCCTGCATGACAAATAATAAGAGTCCTGCATGACAAATAATAAGGGCCCTGTATGACAAATAATAAGGGTCCTGCATGACAAATAATAAGGGTCCTGCATGACAAATAATAATGGCCCTGCATGACAAATAATAATGGCCCTGTATGACAACCTGTATGACAAATAGAGAGAAAACTTCCTTGAACTTCCTGCAAAAACTTTTAGCTTTATTCACAGTCTTGACAATCCCCGGAGTTCTCTTTGCGGAGACCTCCGAACAGAAAGCACTGGATGCCATTCAAAACCAGTATGAAAAGGTTTTAACCTTTGAGGCCGACTTCACCCAGCAGTCTTACGTCAAAATGATGAACCAGACCCAAAGCGTCAAAGGCAAGGTGCAAATCAAGAAACCCGGAAAAATGAGATGGGTCTATGGGGCTCCGGACACACAAATTCTAATCAGCAATGAGAAAACCCTTTGGCTTTACGTCCCTGACGAGGAGCAAGCCACCAAGGTACCGGTTGAAAGCATTTACTCTTCCAACACACCGGCACTTTTTCTGGCAGGAAAAGGAAAGCTGACCGATGCGTTTAATGTTGAAAGTGTGAATGAGAAAAACCTGAATATTGTTGTCACCCTTGTCCCAAAAAACGAGGACCAGGGGGTGGCAAGACTGGTCCTTCTAGCTGACAAGAAAAACTTCCAAATCACCGGATCGACCGTGTATGATAAATTAGGAAACAAAACAGAAATGCGTTTCACCCGTATCAGAGTTAACCGGGAAATCCCGGAGGAACAATTCCAACTCAAGACTCCACCCGGCGTGGAGATTTTGGATTACACACAAACTCCTTAAATCTCATGTTTGAAAAATCTCATGTTTGAACTTTCAATATTTTCTTTAGATGCAATCCTCAGTTTCGGGATCAAAATGCTGGCTTTTCTGGGTGGCTTGGCTGCCCTCATCTTCGTCCATGAACTTGGGCATTTTCTCGCTGCCCGAAAAGTGGGTGTCGTAGTGGAAAAGTTTTCCCTCGGTTTTGGGCCTAAAATTGTGAGCTTCACACGCGGAGACACCGAATACATCCTCGCCTGGATTCCCCTTGGCGGCTATGTAAAAATGAAAGGGGAAGAAGTCGGAGAAGAAACCGTAGACCAACAGGGGTCCTTTGCAGCAGCTCCGGTTCAGGACCGGCTGGCCATTGCCTTCGCGGGTCCGCTCTTCAATATTCTTTTTGCCATTGCCATTTATTATTGTGTCTATCTGGTAGGGGTTCCCGCATTGGCTCCCGTTGTTGGCACGGTTAAGGATGAGTCTCCGGCACTAGTTGCAGGGCTTCAAACCGGCGACCGCGTTTTAGCCATTGGCGATGAAAAAATACTTTATTGGGAACAGCTGCAAAAAATCGTGCATGAGTCTCCAGGCCGCTCCCTGGATTTCCAGGTAGAAAGAAGTTCCGGAAGCACCGCCCATGTCCCCATCACCCCAGTCTCCCAGGAAATTAGCGATCTTTTTGGTGACAAAGAAAACGTTGGACTGATCGGAATCACGCCACTTGTACGAAATATTTTTCATGTTAAAGAAGGCTCCCCGGCTGACCGGGCTGGACTTAAAGAAGGCGACATTCTGGTTTCGGTGGACAATACTATTATTTTTGGCTGGGGAGACCTGAAGACAGCGGCCGTCGACAAGCCTGGCCAGGAACTAACCTTCAGAGTCTTAAGAAACGGAACAGAAATCGTAACCACACTGATACCCGAATCCAAGGTTGTCAAAGACCTTGAAGGCAAAAGTGCAGAAGTGGGCCTGCTCGGCATCGGCATGGCAGGAGAAATGGCAACGGAAAAATACGGCGTTTTCGGAGCCCTTAAAAGGGCCATTGAAGAAACAAAGCGGCTGATTTATCTGATCGCTGTCAGCATCAAAAAAATGATTGTAGGCTCCATCCCCGCAGACTCCATCGGCGGCCCTATCCTGATTTTTCAAATTTACGGGGAATATACCGAACAAGGCCTTAGTGAGCTGGTTCGGTTGACCGCACTTTTGAGCATCAACCTGGGGCTGCTCAACCTGTTGCCGATTCCGGTTCTGGATGGCGGCCATATTTTCTTTTTCCTGATAGAGATTCTCAAGGGCAAACCTGTCAGTGAAAGGAACCGGGAACGGGCACAGCAAGTAGGGATATTCATGTTGCTCAGCCTCATGGTCCTCGCATTTTATAATGATATTATGCGAATCATTACCTGAAAACATCTTCTACTATGCAAAATATTGAGAGCCGGATTAAGGACCTCAAGGAAGTTGCAGAGAAATTATCCATAAAAATTGAAATCTCCAATCTCAATGATCAGGAGTTTGCCATACAAAGCGGCTACTGCAAACTCAATGGCGAGGACCTCATTATTCTGGACAAAAATCTTCCGGACGAAGAACACATAATCGTTATTTTAAATACGCTGAAAAAATTTGATCTCGATGATATCTATGTGGCTGACTGGATACGAGAAAAAATTAAGGCCGATAAAATCGCCGGAGCCCAATCATGACCCTTCTTAACACTATTCTTCCCGAACACCGCAGGGGAAAACTGAAAGCCCTTTTGGAAGAAGGAAAAACAGTGCGGGTGCTTGAAGCTCATGATGGGTTGAGCGGCATCATCGCCAATTCGGTTGAAGTGACCGGAGATTCGGATGGACAGACCGTTACCCGCCAATTCGATGCCATCTGGGAAAGCAGTCTCACCGACTCGGCCTCTAAAGGCCACCCCGATATCGAAGTCGTCACCTTTGACTCCAGACTACACACCATCAATGAAATTCTCGCTGTGACCGACAAACCCATGATCGTTGACGGCGATACAGGAGGGGACGCGAACACCTTTGAATACACCGTTTCTAAACTTGAGCGGGCGGGGGTGTCTGCGGTGATTATAGAAGATAAGGTTTTTCCCAAACGCAACAGCCTGGAAGCTGGAGTCCAGCAAAACCTGCAAGAACCGGAAGTCTTCGCCCAGAAAATCCGGCGGGGAAAAAGTGTTCAGAAAAGCAGTGAGTTTATGATTATCGCCCGGATTGAAAGCCTCATAGCAGGAAAACCCATGAAAGACGCACTCAACAGGGCCACGCAATATCTGCAAGCCGGAGTCGATGGAATCATGATCCACTCCAAGTCCAAAAGCCCGGATGAAATCCTGGAGTTTTCCAAAGAGTACCAAATTATTTTAAAAAATCTCAAAATGAACAAACCGCTGGTGTGCGTGCCCACCACTTATAACCGAATCACCGAGGACGAACTGAGCGCCGCTGGATTTAACATCGTCATTTATGCCAATCACCTATTGCGCAGCGCCTACCAGGCGATGACGGAAACTGCAAAGATACTGCTTCGCAATCAGCGATCTCTGGAAGCCGATCCTTTATGCACACCTGTCCGGGAAATTTTTAAAACCGTGGGATTTCTAGACGTTAAGGAAAAAGACCAGCAGGATGAACAGACTACTAATATTCCGGTGATCATTCCTGCCGCCGGGGAAGATCCTGTCTTCAAGGAAATTTTGAATGGTAAGCCCAAGGCCATGCTCGAAATTTGTGGCAAGACCCTTCTCGACCATCAGATTCAAGCCCTGAGTAACGCCAACCTTGCAGACATCACACTCATCGCAGGGTATGGCAAGGACAACCTGCATGCAGAGGGCATCAACATTCTAGAGAACCCCGACTATCAGAAAGGGTCCGTGCTCAACTCACTGGTGGTTGCGAAGGAAAAAATGGCCAATGGGTTCATCATGTTGTATTCCGATATCCTTATGGAGGACCAGATTCTCTCTAAGCTGACAGAGTGCAAGGAAGATATTGTTCTCGTCGCCGACAATTCAACCCAGTATCACCAGCCGGAAGAGGGAAACATTCTCGACTACATCATCACCAAGAACCACTACAAGCCAACGCGCCGGGAAATCCGTTTCACCAGCGAAAACAGGGTGGCAAAGATTGGCAACAAAATAAACCCGGAAACCGCGACCCACGAGTTCATAGGTCTTGCCCGGTTCAGCAAAACCGGTGCCGAGCAGTTTCTCAAAACCTATAACGATGTGCTCAAAAATTTTACCGGCCGCTTTCAGGAATCAGAGGATATCTCCAAACTGAATTTCACCGACCTCATCCAGGAAATGATTGATCGGGGTTTCGCCGTCCACTACATGGATATCCACAAAGGCTGGCTGGAAATCCATAACGTAGGTCATATTGCCCTTGCTCAAAAATCCTTTAGCGCATAAAATCATCCTTCCTCTTTATCTGCATTTTTATCTGCATTAACTATCGAGATACTGCGTATGCATTTTTCAAAGCTTTTCATTCCAACACTAAAAGAATCTCCTGCTGACGCAGAAGTCATCAGCCACAAGCTCATGGTACGCGCAGGGATGATCCGACAGCTTGCATCGGGAATTTACTCCATCCTGCCATTGGGACTTCGGGTCTTAAGGAAGGTGGAACAAATCATCCGCGAAGAGATGAATCAAATCGACGGGCAGGAAGTTTTTCTGCCAAGCATTCAACCCGCCGAATTGTGGGTAGAAAGCAAGCGCTGGGATTTTTATGGCAAGGAATTATTGCGGATGAAAGACCGGCATAACCGGGAATTCTGCTACGGGCCCACTCATGAGGAGGTCATTACCGATATCGTAAGAAAGGAAGTCAAGTCTTATCGCCAGCTACCCATTTTACTGTATCAGATTCAAACCAAGTTCCGCGACGAGGTTCGGCCTCGGTTTGGCATCATGCGCGGACGGGAATTCATGATGAAAGACGCCTACAGTTTTCACGCCGATGAAAAAGACACCCAGCATACTTACAACCAGATGGCGCAGGCCTACACCAATATTTTCAATAGATGCGGCTTGGACTTCAAGCAGGTTCAGGCCGACTCGGGAACCATCGGGGGCAGCTTTTCGCATGAGTTCATGGTGCTCGCCGATTCGGGAGAAGATGAAATAGGTTTTTGCGAGTCGTGCGGTCAGGCCTCGAACCTGGAGCTTGCGAAATCGAAACCACCTTCCCCCTCCACACCTCCTGCCGCTCCACAGGAACTAAAAGAAGTGGAGACACCCGGAAAAAAATCAGTAGCGGACGTAGCGGGGTTTCTCAACCTGCCTGCCCGGCAAATCGTAAAAACCATTCTTCTTGAAAATGAGAATGGGCTGGTAGCAGGACTGGTTCGCGGTGACCATGAAGTCAATCCCATCAAAATGAAAAACCTGATCGGTTGCGAATGGTTGCAACCAGCAGGAAAGGAAGCTATCGCCAAACACCCCGAACTGCATTGCGGATATATCGGCCCCGTGGGACTCGATCTTCCGGTTTATGCAGACCACGAAATTTCCGCCCTGCATGATTTTGTCACTGGCGCCAACAAACCCTCCACTCACTTTACCGGTGTTCAAGTCAAGCGGGACTTGAAAATCGAACAATTTGGCGATCTCAGAACCGTCAAGGCCAACGACCTTTGCCCGCATTGCGAGGACGGAAAATACCAGGTCAAACGCGGAATCGAAGTCGGACATATTTTCATTCTTGGCACCAAATATTCCTCGGCAATGAAAGCGGTTTATCTGGACCAGCAAGGCAAGGAAAATACAATGGTCATGGGCTGTTATGGAATCGGAGTCGGGCGCACCGCCGCCGCCGCCATAGAACAAAATCATGATGACAAAGGAATTGTCTGGCCTCGGAACCTGGCTCCCTTTCAAGTCATTATCATCCCGGTTAACTATTCCAATGATGAATTAAAAACTGCCTGCGATACTATTTATAACCAGCTCCAGGAAACCGGACTGGAAACCCTGCTCGATGACCGATCAGATCGGCTAGGAGTCAAATTGAAGGATGCTGACCTGATGGGAATTCCCCTACAAATCATTGTGGGACCCAAAAGCCTTTCTGCAGGACAAGTCGAGATCAAAATCCGCAAGACCAATGAGTCTGGTCTTCACCCTTACCCCCAGGTCATTGAGGATATCCCTAATATTTTAAAAGACTTATAAAAAACCGGTCGGCCCCCAGAGTTCCCCAGTTTTCCCTTGAAATTAGACATTAAGTTCTTGTACAATCCCCATGACATCCTAGGGTCCTGCATCGCGGGCTTTGAGCCCGCTTTTTTTATTTTTTTTTAGGCCATTTTAGCGGCTTGGGTTCACCTGTTTCAATAAGAAGGCAAAAGTCAGAGGATCCACTCGGCGGCAGAGGTTTAAATGGCAAAAGTTCCCGTTTCGCAAGCGATTACGGATTTAATCGAACCGATCCTCATAACAGAGGGGTTGGAACTAGTAGATGTTGAATATAAGAAAGAGGGCAAAAACTGGGTTCTAAGGATATTTATCGACAAGGAAGAGGGAGTCACAGTTGCGGACTGCCAAAAAATCAGCCACCTGACCGGCGACCTCATTGAAGTCGAGGAAACCATCACCACCCCCTATAGCCTGGAAGTCTCATCCCCTGGACTGGATCGGGTTCTGAAACGGGAAAAAGATTTTTTAAAATTCAAGGGAAGGCAAATCCGCCTGCACAGCCTTTCCCCGATTGACAACAGAAGAAAATTTACCGGCATCCTTACAGAATTCAAGGATCAAACCGTATTTATGGAAGTAGACGGAAAGCTTTTTGAAATTCCGTTGCGCCAGGTTGGCAAAGCAAGTTTAGTCATTGAAATTTAGGTCAAGCACATGAACATGGAAACACTCAGTATTCTGGAACAACTCAGTCGCGATAAGGGTATCGATAAAGATATCCTGATCGATGCATTGAAGGCTGCGGTCGAAGTTGCCGCACGAAAAAGGTATCCGACGGTCAAGGAACTGCAAACTGAATTCAACGAAACCAATGGGGAAGTCGAAGTTTACCTGGAAAAAACAGTGGTTGAAGAAGTTGATCTACCGGATGAGCAAATCAGCCTGAAGGACGCTTCGGCACTTGCCAACGATATCCATGTCGGCGAACAGGTTCTGGTCCAGCAGGTTCTGGAAAATTACGGGCGAATTGCCGCCCAACTCGCCAAGCAGGTGATCGTACAAAAAGTACGCGAAGCGGAAATTGACCTGATCTACACTGAACACATCGAGAAAAAGGGTGAGTTGATCAACGGCATGGTTCAAAGAATGGAACATGGAGACCTTATCGTTGACCTGGGAAAAGCCGAAGGCATTCTGCCTCGACGGGAACAGGTTTTCCGGGAAAGTTTCAATCGTGGAGAACGGATACGAGCATATGTCCTGGATGTCCGGAAAACGCCTAAGAACGCTTTGGTCATTCTTTCCCGCACCAATATCGGATTGATCAAAGGTTTGTTCGAGATGGAAGTTCCCGAAATCAGCGAAGGGATGGTTGAAATCATGGGAGTGGTTCGCGAGCCCAACGGTCGCACCAAAATTGCAGTGCAAACCAACGACCGGGAAATCGACGCAGTGGGTGCTTGTGTGGGCATGCGCGGAATGAGAGTTCAATCTATCGTGCAAGAACTGCGTGGCGAAAAAATAGATATCGTTGAATTCTCTGAAGACCCTGAAACTTATATCAGAAATGCATTGAGTCCGGCCAAGGTTTCAAGAATCATCATGAACCCGGATGAAAAACAAATGACGATCATCGTGGCCGAAGACCAGATGTCGCTGGCTATAGGAAAAAAGGGCCAGAACGTGCGACTGGCGGCCAAACTGGTCCGCTGGAAAGTGGATATAAAGGGCCCTTCCGAAGCTATGGACATGGGTGTGGAGCATGCCTTTTTGGCTCCCTCCAAGGTCTCCACGGTGGACTTTCTCGATGACGTGAAAAATGCCAAAGGTCTGGGTGAAAAGGTGATGACCATCCTCTTCAATGGTGACATTGTTACCTACGAAGAGGTGCAGAAGAAGGGAGTGAAAGGCTTGACCCTGTTGCCAGGCATTGGCCCCAAGAAAGCCGAAGCCCTGTTCCAGTTATCTGAAGAACATATGAAGCAGTTAAAACTGGAGCAGAAAGCCGCCAAAAAGAAAGCCCCTGAGACTGAAAAACCAGCAGCTACAGAAACTCCAGAATCTGAGACACCCGTTCAGGAAGAAGAAGTCTCCGTAACAGAGGAAGAAGAAATCTCCGTACCAGAGGAGGAAGAAGTCTCCATACAGGAATTGACCGGGCTGACTCCCGAGATTCTACAAATTCTGGCCAATAACGGATTTGAAACAATAGCCGAGCTTTCTATCACTCCGCTGGAAGAGTTAATTGCCATGGAAGGTATTGATGATGGGATGGGCAAATCCATTCTGGCACAGGTCAAGCAACGCCTGGAGAATCTTGAAAATGTTTAAAGTTCAAATCAAATCCGTCTTATTCTTTCAAGACGGAAAAATTTTGCCCAAACCCGCGAACCGTTTACGGGAAAATTTCGCCCAAACCCGCGAACCGTTTGTCGACTCCGGGTCTTAAGAAAATGTAGTGTTATCCAACAGGAGGAAATTTGGCTAAGATTCGCATCAACAAACTGGCCTTGGAACTCAATATCCAGAATGATCAGGTCATTGAGGCCCTGCAAAAGCATGGTGTAGCTGTAAAAAATCATATGAGTTCCATTGATGAAGAAGCCACGCAATACATCCGTGATCTCTTTATGCCTAAACCCGCCACCATCAAAAAGGTGGTGAAAAAAGCCAAGGCAAAAATTAAAATCAAGGTTCCCTCCAAGGTAAAAGTTACAACCGCAAAAACCCAAGCCAAATTTGGCACCCCAAAAAAGGTTACGAAGAAACCAGACCCCAAGGACGAAGAAACCTCAAAGACTAAAACCAACGACACAACCAAAACTACAGCAAAAGCTAAACCTGCGGAAAAAACCGAGGAAATACAGGGAAGTAAAGCAGGGAAAAAACTCGGCCTTAAAATTGTCAAAAAAGAAGACAAACCAAAACCCGTCGAGAAAAAACCAGCCCCAGCAACAAAAGAAAAACCAGCCCCCGTTGCAAAAGAAAAACCTGCTGAAGTAACCGCACCCCCTGTTGCTCCTAAACCGGCTCCAGAACCTGTTGTTCCAGAGGAAGCTTTCGAGATCGTTCAAATTGGCGAGAACATACCAGTGCGCGAACTGGCAGAAAAAATGAAATGCACCCCGAATGACATCATTAAAGAGTTAATGATCTTCGGAATCCTGGCCAATATCAATCAGACTCTGAACTTTGATCTTGCCAGCAAGGTGGCCGATAAACTCGGGTTCGAGGTTGAGCTCCATATTGAAAAATCTGAACTGGATTTCTCGGAAGAAGAAGAGGACAACAGCGAAGACCATGTCACCCGAGCTCCGATTGTAACCATCATGGGGCATGTCGATCA
>WASV01117004.1_pt1 | contig 17601 bp, 17 predicted proteins | sample 5698531 | NCBI WGS metagenome assembly WASV01 (sample SAMN11175559, study PRJNA528189) | sponge metagenome | isolation source: marine sponge | host: Myxilla | place: Antarctica: Western Antarctic Peninsula, King George Island | collected 2013-01 | reverse complement strand
TCGGGAAAAAAGTCGTGGTGGTCGGCTCCAACAATTCCGCCCACGATATTTCGCTGGCGCTCTGCGAGCAAGGAATTGATGTGACGATGGTGCAGCGATCAAACACGCACATCGTACGCTCCGAGCCGCTGATGGAATTAGGTCTCGGCGCACTTTATTCGGAAACGGCGGTACAGAACGGTATCACCACCAATAAGGCAGATTTAATTTTCGCTTCCATTCCGTACCGAATTTTGGCTGATTTCCAAAAACCGATATACGACGCGATTAAAAAACAAGATGCCGATTTTTACCAAGCACTTGAAAATGTCGGATTTCAATTGGATTGGGGCGATGATGGTAGCGGCTTGTTTATGAAATACCTGCGACGCGGTTCCGGGTATTACATTGATGTCGGTGCGTGTCAGGCAATTATTGACGGTAAAATTAAACTGAAAGCCGGGCAAGTTACAAAATTAACCCGCGATGCAGTCGTGCTGGAAGACGGCACTGAATTGCCCGCGGATGTGGTCGTATATGCCACCGGCTACGCTTCAATGAATGGTTGGGCTGCGGATTTAATCGGGCAAAATACGGCCGATACCGTCGGCAAATGTTGGGGTTTGGGCTCGGATACCAGCAAAGATCCAGGTCCTTGGGAAGGCGAGCAACGCAACATGTGGAAGCCGACGCATCCAGCTAACATGTGGTTTCACGGCGGCAACTTACATCAATCGCGGCACTATTCGCAATTTTTATCGCTACAAATAAAAGCGCGGCAGGCGGGCTTGGATACGCCAGTATATGGGCTCGGCTCGGTGCATCACTTGTCGTGATTTTGCGGAGTGGTGATGCAATTATTCGCGCACTAGCGTATTAATAAGCGTGCGCGATTCGGCGTTGTTCCAGGCGCGTATCCCGCGGGTTGTGTGTGCCAGATTGCCAGCTTTATCAACGATAATGGTGGTGGGTAGGGCGCGTATTTGCCAAGATTTTGTTATGTTAACGGGTGAGTTGCTTAATAGGATTGGGAAATTAACTTCGTGGTTAAGGTTGTTTTTATCGCGGTTAATTAAATTTAGGAAATCCAGGAAATCAGTGATGGCCGTTTCGCGTTCGCCCAGGTTGATGGCGAGGATTTCAAATGGTTGGTCGGCGAAGTTTTCTTTGAGGGCGAGCAGCGCGGGAAATTCGGCTACGCACGGCGCGCACCAAGTCGCCCAAAAATTAACCAATACAATCGTGCCGCGATAATCGGTTAAATGAATGGGCGCGCCTTGATATTGATGCAACACAAAAGGGGGCAGGGGTGTGCGGTTTTCTAAAGCGATGGGCGGCGTATTCTGCGCCAATACTTGACCGCCGATAAAAATCGCCAGTGTAACGAACCCATAACGCATCCAAATAAACTTGTTCATCACCCGCATATCGTTTGTTTGGCTGCGTGCGTAGTTAACTACGGGTTTCGGTGATTTGATATTGCCAGCGAATCGTGCCGGCCGGGTCGGCGTCGTTGAAAAACAAGTTGCGGGAAATATCGCGCGCTTGTTCGGGCGGAATTTGTGCGTTAATGCGCACCGCGATTTGCCCGATGGTCACGCAGGAAACCTCGCCCGAATCGTCATCTTGAGCGGCGCAATCTAACATCGTGACGCTGACCACGAATTCGCGCAGCGTGATGGAGCGATTGGCGTTCACTAGCCGTGCGTTGAATTGGTAACTGCCGCCGTAAGCCGCAACCATAATCGCGTTTTCAATTTTGAGGTCGGCCACCGGTAGTTTGTGGCGCGCCCACATGGCATCTTCGCGGGTGCTGAAAACGATAATCGCCGCGGCTAGGCCAAGCGCAGCGAGGATGCCGAACGCGGTTTTTGGATAGCGGCTTGACATCAATAACAGAGCGATGACCATAACGCCCAACAAAAGCCATTGCATTTTGGTGTGTCGGTGAGTTGAATTGCGGGTGATGAAAGCAGCCTGACCATAGCCGTTTGGTTGCCAATTGGCAACTTGGTTGGGAATATAATGTCATACCGTAAAGGCGTATTATCCTGCAAAGGCGCGAATTATGGTTATGCTCAAACCCACGATGCGCAGATTTCACAACCGCCCACAATCGCATGATTCGCACCGAACGATTTTATGAAGCAACATGAAGCAACATGAAATAATATAAACAATCCATGCCCAAACCCATGAACACCCCATGAACAACGTCCCCCCACTGACCGCCGCCAAACGCACGAACATCCAAGCATTGGTGGCGCGCGCCTGGGCGGTGGAACATCCAGCGTTGACTATGGCGGAAACTGCGGCACTCAAGGCGACCATCAAACGCCAATTACACGAGCAAAACGCCGTGCTGGTGGCGCATTATTATGTGGACGGCGCGTTACAAGACCTCGCGGATGAAAGCGGCGGATGCGTGTCCGATTCGTTGGAAATGGCTCGCTTCGGCTATCACCACGAAGCGAGCAGCGTTATCGTCGCCGGGGTGCGTTTCATGGGCGAGACCGCTAAAATTTTAAGCCCGCAAAAGCGCATTTTGATGGTTGAATCGCAAGCCGAATGCTCGTTGGATTTAGCCTGCCCGGCCGATGAATTCGCAACCTTTTGCGATGCGCATCCGGAGCGCACGGTGGTGGTATATGCCAACACCAGCGCCGCGGTCAAGGCGCGCGCCGATTGGGTGGTGACATCCTCCATCGCCCTCAAAGTAATCCAGCATCTGCACGAAAAGGGTAAGAAAATTATATGGGCGCCGGACAAATATCTCGGCGATTATGTTCAACGTATCAGTGGTGCCGATATGTTGCTGTGGCAAGCGTCGTGCGTGGTGCATGAGCAGTTCAAGAGTGCGGCGTTGCGCGGATTAATGAAACAAAAGCCGGCCGCTAAAGTATTGGTGCATCCCGAATCGCCGCCGGAGGTAATCGCGCTGGCGGATGTGGTCGGCTCCACCAGCCAAATTATTGCCGCAGCAAAAAATCTGGACGCCACCGAATTTATCGTTGCCACCGAATCTGGCATCTTTCATAAAATGAAACAAGCCGCCCCAAACAAAAAGTTTTTGGAAGCCCCGACCGCTGGCAAAGGTGCGACTTGTGAGAGTTGCGAGATGTGCCCGTGGATGAAAATGAACGACCTGCAACGCCTCAACAATGTGTTATCTGTCGGCAACAACGAAATCAACATCGCCCCCGCCATCCGCGAACAAGCAGCGCGCTCCATTCGGCGAATGGTGGAGTTTGGGCGCGGCTAATTATGAAAGTAATTCGGCTAAAATTGGGTGCTTTAAGTACGAGTGACTAATGAGCAGCGAATCAATCGCCATTAATTCACGCTAATTACCTGAAAAATCGTGAATCAAACCTGTTATCGCCTTCCATTCACGATTAATGATGGAAAAATCGTGAATCAAACCGATTATCGCCTTTCATTCACGATTAATGATGGAAATATCGTGAATCAAACTGATTATTGCCTTTCATTCACGATTAATGATGGAAAAATCGTGAATCAAACCCGTTATCGCCTTCCATTCACGATTAATGATGGAAATATCGTGAATCGCTTGCTATACTCCAATCATGCCAACCCTCAAATCTATTCAAGAAAAAATTCATGCGTTGCGTGAAGAATATAGTGCCTGCACAGAAGGCAAGGAATCACTGTTGGAAATGATCGATGAAGTGGAGACATCTGAAAATATTTATAACTCAAACGCCATAGAAAATTCTACCCTGACGCTCAAAGAAACTGAGCAAATTTTAGCGGACTTAGAATTAGCGCGCGATGTATCTTTGCGCGAAGCATTGGAAGCAAAAAATCTAAACAAGGTAATCGCGTATAAAAAAGAAAAATCTAAAAGCAATCGACTCACCGAAGATTTAATTCTATCTATGCACATGTTACTTCTTAATGGCATTGATGATTTTATTGCCGGACGTTTTCGTAAAAAAAATGAGTTTGTACGAGTTGGCAGTCATATCGCCCCAGCGCCTGAGCATATTGAATTGATGCTTGCGCAAATTTTACTGGACTATACCAACGATACCGACAGTTATTTTCTGGATAAAATTGCCAAGTTCCATTTGGACTTTGAAACCATCCATCCATTTAATGATGGCAATGGTCGTATCGGGCGTGTGCTAATTAACTTTCAGTTATTGGTGATCGGCATTCCGCGCATCATCATTCGCAACAAGGAAAAACAAACTTACTACAAAGCCTTTAATCAATATGGTGAAAAGGGACGAAGCGAAATTATGGAAAAGATTTTTTCACTCGCGTTGTTAGAATCATTGCACAAGAGAACCACTTATTTGCGCGGCGAAAATATCATCACGCTCGCAAAATACACGCGGCAAAATAATCTTTCCGCCTCGGCGCTTGCCAATGCAGCCAAACGCCAAACCATACCAGCGTTCCGCGAAAAAATGATTTGGAAAATCGGTCAACGTTATCAACACCCGGCAAAATCCGTCGGGTAATTATAATTGATTATTATTATGCGCATAATGCTGAACTACTCTGACAAAATATCACCCCGTTACAACTCATGCCTCCAATCGTCGTCTGCGCACTGTATAAATTCACCGCCCTGGATAATCTTGAGCAATTGCGTTTGGGTTTGTTGGCGGTGATGAAAGCACATGATGTGCGCGGGACATTGTTGCTGGCGGATGAAGGAATCAATGGCACGATTGCCGCGAGTCGTAGTGGAGTGGATGCAGTGTTGGCGTGGTTGAATCGGCAGCCGCGGTTGGGTGGCATTCAGCCATCTGAATCGTTCACCGATGTCGCACCGTTCAAGCGCTCCAAAGTTAAACTCAAACAAGAAATCGTAACCTTCGGCGTGACTGGCATTGACCCCGCACAGTCCGGCGAATGCGTTGCCCCGAAAAACTGGAATGCGTTGCTGGAGGCCGATGATGTGTTGGTGGTGGATGTGCGTAATCGGTATGAAACAAAAATCGGCGCGTTTGAGGGCGCAGTGAATCCCGACACCACTAATTTTCGCGAGTTTCCAGCGTTCGCCGAGCAACATCTTGACCAGCACAAGCATAAAAAAATTGCGATGTATTGCACTGGCGGTATCCGCTGCGAAAAGTCCACGGCGTATTTAAAGCAGCGGGGATTTGATCAAGTGTTTCATTTGCGCGGCGGAATATTGAACTACTTGGCATGCGTGCCGCAAGTTGAATCGCGCTGGCAGGGGGAATGTTTTGTGTTTGACGACCGAGTCGCGGTCACTCATCAATTGGATAAAGGCGGTTATGCTCAATGCCACGCCTGCCGCGCGCCGCTCTCGCAAGCCGAGCAACGCAGCGATAAATATATCCCCGGTGCCGCTTGTCCGCATTGCCACGACCAAGCATCCGCCGCCGACCGCGTGCGATATTTAGAGCGACAAAAACAAGTTGATTTAGCAAGCGAGCGGGGCGTTGCGCATATTGGTCCCGAAGCAATGGAAGCGCGACACCGGCCGATAAAATCGCCGGGGGACTCCACCGAATAAAATGTCAAATAAAAAACCAACTCTAGAGACCGAATAAAAAAAACATGCGCGGTCGGGTGAATTCACACAAATGCGCGTACCATCGCCGACAAACCCTTTTAGTTGTGGCATGCTGGATGCCAATAGGACATCCACCAATCTGGTAGCGCTCACCTGCAGCGATCAACATGGCTAAAACTGAAAAACATCTGCGCCGCCGCCGGCGCGGAATCCGTGACGACATTCGGCAACTGGGGAAAGCCGTGCTGGCGGTTGGTTTCGTCAATTTCTTCATCAGCACGACCACCTCGCCAACCAGCGCAGCGTTACTGACGGTGGTCGGGTTAGTTTTTTGGTTGGTGGCGACTTTTTTGTTTCGGGCTTAACTTGACACGGAAACGGTAACGCCGTAAAAAGAAACCATGCATCCTCTTTTTTATCTCTCTCTTGCCATGGTCGGTGGCGGCATGATTATCGCGCTGTGGATTACTGACCAGCAAATTAAAAATCTTCGCAAGCGTAAGCGCGATCGCAAGCGTACCCGGTCTGCGTAAGGTTTCTCTGGCGACCGTCTTTAGTCGCCCATTCCGAAGCCGCTGTGGGTACTGAAGTTACTGCGTTTCCTGCGATTCTGGTTTCCTTGGCAACAGAATCAACACGACTCCGATTAATATAATTCCGCCGCCGCCGAACACCACGGTTTCGGGTATTTCATGTAGCCATAACCACGCCATGATGATGACGAATATCGGTTGTAGAAAAAGGAAACTGGTGACCACCCCGGTCGGCAGTTTTGATAAGGCATAGAACAATAATAAAAAGCCGACGCCGCTCGAAAAAATCCCCATGATGACGACATACATCAACGCATCGGCCGGTGCTTGCAACGCCGCTGCGGTAGTTTGTGGGAGCAGATATAAAAGTGGTAAGGTGCCGGCGATGGTGGTGTAGGCGGTCATGGAGAGTGGCGAATAGCGGGTGAAAAAAGGTTTTTGGAAGACGAAATAAATGGAAATGGATAGCACCGCAATCACTAACATTAAGTAGCCGATGAATTCGCCACCAGTGCCTTTGCTAAATGCAATCATCGCGACTCCGCCAAGGCTGATGCATATCCCGCACCAGGCTATCGTCGGCAGTTTTTCGTGCAGAAAAAACCGCGCTAACAGGCTAGCGAAAACTGGATTGGTGGTGATAATCATGGACGCAGCCCCGGCCGCCACCCGCTCCAAGCCATGCAAAAACAACAGTTGATAAATAGTAATCCCTAACACGCCGAGCAAAAATAGGGATGGCAAATCGCGCCATTTCGGCAACCTAAAATACCCCATGGAGAACAGCGTCCAATAAAAAGCGCAAGCCACGAGATGACGCAGCAGCATTAATTGCTCAACGCTGAAATACGGGAATACCGCCTTGCTCGCCGGAAACGCAAACGCCCACAGCAACACCGCAAATAATGCTGCAAGGAGAGGTTTTTTGCGAGAAATTATGGCACTCATTGAGGTTGTCCCAAGCGCGATTTGAGGGGGTGGAACATGCGCATGAGCGGTGTAATTATAATCGCGCTGGCACACGGCGATGGCGATTTTCGGCACTGGATATTGCCAACTTCAATTCAGTTCAATCCAATTCAATCCAACCAAAAATCGCGCGCAATTTTTACGCCGCATGCATCGTAAATGCCGCCATAATACCAACCCATGAAAGATCCGGCGGACAATTTGCAAGTGTATCTGGTGGGCGGTGCGGTGCGCGACCGCTTACTCGGCTTGGCGGTGCGCGATCGCGATTGGGTGGTGGTCGGTGCGACCCCGGATGACATGCTCAAACTGGGTTTCAAGCCGGCCGGCGAAGATTTCCCAGTATTTTTGCACCCGCATACCAACGAGCAATACGCCCTCGCGCGGCGCGAACGCAAAACCGCTCGCGGCTATCGCGGCTTCGCCGTCATCAGCGATGCGAATATCACCCTGCAACAAGATTTGCAACGTCGCGATTTGCGTATAAACGCCATCGCGATGGACGCTCACGGCAATTTGATTGATCCGTTTGACGGCGCCGGGGATATTGCGCGGCGAACCTTGCAACATGTTTCCCCGGCATTTTGCGAAGACCCGGTGCGCGTATTGCGCGTGGCGCGTTTTCAATCTCGCTTTGACAAACTGGGCTTCCAGGTGCATCCGGCCACGCGGGCGTTGATGGCGCACATGGTGGAGAACGGCGAAGTGGATGCGCTACAACCGGAGCGCGTGTGGCAGGAATTGCACGGCGCGCTTGTTGAAACTGCAACGGCGCGTTTTATCCAAGAACTGCGTGCATGCGGTGCGCTGGCGAAAATTTTGCCGGAAGTGGATGCGCTATTTGGCGTGCCGCAACCGGCCGCGCATCATCCTGAAATTGATACTGGACTGCATGTCATGCTCGCATTGGATGCGGCGCACCGGCTAAGCGATGACCCGCGGGTGATTTTTGCCGTGTTGGTTCACGACCTCGGCAAAGCATTGACTCCTGAAAATGAATTGCCATCGCATCGCGGCCATGAAAAATCCGGGTTGCGTCTGGTGAAGGCGATGTGCGAACGGTTACGGACGCCGGAAAAATATCGCAAACTGGCGTTGCGCGTATGCGAATATCATTTGCACCACCACCGCATGGCGGAGCTCAAACCGTCCACAGTGCTGACGCTGCTGGAACAACTGGATGGATTTAGGCAACCCGATAATGTGGGGTTATTCAGTTTGTGCTGCGTCGCCGATTTACGCGGCCGCACTGGCATGGCAGAAGCACAATGCCCGCAGTCGGCGTTGTTGCAGCGTTATCACCACGCCGCTCGCTCGGTAGATGCCGCCGCCATCGCCGCTACGGTCACCGCAACCATCGGCGCAGATAAATCAAGCGGTGCGAAAATAAAAAAAGAAATCGCCCGCCAACGAACCGCCGCCATCGCTATGATTAAAAAAACGCAAGAAAATCCTCTGAAAACGGCGAAGTAATGAAACTTCTGAAAAGATGCAAACATCTAATCTAGTTGTTTTTCATTGCTCATGTTTTCTGCAATATCATGGGTTATAGATTCGCTCTTACCAAGCATTAGAAAAATATCAACCGCGCTCAATTGGTCTAATTTTTCTTCCGCAAAAGTTTTTAAATTGCCAACCAATTTTCAGATTCCCTATCTCTACCAAGCGATAGATCTCATGATATTAACTTAACCAACCGCTGATTAAAACTCAAAAATAGATAATAATCATCGGAGTACTCAGTGAGATTATTTTGCACCCGCACATTTGATCAAATACATCATCGGACAAACACAACCAACTAACTACCAATAAAACCAAACTCCAGATGATGATTGATTGAGATGGTTTGTTAAATTGTGCATTAACTTTGATGACTCATAAATTTCCAATGAAAGAAATAAGCGAGCTCAACGCCGAACAAATGGGTCATCGATTGACTGGTTTTGGAATTAACTTGCTGGTCAAGTGCGTTGACCGAAGCGCAAAATTTCTTCATGAAGTGTTGCGCTTTGCGATACTCCGCCAGTCCGCCGATTACGCGGTCCTGGCGCATCGCAAGCGGTTGTATCAGTTGCATGCCGATGCCACTTATCACACCCATCCGCTGGCTGCGCATTTGCCGCAAGTTGAATTGCGTGGTGCCGGAGTGGAGTTGCGATTGTATCAAATGAGCCCCGATCACGCTGAGCGGCGCGCACGCAACGGTGGTTATCAAATCTTGCAATCTACTGCCGACAAACCGCATGGTCTGCGCGAATGTTTTTTGCTTGACCCAGACGGTTATTGCTGGGTGCCGTCGGTGAAAACAAATAAAATACATAAAAATATTGGCAGCGTACGCGAATGAATGCTGACCACGCTATCCGCGGTATCCTGTTTGATAAAGACGGCACGCTGTTGGATTTCAACGCCACTTGGCTCGCGCCTTACCGACGCGCGGCGGAGTATTTGCAGGAACATTTTGGTGCGTGCGCGAATGCTGATAAACTGCTGGCGCGTGGCGGATTTATCGCTGAATCGCAAACTTGGCAGCCCGATTCGCTATTGGCTTCGGGGCATAATTGCGAAATTATAGATTTCTGGGAGCAAACCATCGGTGCGCCGCTGAACGATGCGGTGCGCCGTGCCGTTGAGAAAATATTCACCCTACCGAGCGATGCGCATGTGCCGGCCGTTGATGATTTGGGTGCGTTGCTGAGCCGTTTGCGCGCGTGCGGCATGCGTCTCGGCGTCGCCACTATGGACACCGAAGCCAACGCCCATAACATGCTACGCGCGCATCGCGTGGATGCGCTGTTTGATTTTGTGTGCGGTGCCGATAGCGGTTATGGGATAAAACCGGACGCGGGTATGGTGCTGGCTTTTTGCCGCGTTTGTGCGTTGCGAAGCGAGCAGGTGATAATGGTCGGGGATAGCCCGAAAGATTTGCACATGGGAAAAAACGCATGCGTGGCGCTCACCGTGGGCGTATTGACTGGTGCTCATAGCGAAGCCGACCTCGCACCGTGGGCGGATTTGGTGCTGGAGAATATCGCCGGATTGCAGTCTATCGTAGATGAATCTAGGCTAGATTGTACGCCAACATGAACCGCCATGCCCACGCTACATATGAAACTTATCACCGAAATCGGTATCCAAGGGGAATATAAAAGAATGCATCAACGAACGCTGGCGACGATTTCGCCGCCAGCGGATTAACCCACCAAACAACCATGACTGCACCCGCAACAACGCAAAAATATCCCAAGCCGACCGACGCCGAATTGCGCGCGCGGCTAACTCCGCTGGCGTATCAAGTTACCCGTTGTGATGCCACCGAGCCGCCGTTTGATAACCAACACCATGATGAAAAGCGCGCTGGTATTTATGTTGATATCGCAAGCGGCGAACCGTTATTTTCATCCCATGACAAATTTGATTCGGGCACTGGCTGGCCGAGTTTTACTCAGCCGTTGGAGAAAGATCACATCGTTGAGAAAACCGATTTCAAGTTGATTTGGCCACGCACCGAAGTCCGGAGTTTTCACGGGCAATCCCACTTAGGACATGTTTTCAAAGACGGGCCGGCATCCACCGGATTGCGTTATTGCATGAACTCGGCGGCGCTGCGTTTCGTCCCCTTTGCCGAATTGGAAAGTGCCGGTTATGGTGATTATTTGGCGTTATTTAATGAATAATATTGTGCGATTGTTGACCGATTTGTCATGGGTTTCATCATGTCGTTTGGCCTATCGTTTGCTGGCATGTGCGTTGCTTGGCGTATCGCTATCAGCAATCGCGGTCGCCGAGCAATCGGTGGAGAGCAGGCAGATATCGCTCGTCAGTGGCGCGTTCAAGACCCCGGTGATTGAACTGTACACCTCCGAAGGATGCAGTAGTTGTCCACCGGCGGATAACTGGTTGCGGCAGCTTGGCCAGTCGTTGGACGAGAATTTCAACGCGGTGCCGTTGGCGTTTCATGTTGATTATTGGAATTACCTCGGTTGGACTGATGCGTATTCCAAGCCATCGTTCACCACACGGCAACGCCAAGTCCCAGCGAACCGCCGCCGAGGCGGAATCTACACGCCGGAATTTGTGGTGGATGGGCGCGAAGCGCGCGGTGGCGACGCAGCGTTGCGATTGATACGCAATGCCAATTCGCAACCAGCCACGGCGACCATCCGCGTGCAAGTATTAAACCGCACTCCGAATGAAAACACGAATGAAAACACCGACACCGATCATATTGAAGCGCGCATAGAAGTGGAAAACCACGCCGCTACTGATGATGCCCATGCCTATTTGGCGATATTTGAGAGCGGTATCACCCGCGAAATCGGCGGTGGCGAAAACCACGGCAAGACCCTCAAACACGATTTCGTCGTGCGTTATTGGAGTCAGCCGATTATCATTCGTCGCGGTGCCAATCAGGCTGGTATTGAAGTGAAAATCCCGGCGGATTGGAATCGCCCCAACCTCGGCTTGGCGGTGGTGGTGCTGGATAGCAATAGCGGTGAGACTATGCAAGCGGTGCGCACTTCGCTGGCGCTGCTGTTTGCCGGTTAGGTATTTTTTATTCCCCTGCGGTGCGCCGTCGTTACGAAATTTTCCACCGAATGCCCGGCGAATCGCTGTTCACTAATCTCGTCGCAGGCGTTCGGAAAGGGCGATGGGCGTCGGATAACGCAGCACGACCCAATAGACTGAAACGACAAAACTGATAAGGGTGGCGAGTTGCACGGCGTAAAAAGCCGGGTCGGAAATGACGCCGTTTTGCCGGGCGACGAATACGATCAACAGCGAAAACTCGCTCAATTGCCCGAGGCGGATGCCGGTCTCCCAAGCAAGTTTATCGGATTCCGCTTGTTTGACCAGCAGAAAGCGAAACACCAGCGGCTTTAGCAATAACAAACTGCCGGCGATGAGGGCGGCCGGAATCGCCACTTGCCAAGCGGCGACCAAATCAAAGCCAGCGCCGAGTCCGAAGAAAAACAATACCAAGAAAAAATCCCGTAGCGGCTTCAAGTTCTCAGCAATGTGCACAGCGATGGGTCCGGTAGCGATGGCTACGCCGGCGATGAAAGCGCCGATTTCGTAGGATAACCCGAAGGTTTGCGCCAGTTGCGCGAGACCTAAGCACCAACCGATGGCGAGCAGGAAAATGTATTCTTGAATGCGGTCAAATCGGGTGAATAATTTTTGCAATAACCACCGCTGACCAAACCAAGCGACCGCGCCGAGGGCGGGTAAGGCGAGAAACAGCAGCGCAATGTTGAAGCCCGACGATGGCTCGCCGCGCAATCCGTGGACAACCAGCAACGCCACAATCGCGATTAGGTCTTGCAACAGCAATACGCTAATGATGACCTCGCCGGTGCGGCGGTGATGCAATACCGTGGTGGGCAAAAGTTTCAGCGCGATGATGGTGCTGGAAAAAGAGGCGGCGATGCCCACTAATAAAATGTCGCCGCCGCCAAAACCGTGACTCCAAGCGATGAAGCCGGCTACCAAGGCAAAAACCAATGCGCTGAATAAGGTGACCAAGGTGGTCTCGCGCAGTAGGTGAAAGAGTTTTTGCGGCGATAGATTGAGTCCAAGTAGAAATAATAAAAATATAATTCCGATGCGGGCGATGTCTTGTATCAGCTCGGCGTCGGTGACCAACGCCAAGCCCCAAGGACCTAAGATAGCACCCAGCGCGAGGTAGGCGACTAACATTGCTTGGCGCAGATAGAGCGCCGCGGTCGCTAACATGGCAGCACCGCTGAATATTAGGAACAGCGAAAAAATGATTGATTGGGACGCCGAATCGCCGTGCATCAGATTGCTCTCTCGCAATGTTGGCGCATGCCATGTTGCGCCGGGTGGGTGGAATAGGTTGCTATGAATAATTGCATTTCCGCACTACAATAACAGCCCTACCATAACAACACGATAATAACCGCCGCCAAGCGCACGCGTCACGCAAATAATCTATGCCAACCGACTCGAAACTAACCCACTTTAACGAACGCGGCGAAGCGCACATGGTGGATGTTGGCGGCAAGCCGGCGAGGATGCGCAAAGCGGTGGCTGAAGGCTGGATTACTATGCGTGCCGACACTTGGGCGATGCTTGGCGACGGCGCATCCAAAAAAGGCACGCACAAAAAAGGGGATGTCCTCGCAGTCGCACGGGTCGCTGGCATTATGGCAGCTAAGCGCACCGCCGAACTGGTGCCGCTGTGCCATCCGCTCATGCTGACGCATGTTTCAGTGGAGTTTTCATTGATATCAACACCGGCGGTATCAACAGCAACAGTGACGCTCGACCAGCCGGATAACGCCGTGCATTGCATCGCAACCACCGCTACTTTGGAGCGCACTGGCGTGGAAATGGAAGCGTTGACCGCCGTGCAAATCGCACTATTGACTATCTATGATATGTGTAAGGCAATGGACCGGGGGATGGAGATTTGCAATGTCCGGCTGGTGCATAAATCCGGGGGGAAGTCTGGGCAATGGGATCGCCCGGTGGGTAAAACATAATGTTGATGCCGCCGCCGATCAGAAATAAAAATCATGCAATCACGAACGCGCCATCTTTTTCGGTGACCAAAAAATAAAAATGCCGAAAACCACAACGCCCGCCACCGCAGATTGGTGTGATACCGATCCGGACTCGGTTAGTGCCGAGCGTGCGCAGCAACTAATCAAGGAAACAGTCACGCCAGTGTCTCAAGTGGAGACCGTGGCGGTGCGCGCGGCGTTGGGCAGGGTTGCGGCGTTGGCTATTAAGAGCCATGTGCGGGTGCCTAATCACACCAACTCCGCCATGGACGGCTACGCAATCAACGCCCGCGAGTGGTCGGGCGCGTTCACTCAGACCGGCGGCAAACAACCACCACAAAAATTACAAATCATCGGCGTTTCCTTTGCCGGAAAACCGTATCACGGCACGGCCGGCGATGGTCAGTGCGTGCGCATAATGACTGGCGCGGTGATGCCAGCCGGCACCGACCGCGTGGTTATTCAGGAACAAGTCGCGCGGGTGGGCGACACCATTACCGTGCCGACCGCCGCTATTGTTATGGCTGGTGCTAATGTTCGCCGTGCCGGGGAAGATATGGAAATCGGCGAACTCGCTATCGCGGCTGGTCGGCGGCTGGGCCCGGCTCATTTGGGGCTTGCGGCATCGTTGGGATTTTCCGAATTGCCAGTGCTGCGCCGTCCGCGGGTCGCCTTTTTCTCCAATGGCGATGAACTGCGCGCGGTGGGCAGCGCGTTGGCGCGCGGCGAGTTGTATGATTCCAACCGCTACACGCTGTATGGCATGTTGTCCGGGCTCGGGGTGGAGATGGTGGATTTGGGCATCGTGCCCGATGATGCCGCCGCCGTCAGCGTGGCACTTGAACAAGCGGCCGCCTGCGCCGATGTTGTGATAACCAGTGCTGGCGCGTCGGTGGGCGAGGCCGATTACCTCGGCGCAACCGTGGCGCGCATCGGTCAAGTGGTTTTTCATAAAGTGGCGATTAAGCCAGGCCGGCCGCTGGCGTTTGGCAAGCTGGGCGCGAGTTTGTTTTTCGGGCTGCCCGGCAATCCAGTTTCGGTCATGGTGACCTTCGAGATTTTTGTCAAGCCGGCCCTCAGGCAACTCGCTGGAGAAATCGCAACTGAGCCGTTGCGATTCATGGCGCAGACCACATCAGCGTTGAAAAAACGCGCCGGGCGGGCGGAGTATCAGCGCGGCGTGTTAACCATGAATGCCGGCGCGAATGCCAAGGTGAATGCTGGGGCGAATGTTGATGCCACTATGGTGGTGCGCTCGACTGGCGAACAGGGGTCGGGAATCTTGAGTTCTATGGACGAAGCCAACTGCTTCATCATCTTACCCACCGATTCCGCTGGCGTGGCGGCCGGCGAGTGGGTTGAGGTGCGCCCTTTTGCGCCGGGTGATTAATGGCAATTCGGATGCTGTTATTGCCTAATCACGCCCAACACGCCATCCCACACGCAACCGTCCAGCACGAACAATCGCACATTAGGCAGCGCATTAGATACGCATTTAGCCACACATGAGCGGAATCACACGGTTGCACTCACCAGAACCTCGTTACCAAGCAACGAATCATGGGTGCACAAAGGCGCATCCCGCGTTTCTAGCAAAACTGGAGTGTGCGTCTGCGTTATCCGTAGTGACGCTGAGAGGAGGAGAATCATCCCGGTCCATCGGGATGATTTTGTAAAGACCGTGAAATTAAGCTGGGTCTACGTTCTCTGCTTGAGGGCCTTTTTCGCTGTCCTTAACTTCAAATTCAACTTTTTGGCCATCATGGAGGGTTTTTCGCCCTTCACCGTTAATTGCGCGGTAATGCACAAAAACATCAGCACCTTCCGCTCGCTCAATAAAACCAAAACCTTTGGTGTCGTTAAACCACTTTACGGTTCCAGATATTTTTTCGTTTGACATACTTACCTCGTGTTTCTAAAATTACAAAAAAATGCAGCTTCTCGTGAAGCCATACTCACCAATGCCCGATAATCATGGGCACTGAGCGGAATATAACACCATTGGAGGCGGGTAAGTTGCAAAATAACCAGAAATGCAAATATTTTTTCCACTCGTTACGGCGTTATTTGCGCTTCGGGTTGAGTGTTTTTCAGTTCCAACAAGGTTTGCGACAGCGTGGCGATTTCAATTTTCCGCTCGTTGCCGGTGGCGCGGTGTTGGTATTCAACGATGCCTTCGGCAAGTCCACGCTCGCCCACCACCAGCCGATGGGGAATGCCGATGAGTTCCATATCGGCAAACATCACGCCGGGTCGTTCGTCGCGGTCATCCAGCAACACCTCAAAGCCGTTGCGCTGCAGGTCATCATGCAAATCCAGCGCAGTTTGTCGCACTTTGTCCGAACGGTGAAAGCCAATCGGCACGATGACCACCTCGTAGGGGGCAATGGCATCGGGCCAGATGATGCCCTTTTCGTCGTGATATTGTTCAATGGCGGCGGCGATTACGCGGGTGACTCCGATGCCATAGCAACCCATTTCCATTGCCACCGCGCGCCCATCTTCGGCTAGCACGGTTGCGCCTAATGCTTTGCTGTATTTGCTGCCGAGTTGAAAGATATGCCCCACTTCAATGCCGCGGACGATGGTTAATGTGCCGTTGCCGTCGGGGCTGGGGTCGCCGGTGACGATGTTGCGCAGGTCGGCGATTGTTGGCAATGAAAGGTCGCGTTGCCAGTTGATGCCGAAATAGTGCTTGTCTTCTATATTCGCGCCAGCACTGAAATCCGCCAGCATCGCGACGCTGCGGTCGGCGATAAACGGAATCGGCAAGTTGACCGGACCCAGCGAGCCTGGTCCGGCACCGATGGCGGCGCGGATTTCGTTCTCGTCAGCCATGCGCAGCGGGCTCGCCACCTCGGGCAGATTGGCCGCCTTAATCGCGTTCAATTCGTGGTCGCCGCGCACCAACAAGGCAATCAGCCCATACCCCGATTGCTTGGACGCTTCCACCACCAAGGTCTTGATGGTTTTTTCAATCGGCAGGCCGAAGTTTTCCAACAATGCTTGAATGGTCTTGGTATTAGGCGTATCCACCAAGCGCATGGCTTCGCTACCCGCTGCCCGTTCGCCGGGCGGTGCCAACGCTTCAGCCATCTCCAAGTTGGAAGCGTAGTCGCCGCTGGTGGATAACGCGATGGCGTCCTCGCCGGATTCGGCAAGCACATGAAATTCAACAGAGGTGTCACCGCCAATGCTACCGGAATCGGCCGCCACTGCCCGATAATGCAATCCCAGGCGGTCGAAAATCGCGCAGTAGGTTTGCTGCATCAAGTGATAGGCTTGCTGCAGCGAAGCGCGGTCAATGTCAAATGAATAGGCGTCTTTCATGATGAATTCCCGCCCGCGCATAACGCCGAAACGCGGGCGAATCTCGTCGCGAAACTTGGTTTGGATCTGGTAAAAATTGGCGGGTAATTGGCGGTAACTACGAATCTCGTTTTTCACCAGCGTAGTAATCACTTCCTCGTGCGTCGGACCGAAACAAAATTCGCGCTGATGGCGGTCGCTGAAGCGCAGCAATTCGGGCCCGTATTCCTCCCACCGACCAGATTCTTGCCACAACTCGGCCGGCTGCACCGCCGGCAATAACACTTCCTGCGCACCGGCGCGGTTCATTTCCTCGCGGATAATGCGTTCCACCTTGCGCAGCACATTGATACCGGTGGGTAGCCAGTTATAAATACCGGCCGCCACGCGACGAATTAGCCCGGCGCGCAACATCAATTGGTGGCTGATAATCTCGGCGTCGGCGGGGGTTTCTTTGAGGGTGCCAAGCAGGCGTTGGGAAGTGAGCATGGGCTAATTAGCGATGGATGAGTAAAGCATGGACGGAGTGAAGCAGTGAATGATGGGCTAAATAATCATGGGCTAAATACGCATGGGCTTTGGGGGTTGCGGATAATAAATTCGCACGCCAGCAATTCGCTCGCTGTCCAGGCTCACACACATCTGCGACCATTAAGAAGATAAAAAGCCTAACGTGTTAAATCATACCGCAGTTGGGCGATGGCTGACCATGTTAGTGAAGTGGCGATTGCTCGATTAAAGAAACTGGAAGGCTATG
>WASV01005608.1_pt1 | contig 17637 bp, 23 predicted proteins | sample 5698531 | NCBI WGS metagenome assembly WASV01 (sample SAMN11175559, study PRJNA528189) | sponge metagenome | isolation source: marine sponge | host: Myxilla | place: Antarctica: Western Antarctic Peninsula, King George Island | collected 2013-01 | reverse complement strand
TTTTTTATGATTTTCCATAGCCTCTCCGTTATTAAATAATGAAGTACGCATTTGAAGCCAGAGACATGATTATTTTTTGTAATAGTTTTTAATTGTTATATTAAAATAGGCAAAATAAGTATGATTTGTAGAATGGAAACAACATTATGATAAAAATTTACAAAAACATAAGAAAAAAACTTAAAACTGGAGATTTAGTGTTGTTTTCTGGAAAGCAAATAACCAGCACCATGATCAAACTATTTACTGCTAGCAAATATTCGCATGTAGGTATGGTACTAAATTTGCGGGAATATGATTATTTAACAATTTGGCAATCAACCAATTCAAACTACAATACTAAGGATTTAGAGTTTGGAAAATTAAGAAAAGGAGTTCAATTAGTACCACTAAGTGCTTATGTTGAAAAATATAACGGTGAAGTTTGTGTTCGTCGATTGAAGAAAAATGGTTCGCTAACAATAACGAAGAAAAATGGTTTTTCAAAAGATAGTATAGACAAACTTATGAAACTTAGGAGAGAATTGAGTGGGAAAGAATATGAGAAAAACATAATAGAATTAATTAAAGCAGCATATGATGGTCCTTTTGGGCATAATAATGAAGACTTATCTTCTATATTTTGTAGTGAATTGGTCGCAGAGGCATATCAAAGTCTTGGTCTACTAAAAGAAGAAGATAAACCATCTAATGAATATACGCCAGCCGATTTTTCTGAGTCAAGAATGGAAAATTTAGAGGATAATTTTTCTCTTGGTAAAGAGATTATTTTGAAATATAGTTAACAGATTCTAACAAATCATTCTAAATACAAGGCTTTGGTATTATTTTTCTTAATACCTTTTATCCCGCTGGTTAATACACTCATAACTCATTTTTTAGCAATGCTATTATGTTGTTTTGAATTGTGATTTTGCTTGAGATATTTGGGTTTATTGTATATTCACTTTAAAAATACCACTTCTAGCAACACAAACATCATTTGTTACAATAAAACACTCCACCCAATGGCTTCCAGTATAGCCTGTTACCTCTTTTCTAATTAACCCACCAACTCCAGCAGTTTGTGCTTGAAAATTTCCCCTCTCAAACATCCTGCTTGTTTTGCTTCTTGTCCTGTATTAACAACTTGCCAATAAACATCAAACGGTTTTGTTGCATTGGTATTTGCCTGAAATATCAATTGACAATCTTTGTCTAACAATTTCTCTGAGTTAAATATACTTCCATCTACTTTCGCAGTTATTGAGAGAGTATAGTAATTTGCTATTTCCCATTTTGGTACCTCTACATAAGTCAATCTTAAAGCATTTTCACTAAAATCAAGGATCTTGTCTTTTGAACAATCGGGACGCTACCCTTTTTATTACAATCAATAAAATATATAGTAAATATTAAAGGGTTAGTTTGTTATAATTTCAGCATTAAAAACAATATTCTATGATAATAATTACAGATAAAAGGGTAGCGTCTCTATAATTTTTATAATTTTCCTTTATTAGCAAGCTGACTTTATTAATGTAGTTACTATGATTTTAGAGTTTGATTAAATTTTGCTAAACAAATGTTTCTCTTATCTATTTTTTGCTAGTTAGGTGGCTGGCTGGATAAAGGAAATAGTATTAACAAAAAACAAGGTGAAAGTATGAGTAAAACACAAAGCATTAAAAATATAATAGAGACTAAAAATACTATTAAAGATCAAATGAAAACTATAAGCTGTGATTCATTTGAGGGGCAGAATTTTGGTGATGAAGGGGAATACACTTGTAAAAGTCTTTATGCGGAGTTAGGGGCTTTATTAACCGATATTACAGCATTAACTAAAGCACCTAAGCAGTTTTTACATCTGTCAAATTATAATGAAAGAGATAATATTTATCAGTGTTTGCAGAGTGTATCTGACCGGTTGACAGACCCTGAACAGATACAAAATCAACTAAATAGATTAAAAGAAGCAATCCGTCCTTTTCATATTCGCTATACAAGTGATAGATTTGTAGAGTTTAACGATGAATTGTTAATATTAGCGACCCAAAAACAAGAACTGTCGCAACAGTTAGAAAATTTAAAACTGGTTATTAGCAATAAGGAGCAATCTAATCAATTATTAAAGGGTCTAAAAATCCAACAAATTGCCAGTTACAAGGGCTTGGTTTTGTGCGGGTCACTATATAAAAATTAAGAATATAGCAGAAGATTATGCTTATAAAACTGTTTTAGCAGAATCTATTGTAGGATTTTCAGAGCAATTAAAAGATAGCGATGATAACAAAATCTATCAGGATTATATGGAAAAAATGTTAACAGAAATACATCATCATCTACTTAAAAATCATAAAAAACACGAAAAAACTTCTGCTTACGATGATTTATATAGTAAGTTTGTAAGTCTAGTCAAAAATAAAGATAGCGCAGGGTGAAGTTGAAACAATCAGACTTAAAGTATAGTTACCTTACAGAATACTTTAAAAGAACAGCTTAACTAAAGTTTAACTAATGCTAGTAATGGCAATTCATTCAAATAACTAATTTGTTGAATAATGTAGCTATTTTTGCCCTCTAAAGACCATTGTATTAGATATGAATGTTAGATAAATGTGGCATTTTAATGATTGTTTGTGCAAAGGTCTCTTTTTATAAATGGTGTTAGACACTCGGTAGAGTTACCCCTGTTTGACCCTGGTATTTACCATCTCTGTCTTTATATGAAGTTTTACAGTCTTCATTTGCCTTAAAAAATAACATTTGTGCCACCCCTTCATTAGCATAAATTTTGGCAGGTAAGGGTGTTGTGTTGGAAAACTCAAGAGTTACATGTCCCTCCCATTCTGGTTCAAGCGGGGTTACATTAACGATAATGCCACATCGTGCATAAGTGGATTTACCCAAGCAAATCACCAAGGTAGAGCGAGGGATTTTAAAATATTCAATCGTTCTGGCTAGAGCAAATGAGTTGGGTGGAATAATACAAACCTCAGAATTTAATTCTACAAAACTATCAGCGCTAAAATTTTTAGGGTCAACAATACTGTTATTGATATTAGTAAAAATTTTAAATTCAGGTGCACAGCGCACATCATAACCATAACTAGAAGTGCCATAAGAGATAATTTTTTGCTCATTGGCTGTTCTAACTTGCTCAGGGCTAAATGGACTAATCATTTGATGATTTTGTGCCATTTCTGTAATCCATTTGTCTGATTGTATGCTCATAATTTTTTATAAATAATGTTAGCGAATTTTAAGGCTAGATAGCCCGATTAAAACTAAGATGAAAGTGATCATCCAAAATCGAACAATAATTTTTGGCTCACTCCAGCCTTTTTGCTCAAAATGGTGGTGAATGGGTGCCATTAAAAATATACGCTTTTTGCGTAATTTGTAAGAACCCACTTGTAATATTACTGAGACGGTTTCTAAGACAAAAATACCCCCAACAATAGGTAATAGCAATGCTTGATGAACACTAATAGCAATAACTGCTAAGATCGCACCTAGTGAAAGAGAGCCAACATCGCCCATAAAAATATCAGCAGGGTAGGTGTTAAACCACAAAAATCCTAGACCAGAACCAATCAAAGCGCCGCAAATAATAACGATTTCAGCATTATAAGCCAGATAGGGAATATTAAGATAATTAGCAAAATTATAATTACTCGCCAAATAGGCAAACACCCCAAAAGTCGCTGCAATTAAGATAACAGGCATAATGGCTAATCCATCCAGGCCATCGGTTAGGTTGACTGCATTACTGCTACCAACCACTGCAAAATAGACTAATACTAAAAACCCGAATAAACCCAAAGAAAGATAAGTATCTTTAATAAAGGGAATGGTCATGTGATGCATGCCATCTGTGAGTGAAAATAACCAAAGTCCAACAATAATAGCCCCAATAGATTGGGCGATATATTTTTGTTTGGCGCTTAAACCATCGGCTTTTTTATATTTTATTTTTAAAAAATCATCTAAAAAACCAATGCCTCCAAATATCAGTGTTGTGACCAATACAACCCAAACATAGGTATTTTTTAAATCTGCCCAAATCAACACACTCACCATAAAGGCAAATAAAATTAATACCCCCCCCATAGTAGGAGTTCCTGTTTTAACTAGGTGTGTTTGCGGACCATCTTCTCGAACCGTTTGTTTAATTTGATACTGTTTTAACTTATTAATGACATATTGACCTAGTAATAAACTAATGAGTAGGGCGCTTAGCGTAGCAAGTAAAACACGAACCGTTAGATAATGCAGCACCGAAAAACCACTATCTAACTGGTTAAGCCAAGCTAATATTTCTAAGAACATAAATTAAGGGCAGCAAGCTGATTCATAAGTGTTTAATGTATTTTTAATAACTCTATTTCAAAAATCAAAGTTGCTTTAGGTGGAATGATATTATAGCCTTTTTCACCATAAGCCAGCGGATAGGGTGCAATGATTAAACGCTTTTCACCCACTTTCATCATTGGTAATATTTCATCCCAAGCTTTAATGAGTTGCCCCACACCAACCTTGCTAGTTAGAGGTTTATTTTGTTTATAAGAGTTGGCTATTTCTTTGCCATTTTGTAATTTTAAAATATAGTGTGCCTCTACCTTATCTCCTATTTTTGCTTGCTTGCCTACCCCTTTTTTAAGCACAATATAATGTAACCCAGAATTAGTTTTTTGACTATTAAGATAGTTTTTGCTGATAAATTGTTGGAATTTTTTGCTATCTAAATCGCGTAATGCCTTACTTGTTAACCCTAATTGTTTGTGTTGGTTGATAAAGGCAGATTCATCAGTTTGGAAATTTTTTGCCTCTTCACCAATACGGATAATTTCAACTTTTTTAATCACATCCCCTTTTTTAATTTTATTAACCACCTCTAACCCTTTGACTGTTTTGCCAAAAACAGTATGCTTGCCATCTAAGTGTGGCGTTGCTAGGTGGGTGATAAAAAATTGGCTACCATTGGTATTTGGACCTGAATTTGCCATAGATAAAATACCTGCACTATCATGTTTTAGGTGGGTAATCTCATCAGGAAATTTATAACCAGGTCCTCCTGTACCATTACCCAAAGGATCACCGCCTTGAATCATAAAATTTTTGATCACACGATGAAATTTTAGACCATCATAATAAGGTTCATCGTTATTGGCTGAATTTTTTTTATTACCCTGTGCTAAACCGACAAAATTAATAACAGTTAAAGGGGTTTCTTGATAATATAATTTAAGCAAAATATCCCCCTTGTTGGTGATGAATTTTGCATATAAGCCATCAGGCAGTGATTCTTGAGCATAAGTATTAAGGTTGAACAACAGTATTAAGCTAAAAAGTAAAGTTTTCATAAGTATTTTTCTTGTGTAATGATAATAATTAAAGGATAATGATACCTAATTTTTTATTGAGTCAAATATTATGTCCTTACTAATTACAGATGAATGTATTAATTGTGATGTATGTGAGCCAGAATGCCCTAACGATGCCATCTATATGGGCGATGAAATTTATGAAATTGATCCTGATAAATGCACAGAGTGCATGGGGCATTTTGATACCCCACAATGTGCTGAGGTTTGTCCTGTAGATTGCTGTTTGTCTGACCCAGAACGAGTTGAGACTGAAGAGGAATTATTGGCTAAACTAAAAAAATAATTTAGCCCATATTTTGTTATTTGTGCGTTAAATAATGCCAAACCAAGAGGCCTTTGCATAAATATAAAATAATCGGGTTTGCAGTGTTTAGATTTACACCCCATATATTTATACTCCATATATTTACACCTTATATGCTTGGATAAAATCTTAGTGTTACTTATTGCTACTTATTGCCATTTAGTGCTATTTAGTGCTATTCATTGCCAACACGGTGATTTTACCTGAATACGCAAAGGGTAAAGTGGGCGTTATAAGTGTGATTATTGAGTGTATTTGGTATTGGTTAAAGCGAATGATACGCATGACAAATTGCCCCAGCCAAGGCATCCGCTGCATCTATTTGTGGTGCTTTTTCTAATTTTAATAGTTGTTGTACCATAAAGCTCACCTGCTCTTTATTAGCATGCCCTCTGCCAACGGTTGTTTTTTTAATTTGATTAGCAGTATATTCTACAATGGGTAAATTTTGCTGATTAATAGCAGCAATAATTGCCCCCCTGGCTTGAGCTAATTTAATAGTGGCTTCTGGGTTAGGTCTATCAGGTCGCATAAAAATACGCTCAAGTACAACAATTTCTGGCGTATAAATTTTTAACACCTCCTCAATACCAGTAAATAAAATACCTATTTTTTCATGGGTTGTGCCTTTGGTTTTAACACAGCCACTGGCTTGATAACTTAATTTGAGTTGTTGAGCATTAATGACACCAAAGCCAGTAATATTAGACCCTGGATCAATACCAAGAATACGCATTAATGGTAGCATTAGGCATGCTTTTTTGGGTGAGATAAAAAATAAAGCGTGTGGTTTTCATATAGGCACATTATCTAATACACTTAGAGATGTCTGTTTAATAACCAATATAGCGACAAGTGAATAATTGTTGGGTTTGTTGCTAAGATATTTTGAGTGGTTTTGGGTTGAATTATGCAAAGGTCTTAAACGATAAATAACCAGTTTCATAGCAATAGCATATAGTTTTAAACAATAACAATTATACTGCAAATTGTTTGGCTAAAATAAGGTCAAAAATGATATAATTTAGCAACTCTTTTTTAACCCTACTAATAAGAAAATGGCTGTCATTGAATTAAATAAAGAAAATTTTGATAAAACCATCACCAATAATTCACTAATTATTGTCGACTTTTGGGCGCCGTGGTGCGGCCCTTGTAAAAGTTTTGCACCTACTTATGAAATGGTCTCTGAAAAATTTCCAGAAATTATTTTTGCTAAGGTCAATACCGAGGATGAGCAAGAATTAGGGGCAAATTTTCAGATTCGCTCTATCCCTACTTTAATGATATTCAAAGAACAAATTACGATATTTTCCCAAGCAGGTGCTTTGACTCAAGTAGATTTAGAAAACTTAGTTAAGAAAGCCCAAGGTGTTGATATGGAAGTTGTTCGTGCTGAAATAGCTAAAGAAACAGAAAAATCTAAATCTTAATCTTAATCTAAATCCCTAAGCTATTGTATTTGGCATAACGCTCGATAATTTTTTTCATTAAACCCTAAAAGATAGCGCTGCTTGTCTTGTGTTTGGATTTGTAAAATCGGGCGTTTGATTAAACTGCTATTGTTTAATACGACTGTTAAATCTTGTTGAATAATTTTGTCCTTGTTCTTGTCGCTCAGTTGCCCATAAGTTCTAGCGCGCTTATTAATCAACTTATCCCAGCCTACTAAATCTACCAACTGCCTAAGCAGTGTTTCATCTAATTGTTTCTTAAAATCAATAAATTCATAGTTGACTGACTGTGCTGTTAAAAACTTTTTAGCCAACCTGACTTGATCACAATTAGCAATACCGTATAAGTAAATCATTGAAGTATGATTATTATTTTTACAAATAGTATTACTCATATTCTAACACCTCCTTATTATCTTTATTGACTGCAATGGTCAAGCCTTTTTTAGGGTAATGCCATTTTTCTAACTTCTTATTAATAACCTGAATCCTTTTTGGCTCTCCGAATCGCTCTCTAATCACTGACTTTTCTAAATTAACCTTAGGAATAAAACTAATACTATTGACCACTTTAGTCAAAAAATTATTTTGTGTCTGTTGGGTAAAATTGTGTTTAAAACTTTTTGAAGGCATTCTTTGAGTGTCTTGAATATTTTTTAATAAATACTCAATATCCTCTTTATTGGTTATTAGCGTCAATACAACTTGAGCACCTAAAGCAGCAGAGCGAGAGCCTGCTAAAAACACCTCCAAACTATATTTTCCACCATCATCCTCAAATAAAGCCACTTCTGCTTCTGTGCCAAAATATTGCATCGCTTGTGCTAAAGTATCTTCCTTGAGTTTTAATCCAAAGGCAACGGTTTTATTGTTGTTATCAACATAACTATCCCATGGCATTGATTGATTTAATGCTTTATGTGGAATACTATTGGTTGCGTAATAAATGCCTAGAAATACTAACCCTGCCATGAGTAATATTGCCAGTATGATGCGTTTTTCCATAGTTTTTTACAAGCTAACGCTGTAAAGGTGGATGATTATTTTTAACCCGTAACCAATTTAAAGATTTAAAAATAATTTTTTGCTCAACTAAGGTTAGCTCCCATTGGCGTTTTGCCTTAAATTCCATCATAAATAAACCTAGTAAAATGGTTAATATGCCTTGACCTGGTGCAACTAACATAATAACGCCTAACACTAATACAATGGTTCCAAAGGTATTTTTAAGCCACTTTATAGCAATATTTTTTGTCGGTTTAACTTGATAGTGTGGGGTGAAATATTGCACGGGGATTTTGCTTGCTAAATACGGTGACAGTAAAACACTAACCACAAACAAAACAATAGAGAATGTGCTTAATGTAATTAGTAAATCTTGATACTCATAAAAAATATTTAACATGTTAATTATTTGTTTTTGTCATTATAATTTTGATAAATCCGCGACTGACAAAAATAAAGTTTTAATATTATTTAGCAGGCTTAAACGATTTTTCTTAATGGCGTTATCCTTTACATTGACCATAACTTGTTCAAAAAATAAAGCAATGTTAGTTTCTAATCCGCATAAATCTAATATTTTTTCTTGATAATTTTGTTGGGTTTTGCTATTGATTTTTTCTAATTGAGCAAACAATATTCTCTCTATTTCTATTTCAAATAAAGCACTATTTACAATAGCAAGTTGTGTGCTATGTGTATCTTTTAGTGTATTTAAAATACGCTTATTTAAAGTGATTAAACTTTGTGCTTCTGCTTGTTGACTAAAGACCATCAAGGCTTTAATTTTTGCATCAAAATCTAATAAACACCCTGCATCACCTAAGCTGACTGCGTTAAAAACAGCAGCTTGAATGCCTTGCTCAAGATAATACGCTTTAAGCCTATCCATCATAAATTGAATCATTAAATCTTGCGTATTGTCTGGAATAGCTGTTGCTATTTGATGTGATGCAAGTGCGTTTTTTATCAAGTTATATAAATTAATAGTTAACTTGCTTTCAATAATAATACGCGATAGCCCCACTGCAAGTCGCCTAAGTGCATAAGGGTCTTTACTGCCTGTTGGAATTTTATCAATCGCAAAAATTCCTGCGATGGTGTCTATTTTATCAGCAATACTTAATAATGCCCCTAATAGGCTTTGGGGAATTTTATCGCCTGAAAACCCCGGTAAATATTGCTCACCAATTGCTTGAGATACTTGTTCATCTTCTTTGTCATTTTGCGCATAATACCGCCCCATAATGCCTTGAAGTTTAGGAAACTCAACCACCATGCTGCTCACTAAGTCTGATTTAGCTAATAATCCGGCGCGCTTAGCTAATGTAACATTTGTAATATCTGTGATATTTGTCTTATTTTGCTTCTGTGCTAGTAATGCCATTAAGTGTTCTAAACGCAAAGCACGATGATAAACACTGCCCAAACCTTGCATAAAAATAACAGCCTTTAGTTGATCTAACCTAGACTCTAAACTGATTTTTAAGTCTTGTTGCCAAAAGAATTGCGCATCACTTAACCTGGGTCTAATAACTCGTTGATTGCCTGTGATGACCTTATCTAAGGCTTGATTTTTATGTGTTAAATTAGCAACCGCAACAAAGTTAGCCTGAAGTTTTTCTTGCTTGTCAAATACAGGAAAATATTTTTGATGCGACTCCATAGCCAATATTAATACTTCTTTAGGTATGGCTAAAAATTCCTCATCAAACTGACCTATAAATACCTTAGGTGCTTCTACCAAAGCACAAACTTCATTTAATAAAGCTTCATCAATAATAATATTTTTATTAATTTTTTGCTCTAATTGCTTAATTTGTACAACAATATCTGCTCGTCTCTTGTCAAAAGATGGCTCAATAAAAAGCGACTGCATTTGCTTTTCATAATCGCTTGCCTGCTCAATATTAAGATTATTATTTTGTACAAAACGCAAGCCTTGTGTTTGTCTGCCACTGTTTAAATCAAAAACACAGCTAGGAATAATGGCTTTATTCCACAAAGCAAGCAACCAATGCACAGGGCGGATAAAACTATGCTTACCTAAACCCCAGCGCATCATTCTATTGTGGCTGATATGGCTAATCGCCAATGGAATAATTTGACTTAATAGTTGAGGCGTTTGCTGTCCTAATACTTGGGTTTGGTAAAAATAGTAACTAGTTTTGCCCATTTTTTTTTGTATTAAGGTTGAAATATCAGATACACCAACTGATTTAGCAAACCCCATAATGGCTTGTTTTGGTGCTTGAATGCTAGGGCCTTTTTTTTCTATCAGATTATCTGCTTGTTTATCAGGTAATCCACTCACCAAAACTGCTAGTCGTCTAGGTGTTGCAAAAGATTGAATATTGTTGTAATCTAAGTGATGCTGCTTAAGTTGAGCGGTTAAGTTATTTAATAATTGTGCAGATAAGTTGCGTAATAATTTAGGGGGCAGTTCTTCGGTGCCTAATTCTAATAAAAAATGGTTTTGCATATATTTTTTACTCTTTATCAATGTTGAAATTTAACACACCTTGCTCTAATCGGACTAATACTGACTTACCGCATAAACTAGCTGGTACAGTGTCAAATGCCTTATAAATACCTGCAATAGAAATTAGACTCGCCTGAAAATCCTTAACATAAATGGTTGCATTTGTATCACCGTTTATCCCGGCAAATAATTTACCTTGTGCCTTAGCATAAATTGCAATGCTTTTATCTGATAAGGCCTCACTGCCTATCTTAACATTGCCCAGCATAACTAAATCTTTGTTTTTGGCGTAAATTTGATCTACGCTAAATAATTGTCTTGGAGAAATAAGCGGTAATTCAGTATGCCCTTGTTGAATATCACTCTCTAAATTAGATTTAAGACTAGTAGAAGATTGGTTAAATATCGCTAAATTGGAAATTTTAGCAAATGCCAGTAAATCTGCATTCGTAGATTTTAAACCGATGACAATCAGTTGATACTGTGCTAACGCCTCAATCAATATATCTAATTCATCTACGCCCAATTGATCGGTTTGAATACTTAGAATAACTGCTTGATGGCTACTGAGTATATTTTTAGCCAATAAGGATTCTACTAGGTTATTTAACTCGTCAATATCAAACTGCGTAACACTAAGTGTCATGATAGACTCATCAAAAAATTGATTTTTTATTTTCATAAGCAGACTACTATATTGACTCAGTACGATTCAAAAAATGCAGAAAATAATGCATTTTTGGGCGGGACTAAAAAAAGCTGTTTTATGTATTTCATAAGTTGTAATGTGATGCAGTGGTCTTAGCTCTATTATCACAGTATTCACACCATCGCCCAAGCTCATCAATATTAATTAGTAACCTTTGCATAAATACAAGTAATTAGAAAAATGTCAGATTTTGCTTAATTGTTGATTTTAACAAAACCAGCACTAGTATCGTTAAAACTTGTACCATACTTAAAATTATTTGAGATATTGTGGTGATTAAAATCAATCAATGAGTGCTTGGCTTGTGGTTTGGGTTTTTTGCAAATAAGGTCGTATTTTAATGATTATTTATCTTTATGCAAAGGTCTCATGGTAAATAATCAGCATTAATCATACTGGTATCACCTTAACCGCTTGAACAGCAGTCACGCTAACTGCTGTGCTTGGGTTTTAATGGGTTTTTCTTTTATTTTAATTTATGTCATATTTATACAAAATCTATCATTTACAAAACATTATCTTAATATTTCGTACTGTTTATTAATGTTATCTTTAAAGTAATCTGGAATCAAATTCCAATTTAAAACATCAATCAAAAAAGGGATATTGGAATTATTGAGATTTTCTTTAAATGCGATAAACTCCTCCAAATCAATGTCACCACGCACCACAATATCCAAATCACTCGCTTCATGAGCACTGCCATCCACCCGACTACCAAACGCCAAAATATCAAATGATTGGCTAAAATTTTTATGAGCAATGTTTAAAATTACTTGTTTGTCTTGGTCTTTTAATAACATAATTACTTATCTATTGTATCTGATATAACTAGTACCAGTTTTTTAGAGTCAGCAATAAATTGTATCAATAACGCTAAGGTTTTTTCTGCCAAATCAACGCCATAATCATGGGCTGTTTCGTTTCTATTATCGCGATATTCACACCACCTTACAACCTCATCAATGCTGATTAAATCAAACTTGGCCGCACTTCTAAAAATATCTTTAAAGCTTAGTTTGTCCACCGATTTTTTACTGGAAAAATAAAATTGAATGCGTTTTTTTAGTAATTTACCACTCTGTTCTAAAATTAACTCAAATTCTTTAATAACCGCTGCACGATAGACTTTATATAAATCATCATCTTTTTTTTGTTGAGCTAATAATTCAAGTGATAAGGTTAAATTGTCAATACAACTGGTTAAATAATCGGTGTTAATTATCATTGTATTGCCTTAATCTATTGCACATATTCATATTAATTAATACCTGTTCTACTAGGTTTTTAATGGAATTACTGTTGATTTTTATTGCAATTTCTACCATAAATTATTGTTTTTACAAATAGTTATTACAAATAAAAGGGTGGCATCCCTATTATCTATTTTATACATACAACTATTTTAACTATTTAACCTATTGGGGTTTGAATTTAAAGTCGATAATTTCGTCAAAAACCTCCTCAATAGGTGCAAGTGGCAAAGGAGATGCCTTACGAACTGCACTAATAACTGAGATCTCAAAATCTTTTGAAGTATTATTACACTTAATAACATTAACCACTTGAACCTTACCTAAAGTATCTTGTTGAACCAAAACCGTACAGGTCCAACCTGGTTTAAATAATGGAGTATGACGCCAATTTTTAGTTACTTTAGTTTGAATGAGATAAATATAATCTGCTTTTAATGCTTCAATTTGTTTATCAATTCTTGCCTGATTCTCTGCAGTTTCTTCCTCGGCTAAATTTCTATTAAGTTCATGGCTAATTTTGTCTTGTTTGAAGCGTTTAGCAGATTCTGCTCTAGCCAGCTCAATGGCTTTTTTACTGGCTTCAATGCGTTTTTTGGTTGCTAGTATTTTTTGTACTGCTTGTTCTTCTAGCTTTCGTTTTAGGGTGGCTTTTTCAGCCGCTTCTTCTTCTTCTTGGCGTTGTTTGGCAGCTAATTTAGTGGCTTTTTGTTCTTTTTGTTTAGCTGAAATTGCTTTTTTAGTGGCAGCCTCTTCTTGTTTAAGCCTAAGCTGTGCTGCTTTTTTAGCCTTTTCTGCCTTTTGGGTTTCAATTAAAGCTTGTTGCTTGTCAGATATTGCTTTTTTCTTGTCTTTTTGTGCTTTTTTAGTATCTGCAACAGCTTTTTTCTTGTCTTTTTGTGCTTTTTTAGTATCTGCAACGGCTTTTTTGGTATTTGCAACAGCTTTTTTAGTATCTGTTCGCGCTTTTTTAGTATCTGCAACAGCTTTTTTCTTGTCTGACTGTGCCTTACGCTTGTCTGCAACAGCTTTTTTCTTGTCTGATTCTGCTTTTTGTTTTTCACTTAAAGCCTTTTTGCGTGCTCTATCTGCTTTTTTCTTGGCTGTCTGTGCTTTTTTAGCAGCTTTTTCTTCTGTTTTGCGTTTTTTAGCAGCAGTCTTAGCAGCTTTTTCTTCTATTTTGCGTTTTTTAGTAGCAGTCTTAGTGGCTTTTTCTTCTGTTTTGCGTTTTTTTGCAGCGCTTTTAGTGGCTTTTTCCTCTGATTTTCGTGCCTTTGTTGCTTGTTTGGTTTTTGCTTGAGCGGTTTTTTTATTTTTTTCAATACGCGCTAATTCAGCTTTTCGTTGCTGAAAATCTGCTTCTTTTTTAGCAGCAATTCGATGAATTCTGGCTTTTTCTTGCTTGATTAACTCAAAATCAACAGTGATTGTTTTAGGTAAAGGCTCGCTATTACTTTGATTTTTAATCTGTAATTGCTTGATTTTTGGCGGCTCCCAAACAGCTTGGCTCTGATAGGTTAGTAAAACAACAATAAAAATAATATGTAAAACGACAGCAGCACTAAAAGCAATGGGGTATTTTTTAGCAATTCTAGGTAATTTTAAAAAAGGAATGTTCATTGGTCGTTAACTATTGTTGATCAAAAGCTTCTGTCACAAATCCAACTTTTTGCACCCCAGCATCTTTTTGTAAGGAATTTATTAGTTTAATTACCTCACCATAAGCAACCTCTTTATCACCTCTAACCATTACTTGGGCTTTAGGGTCAATACTTTGTGCAGCAAGAACTCTGTGTACAATACCGCTAAGATTTAAATTGTCCCCATCAATAGAATATGCTCCTGTTTTTTTAACACTAATAATCACAGGCTCGCTATCCTTCCACCAATCACCATCAAATACTTCTGATTTTGCTACAGGTAAATCCAATTCAACCCCTTGTTCTAAAATAGGGGTGGTAATCATAAAAATAACCAATAAAACAAGCATAACATCAATATACGGCACAATATTGATTTCTGCATTAGGTTTAGCAATATTTCTAACAGGTAATGGCAACATAATTTTTAAAGGTTAGGGTTATTTTTAACGCTGAAAACGCACGAACAAGTCTTCAATACTATGGGTAAATTTTCTAGAAATGGAATCCACATCTGAACTTAAGCGATTATAAAAAATACTGGCAGGAATAGCAGCAAATAAACCAAAGGCTGTCGCAATTAATGCTTCAGCGATACCAGGGGCAACAATGGATATTGTTGCTTGTTTTACACTTGCTAACCCTAAAAATGCCTGCATAATGCCCCACACTGTGCCAAATAATCCAATATAAGGGCTACTATTAGCAATCAATGCTAAGATGGATAAATCTTTATTAAGTTGATCTGTTTTTTTATTAGCCACAGTGTACATGGCACGGTAAGAGCGTTCAGCACTGGTCTGTTTATCTTGCTTGCTTAAAGTAGAAGCATCCACACCATAATGTAGTTCTTTATAGCCTGAGCTAAAAATTTGTTCTGCACAAGTTTGATTATGTTTTAACTTTGGCATGCCATTATTAAAGGCAATTAAATTATCAATTAGCTTAAGTTTTTTTTCAAAGTTTTTAATTTCTCGATTAGTAGCAATAATTTGATTCTTTTTTGAAAAAACAATCGTCCAAGAATAAACCGACATAATAACTAAAATCAACATAACGCCTTGCACTAGCCAACTTGCATTGATAATCAGGGTTAAGATAGATAAAGTGTGTGCCATAAATATGTCTCCTAGGGATAAATAAAAATTTCTGTAAAAATCTCAATATGATACGCTAAAGAAGGCTTTGAATAAAAATAAAATTGCTGCAATTAGGGTAAATTATGCAAAAAAAATCTCTAAATTAAACTGTTTTTTGGCTTTAAGCCCATATGTATATAAGCCAAATCTGTTGCCATTCTACCTCTAGGGCTACGCATTATAAATCCTTGTTGAATTAAATAAGGCTCAACCATATCTTCTATCGTGCCTTTTTCTTCGCTAATAGCACTTGCCATGGTTTGAATACCCACAGGACCACCACCAAATTTTACAATCATTGTAGACAAATATTCTCTATCTAATAACTCTAATCCTATTTCATCTACTTTTAGGGTTTTGAGAGCGATTTTAGCAATGGCTTGATGCAAAACTCCTTCTGACTTTACATCAGCAAAATCCCTAATTCTGCGTAATAAGCGATTGGCAATTCTAGGTGTTCCTCTGGCTCGTTTAGCAATTTCATGCGCGCCTTCTAGTTGGATATCAATCCCTAGAATTTTTGCTGAACGCATAACAATGGTTTGTAAATCAGCCACATTATAAAACGCTAGTCGTTGGATAATACCAAATCGATCGCGTAACGGTGAGGTGAGCATACCTGCCCTAGTGGTTGCGCCGATTAAAGTAAAAGGTGCTAAATCTAATTGCACAGAATGTGCACCAACCCCTTCGCCCACCATAATATCTAACTTAAAATCCTCTAAAGCAGGATACAAAATCTCCTCCACTACCGGATTTAAGCGATGAATTTCATCAATAAACAATAAATCATTAGGCTCAAGTTTGGTCAAAATAGCCGCTAAATCACCCGAACGCTCCAATATAGGGCCTGAGCTTTGTTTGAGGTTGCCCCCCATCTCATTAGCAATAACATGTGCTAGCGTAGTTTTACCTAAGCCAGGCGGCCCATAAATTAAACAATGGTCTAATACTTGCTTACGCTGTGTTGCAGCTTGCATAAAAAGCGACATTTGCGAAGCGACATTTTGCTGACCAATATAATCTTTTAAAAGAGTAGGTCTAACCGATTGAGTAAGAATTTCATCTTGTAAATTGGGCTGTGCATTGAGTAAATCATCGGTTTGGATCATAGTGAAACCTGTTTGATGATAATGGTTATTTTGTTGTTATTTGAATTTAGGTACGCTTTTTTCATAATATTTTTATTATTCCAAGGCTGTGTATCAACTAAAGTGATTTTATTTTTATCAATATTTTGAGGTAAAAATACCCAATCTTTGAGTTCATTAATGGGTAAAGATAACTGATGATTATCCAATAACCATTGTGCTAAAGGTTGTTCAATTAAAGCATTATCCACCCAAGTTCCTGAATCATTTTGAAAAATATTTAACTCCCAAAAATAATTCACTGAGCTTAGGCGAATACTTTTTTGGTTTTTATTTTGTTGCCAAGACACATTAAAGAAAAAACTCTCTGTTGCATTAACAATGCTCATCTTTGCTTGTATTTTAAACTGTTGAGGTGGATAAATCGTTGTTTGACTCTCAACTATTTCATTCTGAGCCACAGGCACAGATGCACAGGCTGACAGGCTTAAAATTAGCAACCATAAAATACAACGCCATTGTGTATGGTATCTAAGATTGCGTTTAGCTTTGCCTAAAGAAATAAATCGCATATTAGGATATAATTAATGTTGTTTTTGTCACAATAATGTTAGATGTCTATTGTCGTCCTTAGTGTTAATCATCAACTTGCGCCTGTAAGTATTCGCGAAAAGGTCGCTTTTGATAAGTCTCGACTCACGCATAGTCTTCAAGAATTATACCGCGACAAACAAATTGATGGCTGTGCGATTTTATCAACTTGTAATCGCTCTGAGGTTTTTATTAGCACTCAGCACGACAATCCTATTCCGATATTGTCGCAATGGTTTGCTAACTGTCATCAACTTAGTGCTGAACTACTCGAGCCTTATCTAACATTTTTTAGCAATAAAGAGGCTGTTAATCATATCTCTAGGGTTGCGACTGGCTTAGATTCATTAGTATTGGGCGAACCTCAAATTTTAGGTCAACTTAAAGAGACCTATCACATCGCTAAAAGCGCTAAAACCTTAGACAAAATTTTAGAAAAATTATTTCAACATGCTTTTTCTAGTGCTAAATACATTCGCACGCATACTAAAATTGGTAATTCTCCTGTATCAGTTGCGTATTGCGGGGTTAAATTAACCCAACAAATTTTTAGCGACCTCTCCAAGCAAACAGTTTTACTTATTGGTGCTAATGAAATGA
>WASV01105415.1_pt1 | contig 17704 bp, 14 predicted proteins | sample 5698531 | NCBI WGS metagenome assembly WASV01 (sample SAMN11175559, study PRJNA528189) | sponge metagenome | isolation source: marine sponge | host: Myxilla | place: Antarctica: Western Antarctic Peninsula, King George Island | collected 2013-01 | reverse complement strand
CGCTTCCGATAAACAGTCGCAACGTAGAAAAGTGTTTGATGCGGTTTATTATCACATTGAAAGAGTGGAAGAATTTTTGCGTGAGCAACCGGCGACTAACCAAAAGGTTCGCAAACAAATCAAAAAAGACCCCGATTACACACCATACTGCGTAGGGTCAATCGCCGATGATTTGACCTATGACCTCATCATAGAACTGCTGGAAAATCTGGATTTGGCGGATTCGGATATGCGAATCGTGCTTTTATACTTCCATTCTCATAACACTTACCAATCTATCATGGCCAGTTTTAACTCGGACTATGTTAGGAGTTGGTCCGCAGAGAGAAAATTGGGAATGTGGGACGGCGGCATGCAATATCAAACGGGAACACTACGATTAGCCGGGGAGGCAAAGGATATTTTGGATAAGGTACGTGCGGCGGGCATATGCATAAACTCAAATCGTATCAATCAATAACCGTCGACAGATAGGCATCGCCGAGTTCGGAGAATCCTAATAAACCTAATAAACTGGGGTATCGGGGCCTGAATACATTGTGTGTTTCATGGTAGTTTCCTCGTTGAATTCCCATACCCTATTCCCGTCACCGCTGATTGTCAACTTACCGACCAGGTTCACACATCCGAAACAAAATCAGACCACTCGATTTTCCATCCTCTTAATGGTCGCAGATGTGTGTGAGCCTGGACACGTGCGGCTGGGGGTATGGCGGGTTCGGGGTTGTAAACATGTTTCTCTATTATTTTTCATAATCTACCTTTTTTAACCTGTGGTATGCTTCCACACTCACTATAATGGTGATAACCCGCTGGCATGGCATGAGCATGATGCGGGCGTAATTTTTCAACTTACCAACGAGGAAAATATTTATGTCTGACTCTAAAAACTTGAGCGCAAAAGCGCCAAATCGAGAGACGCTGGAAAAATTTGAGCGGCTCCAATCTTCTTTTAATCACGGCAAAGTCAGCCGCCGCAATTTCATCTCTGGGGCGATTGCGCTTGGGGTTTCTATGACGGCGGCTTCGGCATTTGTTGGCCGAGCGGAAGCAGCCACGCCGAAAAAAGGCGGGCGTCTTCGTACTGGTTTAACCGGTGCCGCCGTCAGTGATGTGCTAGATCCGGGGCAGGCACTGGACAATTACATGAACGCGGTCACCTTCGGTTTGCTGCGCAACAACCTGTCTGAAATCGGCGCCGATGGCAATATACGCGGTGAACTCGCGGAAAGTTGGGAAACCAGCGCGGATGCCAAAACATGGACATTCAAACTCCGCAAAGGCGTTGAATTTCACAACGGCAAAACCATGGTTGCGCAAGATGTGGTGGATTCAATTCAACATCACATCACACCAGATTCAACCTCGGCCGCCGCCAGTATTCTCGGCGATATTAAAACCATCAAAGCAGACGGCAAAGGGGTCGTGGTCGTGAAACTCGGTGGTGGTGATGCGGCTTTCCCGTTCTTGTTGAGCGATTACCATGTCGGTATTTGCCCGTCCAACGGAGACGGCACGATTGACTGGCAATCCGGTATCGGCACTGGCGGTTATGCGTTGGTTGAACACGAACCCGGCGTGCGCACGCTTGCCAAACGCTATTCAAATTACTGGAAAGAAGGCACCGCGCATTTTGATGAAAATGAATTCATCGCAATTGCCGATGCCACTTCGCGCACCAATGCATTGCGCACCGGTGAGATTGACTGCATGGACAATGTGGAAGTTAAAACCATCGGGCGTTTGAAAAAAGTCCCCGGCATCGTGGTTAATGCCACCACCGGCAACAAGCAAGTGACGCTACCGATGCACACCGACACCGCACCGTTTGATGATAACAATGTGCGCCTCGCAATTAAGCACATTATTGACCGTGAACAGTGGTTGAAAACCGTCCGATACGGCTATGGCGAACTCGGCAATGACAATCCGATTGGGCCGGCGAATGTTTATCGCGCGACCACGGATGAAATTCCGCAACGCGAATACGACCCAGAAATGGCGAAGTATTATTTGAAACAAGCTGGCTTGAGCAAACTCAAAATCCAATTCCACACCGCCGAAGTTGGTTTCACCGGGGCGGTTGATGCTGGGCAGTTGATGAGAGAAAGCGCACTGAAAGCTGGGATTGATATTGAGGTTGTGCGCGAACCAGAAGATGGCTATTGGTCAAATGTGTGGCTTAAAAAACCGTTCAGCGCGTGTTATTGGAGCGGTCGCCCGACTGAAAACTGGATGTTCTCACAGGTATACGCAGCCGAGGCCTCGTGGAACGACACTAAGTGGAAGCACGAAAAATTCAACCAATTGCTGGTGCAAGCGCGCGTTGAATTAAATGAGAAAAAACGCCGCGAAATGTATGTTGAGATGCAACGCATCGTGCATAACGAAGGCGGCGTAGTGTTGCCACTGTTTATCAGCGATATTCTCGCGCATTCCGATAAAGTCGGCACGCCAGATGTAATCGCCGGTAATTGGGAGTTGGATGGCTTGAAGCACTGCGAACGATGGTGGTTTGTTTAATTGGGTGAAACTGCCATTGATAAACATAAAAAGCCGGTTCTGCCGGCTTTTTATTTGCGTGCCCTGCTTGCCTAATTACTCATGACTCACTACTTCACCTTAATTGCCCGGCAGATGACTGCATTCTCTATTTCCGCTTCCACGCAAGTTGGGAATCCGGTAAAATAGCGAGTCGCCGGGTGTGTGGCGGGCTGTTGATTATTTTAAAATTTATCCAACTCTTGGCACGGCAATGAAAAAGGCGCAAAATGGGAAACTGTGTAACTGCGTGAAAAACTCGCTGACACGGTATTTCAAAGATTTGAATGGCGAAGAAGCGCGCGGGATTTATCACATGGTGCTTACCGAAATGGAAAAACCCATGCTGGAGGTGGTGATGAAATACGCCGATAAAAATCAGAGCAAGGCTTCGCGGGTGCTTGGTATCAATCGCAATACACTCCGCAAAAAACTCACCCTGCACGGATTGGATGATGAACTCAGCGATTAATTTAGTAATTAATTCAACGATGCGCTCAATGACGGACGCCACGATTGAAGGCTGATTTCGCCGCAGACCGAGGTATGTTGCCCTGCCAGCATTGCCCTCGATGAAAACAAATCCGGTCGCCATTGCTTTGGTTAGCGTTTCCGACAAGCGAGGAATCGTAGAATTTTGCCGTGGCTTGGCCGACCTCAAAATCAAAATCATGTCCACCGGCGGCACCGCCCGGACGCTGCGGGAAAACAATATTCCAGTCATGGAAGTATCTGATTACACCGAGTTCCCTGAAATCATGGATGGCCGAGTTAAGACCTTGCATCCGAAGATTCACGGCGGTATTCTGGGGCGGCGGGCGATGGATGCGCAGGTCATGGCGGAGCACGGCATCGACGCTATTGATTTGGTAGTGGTGAATCTTTATCCGTTCCAACAAACCGTGGCGGAACCCGACTGCGAATTGGCGCAAGCAATTGAAAGCATTGATATTGGTGGTCCGGCGATGTTGCGCGCGGCTGCCAAAAATTATCGCGACACTACCGTGGTGACCAACCCAAGCGATTATGCTGCGGTGCTGGAACAACTGCGGCAGAACCAGCATTGCATTCCCGCGCGAATGCGTTTTGAGCTGGCGGTCAAAGCATTCACGCACACCGCTGATTACGACCAATCTATCGCCAACTATCTCGGAAATATTACAGATGCGGGAGCAGACGCGGACGCTGTCACTCAATCTGCCCCGGCCGATTTCCCGCGCACGCTCAACTTGCAGTTCCACAAAAAACAAACTTTGCGCTATGGTGAAAATCCTCACCAAGAAGCCGCTTTCTATCACACCGCCGGCAACCCCACCAATAACCCCACCAATAAGCATGCAGCTGGCATCAGCGGTGCGCGGCAAGCGCAAGGCAAAGAATTATCGTTCAACAATATCGCCGACACCGATGCGGCGTTGCAATGCGTCAATCAATTTACCGAGCGCCACGCCTGCGTCATCGTAAAGCATGCCAATCCTTGCGGTGTTGCCGTTTGCGACGATCAGCGCGCCGCCTATCAACGCGCTTTTGCCACCGACCCCGAATCCGCTTTTGGCGGTGTTATCGCGTTTAACCGTCCACTCGGCGTTGATGCCGCCGCGGCCATCATCGCGCAGCAGTTTGCTGAAGTGATTATCGCACCATCGCTATCCATTGAAGCCATTGATGCGCTCAAAGCCAAGCCCAATATCCGCCTGCTGGAATGCGCCGCGAATGTCGCCGATGCTGTGGATGATGCGGATGGGCAGCTTGAATATCGCAAAGTCAGCGGCGGCTTGTTGGTTCAACACGCCGACCAACTACTCCATCACAAACTGGAAGTGGTCACCCGTTGCACGCCCGAGCCATCTCAAATGGACGATTTGCTATTCGCTTGGAAAATCGCCAAGTTTGTTAAATCCAACGCCATCGTATATGCCGAACGGCAAGCCACCGTCGGCGTCGGTGCTGGTCAGATGAGCCGCGTCAATTCGGCACGCATCGCCGCCATCAAAGCCGAGCATGCGGGCATTGCGGTGTGCGGTGCGGTGATGGCGTCCGATGCGTTTTTTCCGTTTCGCGATGGCATTGACCACGCCGCCGAATGCGGCATCGGCGCGGTCATCCAGCCCGGCGGCTCCATGCGCGATGACGAAATAATCGCCGCCGCCAACCAACATGGCATGGCAATGGTGTTCACCGGCATGCGACATTTTCGGCATTAACCGCGAACGAATCACAATGACTAATCCACCAAAATCTCCACCGGAATCTCCACCAACTTATCGCGTGATCATGAGCGGCGTCGTACTGCCGGAGAACGCGCGCGCCGAGGTGATAGATAAATTGGTTGCGTTGTTTCATTCGCAGCCGGACACCATGACGCAACTACTTCGCGGCAAAGAAACCCGATTGACTCGTAAATACCCGCGCAAGCAGGCTGAGAAAATCTGCCAAGCGATTCGCGCAGCGGGTGCGGAATGTCGGATGGAGGAAGTGGATGCGTCGCGAGTTTCTTTGACCGAAGAAGAGTTGGCGGTTCAGCAAAACGCCGGGCATGACGATTCATCCACCGACTCGGCACTGGATAATCAGCACGGCAATCGTCCAGAACATCCTCATGCGCATGAGCATGATAGTCATGGGCATGACGATGCTCATGACGATGAACATGACGATGAACATGACGATGAGCATGTACATGAGCATCCCGACGAAGAGCAAACCACTCCGCGCCCCGATGGATACGGTTGGCAATCCGCCATGCTGCGTTTTGTCGCAGTCAACACCGATTACTACGCCCACCAGTTTGCCAAATTCGGTGATATTGATCGCCCGTCTTTCGCCTTGAGTTGGCATTGGCCATCTTTTTTCGCCTTCATTTTATGGGCGGCATACCGAAAATTATGGTTGTTAGCTGGCGCCAATATCATCGGCGGTTTGCTAATCGGGATTCTGTTTCAATCGCTATGGATTTATTTAGCTTGGGCATTATTCTGGCCACTCACTGCCAATTATTTATATTTCCAACACATCCGTACGCATATTCTGGCTAACATGAATGCGGACACGGACGATAAAAAAACGCATCGCAATTCCGCCACCGCCCTGAGTAGTGGCGGTGTCAGTCGCTTGGCGTTGTTGCTGTCGAGCATCATTATGGTGTTCACCTTATGGACGACACTCAAAGATCAAACCGATGGATTGGTGGACATTTATTTACAACAAATCGGCGAAACCTTGCCACCGGGCTCGCGGCAACGTGGCGACGGTTCATCCATTGATGACATCACCACGCTTGCCCCCAAAGTCGCCCGCACGGTAACCGATTTTGGCATTCGCGCTTTGAAGTTGAAACTAACAGCGGCAGGCGCGGGCACGGAAAATAACCAACATGCATTATTAGAATTGAGCAGGGACATCGCGAACAACAAAATCAAAGACGCTTGGGGAAATAATATCAACCTGCGACAAGATGCCGCTGGTCAAACGGCGTTAATCTCGGCCGGACCCGATGGAAAATTGGATAGCAACGATGATATTTTGCAGTATATTAATTTGAATGGACGCTTGAATGATTTGTGATGCACCGCTGCAAAATATTTTAACGCATTTTATTATTTAACGCACAAGCGCGATAAACAATTTACCATGAAAGTATTAATCGTCGGCGGCGGCGGGCGGGAACATGCATTGGCGTGGAAGGCGGCGCAATCAGAATTGGTGGAGCGAGTATATGTCGCGCCGGGCAACGCCGGCACCGCCGCGGAATCGTGCGTGGAAAATATCAACATCAGCGCTGAAGATATTCCCGCGTTAGCCGATTTTGCCGCGCAACAAAAAATAGCACTCACCATCATTGGTCCCGAAGCACCGTTAGTGATGGGCATAGCGGATGTATTCGCAGCACGCGGACTCGCTTGTTTCGGCCCGAGTGCCGCTGCTGCGCGATTGGAAGGCTCTAAAACTTTCGCTAAAGATTTTTTACAACGACACGCAATTCCCTCCGCCGCCTACGGCAGTTTTAGCGTGGCAACCGCAGCCATCCAATATCTGGATTCGCTGGATTCGCTGGATTATCCAATCGTCATCAAAGCCGATGGATTGGCCGCCGGCAAGGGCGTGGTCATCGCCGAATCGCGCCGCCAAGCGATTATGGCAATTACCGATATGCTCACCGCCAATAAATACGGCGACGCCGGCAATCGCGTGGTGGTGGAGGCGTTTTTGCAAGGCGAAGAAGCGAGTTTCATCTGCATGGTGGATGGCAAAAGCATCCTGCCGTTGGCATCCAGCCAAGATCACAAAGCCGCCCACGACGGCGACACCGGACCCAACACCGGCGGCATGGGCGCGTATTCCCCGGCGCCCATCGTTGATGAAGAAATGCACGAACGCATTTTGCGATGCGTAATTCAGCCGACGGTGCGCGCGCTGGTAAGCGAGGGCATGCGCTATACTGGATTTCTATACGCTGGACTGATGATCGGTGCCGACCGCATTCCGAAAGTATTGGAGTTCAACTGCCGCTGCGGCGACCCCGAAACCCAGCCGATCATGCTGCGCTTGCGCTCCGATTTAATCGTCCACTGCCGCGCCGCCATTCACGGCACGTTAGCCGATGAACGTGCGCAATGGGATAGCCGCTGCGCCCTCGGCGTGGTCATGGCCGCCGATGGTTATCCTGATAAATACGAGACGGGGGGCGTAATTACAGGGCTTATTAATGACCCAATTAAAACGCCGGGGAAAATTTTTCACGCTGGCACGAAAATGGTTGATGGTAGGCCGGTCGTTGCCGGTGGCAGAGTACTATGCGCAACTGCCAGCGGTGATACGGTGCAAGCCGCCGCCCAAGCCGCGTATCAATTGGTTGAAAAAATTCATTGGCAAGGTGGTTGGCATCGCACCGACATCGGCCATCGCGCAATTGCTCGGGAAAAATTTGCACTGGATGGAAACGAATGAAAACGATGGGAATGGTGCATGTAACCGTCACAAATGAATGGTATGTAACCACTAATTTATTAAGTGCGTCGTTCCCGCGCAGGCGGGAATCTACTATCACATGTGTGCGAAGCACTCCTTATCTCCTTTAATGAATAACGCAGTCACACCAGCATTTAGTTTAATGCGAATAACAATATCTGCTCGGTGCGCATTTGCATTTGCGTTTATTTTCACATTCATATTCCCCAACCCCGCTTGGGCGCAACCAGATTGTGCACCGTCCAATCGCGGTATGGCACACATGGAAGTCGCGCGTATTGCGTTATTAAACGACCAGCATCAGAAAATTGAATTCGCCGCGTTCATCGCTGACGATTCTATGGAGCGCGCCGACGGTTATCAGTATATTTGCCCGGCGATTATTGCGCGCACCACCATATTGTTTCGCTATTCGGCACCGTCCGCGGGGCGTTTTCACATGCACAATGTTAAAGCACCGCTGGACATCGGTTTTTTTGATGCGGAAGGCGTGTTGATTCAATCTATGCTGATGCATCCCTATCAAGACGGCAAAGAAATACTCTATGGACCCATGCAGAAATTTCAGTATGCCTTGGAAGCTCGCCAAGGATTTTTTACCGATAAAAAATTGTCGGCCGGCATTTCCAAACTGCTGATTGATGCATTGCCGTAATTGTCACAACCATCATGTCCACCATGAAAACACCTTCCCCGAATAAATCCGCGCAAACAGAAATGCCGTACGGATTGTGGTGCAGTCACATGGCGTTGGATGAATTATTATCGCAACCGTCAGCACCGATGTATCCGTTTCGCCATCGCGGTCGGTTGTGTTGGCTGGAGGCGGTGAACGAAGAAGGCGGGCGCATCGCGCTGATGGAACAATGCGATTCCGACACGCGTCGACGGCGCGCACTCACGCCGGCACCGTTCAATATCCGCACCAACGCTCACGAATACGGCGGCCGTTGCTTCTGCATATTCGGCGACCATTTCATTTTCAATAACTTGACGGACGGACGAATTTATTGCCAAGACCTAACTGCCGCCGCCGCGCCGCAAGCGATAACCCAAACACCACCGGCTGGGCAAACCGCGTGCTTCGCCGATTTAATCGCGCTTGAACGTTTTGGCGTTGTGCTCGCGGTGATGGAAACCAGCGCACAAGATCATGATAATAATAATCGTGTGCAACGCGATTATTTGGTTGCTATTAACTTGTCGGACAAAGCCGCGCGTGCGGGTAAATCGGTGCCGCAGATATTGGTGGAAGGCAGTGATTTTTACGCGTGCCCGGCGGTCTCTCCGAAGCACACGCAAATCGCTTGGATGGAATGGGATAATCCGTTTATGCCGTGGGATGAAAGTCGCTTGGTGAAAGCGGAATTATTCGCCGCCGATGGCGAACTCGCCTGTGGAAAAATTAGTATTCGCAAGCAGCGCGTGTTGGTGCAACAGGCTGAGCAAGCGGTGTGCCAGATTGGTTTTTTGGACGAGCATAGTCTGCTATTCGTCAGCGATCGCGGCGATAATGAAAACGAAAACGATAATAATAATGATCATGATAATGATAATGATCATGATTTTTGGGATTTTTATGTGCATACAGATCATGCCTATAAAGAGCAAACCATTAAACAAATCACCAAGGACCGTTATGAATACGGCGAAGCGCAGTGGCTGTTCGGGCAACATCGCTGGCAACGCACATCCCGGCAAACTATCGTCGCCGTGGGCACTCGTCACGACGGCGATAGTTTGCTGAAAATCGCGATTGATTCGGGCGATACCATTCGGCTGCCCGGGGCGTTTGCCGGGTGCGCTCATTTATGCGCAAACGATGTTGCTCAAGCCGCGCATGCCGCGCAAATCGTCACGCGGGAATTGTTGTTCGTTGCTCGTTATGCCGACCGGGAAGCAGAAATTCGCTCGCTGGAATTTGCTGATACTGATGCTAATGCTAATGCTGATGCCGTCACCGATTCAACGCATCACCATTTAACACAATCGGACGACCAAGGTCGGGCATTATACGCATCAACAGCAACCGCAATATCAGCAACCTCAGCCGCCCGCGATGGGAGTTGGCCGCAGCCAATCACCTATCCAACTCGCGACGGTGCGCATGCACATGCCTATTTTTACGCACCCTTCAATCGTCGCCACCGCGCCCCGCACGGCACACTGCCGCCATTGCTGGTGGTGGTGCATGGCGGTCCAACTGGACGCGCGACGCCGGAATTGCATCCCCTCAAACAATATTTCACTTCCCTCGGTTATGCGGTGCTTGATATCAATCATCGCGGTAGCACTGGTTACGGTCGCGCCTATCGGCAGAGTTTGCTCGGGCGGTGGGGCGAAATGGACGCTACGGATATCGCCGACGGAGTCCAACATGTCGTCGCACAAAATCTGGTGAACCCGCAACAAGTATTTATCCGCGGCGGCAGTGCCGGCGGTTATGCGGTGCTGCGCGCGCTGACGAAATTCCCGCAAATGTTCTGCGGCGGCGCTTGTTATTACGGTATCGGTAATTTGATTACGCTGGCAAAAATCACGCACAAGTTTGAAGGTTGCTACACCGATAGATTAATCGGTGAAAAATTTGATGCCAGCAAAATATATGAACCCGCGCGCGTTCAAGAATATGAACATGAACATGAACATGAACCCGTCAGCCGTTTCGTTGAGCGCTCGCCGATATTTCAATTGGCGCAGCTATGCAGCCCGCTGATTTTGTTTCAAGGTTTGGAAGATAAAGTCGTGCCTCCGGAATTGTCTCGCGAAGTCGCTGATTTGCTCGAGAAAAAAGGCATACAGTACGAATACATTGAATACGCGGATGAAGGACACGGTTTTCGCCGCCTGCCGAACCGGGTGAATTCGCTGCAAAAAGAAACGACATTTTTCGCTTCCATCATTCGCGCGAAAACTCGCGTTGCGGTGAACTAGTCGATTAAAAATAACGCACTTATCATGTTAAGCTTCATGATCACATCATGATCACATCATGAAAATTCATAACAGTATTTTGCCGATTTTATTTTGTCTATTTTTATCCCCCATAAAGACCTAACCCTGGCTTTCGCCGGCGTGTTTCAATCGGCCGCGCTGGTCAATCAGCTGGCGCGGTTGGAGAACTACGACAGCGGCGCGTTGCATCATTCCAGTTTCAGTTTGCTAACAACCAACAGCGATTCCACCGAAGAGATTTTCGGCACGACTCACAATCTACGACTGGGGCTGGAATGCGTCACTCGGCTGTTTGGCGGACGGCTCGATGCATCGCTACGCGAAACGTTTCAGTATGCGGTGGGGATGTATCAGATTAGTCTACAGTTACAGAAAAACCGCGACGCGCAAGCGGTTATTGAGGACGGTTTGAAGGAGCTACGCGAGCGCCACCTAAAGCACAATCGCGAGCGCAATCACGATATTGAACTACACGAAGACATCGCCACACTATATGCCCGCAGCATCAGCTCTATATCGCCGCGCATCATGGTCCAAGGCAGCCGCGGCCGGCTAGAAAATCCGCTAACCGTCAACCGCGTCCGTAGCGCGCTATTCGCCGGCATTCGCGCCGCATGGCTATGGCATCAACTCGGCGGCCGACGACGACAACTACTTTTCCAACGTAAAGGTTACCGACAACAAGCACTTCGCTTATTGCGCTTATAGTTTGGTGGTTGTGGCGCAAGCCGCTGACCCTTGCCGCCCAAAAATTCCGTCACTAAAACTTATTCAGCACTTGCAAAAACGCATCTCCATACCTTTTCAATTTAACCTCACCAACGCCGGAGATTTGTGCCATAGATTCCATGTCGGTCGGTTTTTGTTTTGCCATGTCCATTAAAGAGGCGTTGGTGAAAATATAATAAGGTGGGACATTTTGTTTGCCCGCCAATAGTCGACGCAGTTCTTGCAATTCTTTAAACAATGGTTCTTCGTCGGCGTTCAATTCAGTGGCGATTATAGATGCTCTTGTGGATTTTTTAATTTCTTTAGTTTGGCGTTTCGGTAATTTCCGCAAAGCGATAGTCTCGCGGCCGCGTAATATTGCCCGACTTTTTTCCGTCAAACATAACCCGCCAAAACCATTCGGGTCTGGCGCGAGCAAACCGCCGACGGTTAATTGCCGTAACACGAAGCGCCATTCTTTCGCACTAAGCTCTTTGCCGATACCGTATACACTTAATTTGTCATGGTTAAATTTGTGAATTTTTTCATTGTTTTTACCGAGTAAAACATCTATCAAGTGCGCGATGCCGAATCGCTGACCGGTGCGATAAACGCAAGACAAAACTTTTTGCGATGCCACGCTTGCATCCCAAGTTTCCGGCGGGGTGATGCAGTTGTCGCAGTTGCCACATTGCCCTTGGTAGGTTTCTCCAAAGTAACCGAGCATCGCTTTTCGGCGGCATTCAATCGATTCGCAAAGCCCTAACAATAAATTCATCTTGGTGCGTTCTACGCGCTTGAATTCTTCATCGGATTCGGAATTTTCAATCATCCGTGCGAGTAAGATTACATCGCCTAATCCATAACTCATCCATGCGTTTGCCGGCAAATTGTCGCGCCCGGCACGCCCGGTTTCTTGGTAATAGGCTTCAATGTTTTTAGGCAAATTTAAGTGCGCGACAAATCTAACATCGGGTTTATCTATGCCCATTCCGAAAGCGATGGTAGCGATCACTATCACGCCTTCTTCGCGCATAAATAAATTATGGCTGTGGGTACGTTGTGCGGTTGACATGGCGGCGTGATAGGCGACTGCGCGCAGTCCTTTTTTGCAAAACCATTCGGTAGCGTCTTCCACATTGCGGCGCGATAAACAATAAATAATTCCCGAATCGCCAGCGTGTTTTTCAGTGATGAAATTAAACAACGCTTGCCGCGCGCCGGGTGCTTCGCTAATCGTGTAACAAATATTCGGGCGATCAAAACCTGCAATGTATTTTGTCGCATCGTGTAAGTGAAGCCGCTCGGCGATGTCGTGACGAGTGAGGTCGTCAGCGGTGGCGGTTAGCGCGATGCGTGGCACCTCGGCGAAGCGCGTCGCTAATACTGACAACTGCATATACTCAGGCCGAAAATCATGCCCCCATCTGGATACACAATGCGCTTCGTCAATCGCAAACAGCGCGATTTTTATATTAGATAACATATCCAACATTGCTCTGGTGAGCAATCCTTCCGGTGCGACATAAAGCAAATCCAACTCGCCGTTGGTTAACGCTTTTTCGGTGCGCAGTCGCTCTGGATACGACATACTGGAATTCAAATAGGCTGCGCGCACGCCGTTTTGATGCAGCGCATCTACTTGATCTTTCATCAGCGCAATCAGCGGAGAAACCACCACGCCAGTTCCGCCGCGCAAGATGGATGGGATTTGATAACAAAGAGATTTACCGCCGCCAGTGGGCATGATGGCGATGGCGTTGCGACCGGCTATCAGGGTATTGATAATCGCGCTTTGATGCGATTGGAAATCGCTGAAACCAAAAGTATCGCGCAGAACCGCTAACGCATCATTTGAATCGTCATGTGAATCTTGGGCAGAATCATGTTTTTGTTTGGTTGACATGAGTGACATCCTGTTCGGCAAAAAAGTTTATAAAAATCGCAAAAAATCCACAAAAACACGCGTATTTATTTTGCGCGAAACCAATCTAAAGAATGATGCTGCGATACTACTTCGCCGGCAATAAAAATAGTCGGCGCGTTAATTTTATTACGCGCTAACACATCGGTCATTTCGCCCAAAGTGCTGATGTATACTTTTTGTTGCGGGGTGGTTCCCTTTTCAATGAGCGCCACCGGCAAGCGCGATTCAAGCCCAAACGCAAGCAAATTTTTGCAGATAATCGGCAAGCCGTTCAAACTCATGTAAAACACTAAAGTCTGCCCCGGCGCGACCAAAGATTTCCAATCAAGATTAACGCTGCCGTCTTGCAATTGACCGGTGACGAAACGCACCGACTGGGCATGATCGCGATGGGTTAGCGGGATGCCGGCGTAACTCGCGCAACCGCTGGCGGCGGTGATGCCGGGAATCACTTGAAACGGAATGCCCATCTCCGCCAGTTGCGCAATTTCCTCTCCGCCGCGGCCAAAAATAAACGGGTCGCCGCCCTTAAGACGCGCCACACGCAAGCCGCGGCGGGCGTAATCAATTAGCATCCGATTAATGTTTTGCTGCGGCACCGAATGATCGGCGCGTTGCTTGCCGACATAAATCAATTCGGTATCGGCATCCAACCGCGCTATTATCTCAGCAGACACGAGGTGGTCATATAGTACGACATCGGCTTGTTGCAATAATCGAAAAGCGCGCAGGGTAAGCAAATCCGGGTCACCCGGTCCGGCACCGATTAAATATACTTCGCCAGTATCAAAACATGCTGCCCCATTCGCTTGCAAACTTTTGGCGGCGGCGTCCAACGCCTTGCCGAGCAGTTTTGCGGCTTCCGCCATCTTGCCGGAGAAAACGCTTTCAGCGACTGCTCCTTGCAGGATGTTTTCCCAGAAACGAACGCGTGCGGCGCGCTCCGGAATTTTTGCTTGCGCTTGTTTGCGAAATCGCCCGACCAGACCGGCGAGCTCGCCATAGCCGCCGGGGATTAGGGAATTGATGCGGTTGCCTAACAAGCGCGTTAAAGTCGGCGAAGCCGCGCCACTGGCAATAGTAATGGTCAGCGGGTCGCGGTCAATGGTGAGCGGAAATACCACATCGCAACGCGCCGCATCGTCCACCACATTCACCAGCACACCCACATCCGCAGCCTCGGCTGCCACCCGCCGATTGATTTCTCGGTCGTCCGTGGCCGCCACCACCAGCGCATATTGCGCACCGACATCGCCGCACGAATATGGGCGTATCGTAACCGCACCACCGTTTGTGGCAATCCGTTTTTTGAGATCATCGCCGATTTCGGTAGCAATCAAATCCACCCGTCCGCCCGCATCGATTATCCGCGCAACGCGCTTGGCGGCAACCGCGCCACCGCCGATAACCAAGCACCGCTTGCCGGTAAAATTATGATGCAACGGTAAATACTTCAAGTTGAGTTCCTTATCATCGTGCGAATGTGCGTGGCTATTCTAACCCAACGCCGCGCAGTCAGGCATCGCTCCTATAGCGGATTTAATCCAGCATTTAGTGCAACATGTTGCAGCGCGATTGCTGCCCTCAACCACCAACCAATAATTTGACCTTGGCAACCGTCGGGTTCACAATCATGGATAACTCACAAGGGGAGAATACGCATGGCAAAATTGGCTTCCAAAGCCGCAGCGGATTTTATCGCGGAAAGTGAATGGGCGGTGCGCCGGGATTTAGCGGCATGCTACCGATTATTCGTCCGCTTCGGTTGGACCGATCTCATCTTCACCCATCTCAGCGCCCGCGTACCCGATGCGCCCGATCAATATTTAATTAATCCTTACGGATTACTATTTGATGAAATCACCGCGTCTAATTTAATCAAGGTGGATTTAAATGGCAACCTCATCTCTGGAGACTATCCGTATAACGATGCCGGCCACGCGATTCATGCCGCGATATTAAAAGCGCGCAGCGATGTCGGCGCAGTATTGCACAGCCACACCCGCGCAGGCATGGCGGTCTCATGTATGCGTTGCGGTTTGTTACCGCTCACGCAGCACGCGAATGAAATCAGGGAATTAGTTTGTAGCCACGATTACGCCATCGCCACCGATAACGAAGATGAATGCCGGCGGCTGGGCGAAGACATGGGCGATAAGTGGTTGATGATTATGCATAACCATGGCCTTTTATCAGCTGGCAGGACGGTGGCCGAAGCGTTTTACTTTCTCTACACCATGGAAAACGCTTGCAAGGTGCAGGTGGATGTTATGGCGAGCGGCGCGGAAGTGATCACGCCGACAGCGGAAGCACTCGCCGGCATGGCGGATTATGGTCGCCCAAACGAATCACACCCAGCCGATTTCGTCACCCGTTCATGGGATGCGTTGATTCGCATATTAGACCGCCAAGATCCTTCGTATCGGCAATGAAAAATGCGGTTGGATTTTTAATATCATCACCAGCGATTCGTTTGGCGAATTTAACGCCAGCCGAATAACCATAGCAACACTAGATAACGCAAAAATTTCCCCGTGGCAATCATCGCCACACTTTGCCAGAATGCCAAGCGGAGATAACCGGCGGCAAGACACAACGGATCCCCAATCACCGGCATCCACGAAAATAATAAACACGGCACACCCCAACGCTGCACTCGCGCAAGCGCAGTCGGGCGCAACTTAAAATACCGATGAAATCGCCGCCCCCACGACACGCGCGCAAGCCCACGATTTAACCATGATCCAACCAAATAGGTAATGATGCCGCCGAGCGTGTTGCCGATGGTGGCGATGATGAGCAGCAACCGCGACGAATAATCCCCCGATTCCACCATCACATATAACAACGCCTCAACGCCGCCGGGAAGCACCGTGGAAGCGAGTATTGAGCCGACAAATAAGGAAAGTAATTCTACGCTGGTCATGCGATAAAAATATACCATAGTCATTTTTTAGCAGGAGAAAACATTAGCAGCGAAGCCGCTGATCATACTGCCATTACACACTCACCAACCCCACAAATTACACCCGCCGGATTGCCCGAAGCGGTTACAATCCGCCCATGAAAAATATCCCACCCACCCCCATCGCCATTGATTCGCGGCGCGGACGCGCCATGCTATTCATGGTCGCATCTTCGGTCATCATCAGCTTCGGCGGCCTGCTCATCCGCAGCATGGAAAGCGCGCTCCCATGGCAAATCAACTTCCACCGCTCAATCGCGCTATTCGGCGTAATCAGCATCTTCATCCTATTGCGCTATCGCGGACGAAGCATCTCAATAGTCAGTGAAATCGGCGCACTCGGACTGCTCGGCGGCGTGTTACTCGGCTGTGCTGGTATGGCATTTCTGCAAGCGTTAACGCACACCACAATCGCCAACACCATGTTCATCGTCGGCTCCGTCCCATTTTTCGCCGCCCTTCTTGCGCGCGTTTTGCTTAAAGAAAAACTCACCAAATCCACCCTGCTCACCATGGTAGTCGCCGCCGCCGGATTAGTCGTAATGGTATTTGAAGGCGTCGCCATCGGCCTCGGTATCGGTAATGGATTTGCATTATTAACCGCATTTCTATTCGCATCCTACGCGGTAATCTTGCGCGGCAAACGACAAAAAGAAATGATGCCAACGCTCTTGATGTCCGCACTGGTCATCATCATCGTCGCCGTCATTGTACAAGCCGGCGATCTAACCATCTCGCTACACGATTTAATCTTAAGCTACCTCTGGGGCGGCATCCTCGCCGGCATGGCACACACCCTACTCATCTACGCCTCCCGCCATCTCGCCGCCGCGGAAATGACGCTGTTTATGCTATTGGAATCTGCACTCTCGCCATTATGGGTATGGCTGGTTATTAACGAACAACCGTCCATGTGGACGATTATCGGTGGTGCGTTAATTATATTAGCAGTGGCGGTGCGGGCGTTGTTGGAATTGAGCGGGCGACCGACGCAATCAATCAAGTTGTTCGGGCGGATGTTTTAACATTAAATTAATGGTGGTATAAAATTAACCACCTTATTTTGTCTGCGGTTAATATCTGATGGTTAATATTAATGAGGTATGAAAATTGAGTTATGAAAATTTTTCTATTAAGTGTGACGCTGATACTTTTATCCGCGTGCAGCAATGAAGACGATGCTGCAAATTTTTATGAAAGCGTACAACTCGGCAAAAAAATATTTGACGAAAATTGCGTCCAATGTCATGGCAGCAATGGACAAGGAGCAGTTAAAGATTGGACAAAAAAATTAGCGAGTGGAAAATACCCACCGCCACCCCTAAACGGCAGCGCACATACATGGCATCATTCGCCGCAAGCCATCCTACAAAGCATCAACGAAGGAAGCATAAAACGCGGCGGCGTGATGCCTGGATTTAAAGACCAATTAAACGCCGAAGAAAAACGAGCAATCGTTAATTATATTTACAATTTATGGTCTCCCGAAATTCAACGCGCATACAACAAGAGGTTCAAATGAATATCAAATTCTGGCTCTGCCGCCACACCTGGAAAGCAAGTGCCAACAACACTAAATGGTGCCTAATCGGCTGCGCCATCGGCGATTTCGGCACCATCGCCTTCTTCCAATTCACCCC
>WASV01154521.1_pt1 | contig 17797 bp, 16 predicted proteins | sample 5698531 | NCBI WGS metagenome assembly WASV01 (sample SAMN11175559, study PRJNA528189) | sponge metagenome | isolation source: marine sponge | host: Myxilla | place: Antarctica: Western Antarctic Peninsula, King George Island | collected 2013-01 | reverse complement strand
AGGGGACCTCATCATTATGAGTGATGCGCTCTAACCAGCTGAGCTACGTAGCCATAGAATGGTTCCACGAAGAAGGAGAATATTAACGCATCCCCCACGGCGACGCAATGGCATAGCGTTGACGACTGATTATCTCCACTACCTCATCACCATCATTAGCAATCGCCTCGCCTCGCATGCACATGATTCGGTGATAATGCGGTGGTATACTGTTGCGATGCAATTTGCGGATAATCAAAAAGCCCTTGCCGTGAAACCAGTGCATTCAAAACAAGCATCATGAAACAAGCATCATGAAACGAACATTAGTCACTGGTGGTGCGGGATATATTGGCTCGCATACTGCGTTACAATTAATGGAAGCAGGCAATCATGTGGTGGTGCTGGACAATTTATGTAGCGGGCATCGCTGGGCGGTGCCGAAACGCGCCGAATTTGTGCAAGGCGACATCGCCGACCGGGAATTGGTGAGCGATATTATCAGCCGCCATCGCATTGATGCAGTGATTCATTTCGCTGCGCATGTTGTCGTGCCGGAATCGGTGGAGAATCCGGGCAAATACTACCGCAACAACGTGGTCGGCTCGCTCAACTTGATTGAGGCGTGTATCAACGGCGGAGTGGGCAGTTTTGTATTTTCATCCAGCGCAGCGGTTTATGGTATTCCAGCGCATAGCCCGGTTATTGAAAACACGCACAGCGCGCCGATTAATCCCTACGGCAATAGTAAATTAATGACCGAGTGGATGCTGCGCGACCTTGCCGCCGGCGGTGAAAATAGCGCCGCCGGCAAAAATAGCATGCGGTTTGTCGCGTTGCGTTATTTCAATGTCGCTGGTGCGCGCGCTGATGGCACTATCGGCCAAGCAACCGCCAACGCCACGCACCTAATCAAGGTGGCGTGCGAAGTTGCTTGCGGTGCGCGCGATAGCCTCGCCATATTCGGCGACGATTATCCGACCGCCGACGGCACTTGCATCCGCGATTATCTCCATGTTGAAGACCTCGCCCGTGCGCATCTGGATGCCTTTGATTATTTGGATGCGGGCGGGGAGAACATCGTGCTGAACTGCGGTTATGGGCGCGGTTATAGCGTCAAGCAAGTGGTGGAATGCGTGAAAGCGGTCAGCGATGTAGATTTTAAGGTTGTCATCGCGCCGCGCCGCGCTGGCGACCCGCCCGAACTGGTGGCTGACAACGCGTTGATTCGCCAGCACCTCGGCTGGACTCCGCGTTACAATGACCTCGCAACCATCTGCGAGACGGCGTATCGTTGGGAGCAAGCGCAGTCGCATCGCTGACAAAATGCGCATCAAGAATTATAGTCCGCCACCTGATTTTGACTGACCCTCAGAGCAATCTGGCATCGCGATTGTGGAATAAGGATGCATCCTTGTGGCCGTCGTCCGCGGATGAGGCTGATTCCACCGCCGAGGTCACCGCCGAATCCATTGCCGACCGACTCGGCTGGTTGGATAGTATTGAATGGATGCAACCGCGCGCCGCGCTGATGCAAGCATGGGCTGAGCAAATCGCCCAATCCGGTTATTACGACCGGGTGATTTTATTAGGCATGGGCGGTTCTAGCCTCGCGGCGGCGGTGTTTGCCGCGCTGTTTGAGCCGGCGCCGGGTTATCTGCCGGTGGTTGTCATAGATACCACTCACCCCGATGAGATCGCCCGAATCGCTGGCAACGATGTGCGCCGCTGCCTGTTTATCGTCGCCAGTAAATCCGGCCGCACCGTTGAAACCATCAATCTTTATCATTTCTTCCGCGCACAATTAGCCGCGCAATGCGCTGATACGCATGCCAAATCACACACCGAAGCACACACACGCTTTGTGATGATTACCGATGAAGGCTCCGATTTGCACCGACTCGCACAAGCGAAACCATGCCACGAAGTATTCATCAATCCAGCCGATGTTGGCGGACGTTATTCGGCGCTCAGCTACTTCGGTATGTTACCCGCCGCGTTATTAGGGGTGGATGTCGGCGAACTGCTCAGCCGTGCCGCGGCATTTTGCGAGACCACAAAATCTGATGACCCGGCGGAAAATCAAGCGTTGGCATTCGGCATGTTCCTCGGCCGCAGCGCACTCGCAGGCAAAGATAAAATGATCCTGCAACTGCCCGCCCAACTCGGCGTTTTTGGATTGTGGATAGAGCAGTTAATCGCCGAAAGCACTGGCAAAGATGGCAAGGGTTTAGTGCCGGTAATTGTTTGCGATAGGGCAGATACCCCGGAGCATAAAGCGCATGGCGGCGAAGACCGGATCAATATTCGCATCGCCCATAGTGGCGTGCGTGGCGAGAGCGGCGATGACCAAGACGATGCGCAGAGTGACGCCCAGAACAACGGCGAAAAATCACCAGCAAGTCAATCACCAGCAAGTCAATCGCCAGATTGGCAGTTGCGGTTGGATGACCCTCGCCAACTCGGCGCCGAGTTTTTCCGATGGGAAATCGCCACCGCCATCGCCGCCACGAATGCGTTCCTCGGCGTCAATCCTTTCAATCAACCCGATGTTGCGAATAGCAAAAACCGCACTGGTGTATTCATCCGCGGACGCGAACAAATTCAATCGCCGGTCTACCGCGGCGCGCATTACGACCTGCACTATCCCGCCGCCGAACAGTCATCCACCAAACAGTCATCCACAAAACAATCAGGCGCAGAGGTCATCGCCAACTTCCGCCGCAGTTTAGTGCCGGGCGGCTATCTCGGTTTGCTCGCCTATCTCCCCGAAGACGAGCGCACCGTGTCCCAACTCCAATCCTTGCGCACGCAAATAACCGAGCGATGCGGAATCGTCGCCACCCTCGGCTTCGGTCCGCGCTATCTGCATTCCACCGGGCAATTGCACAAAGGCGGACCACGAAGCGGCAGATTTATCCAGTTCATCGCCGATGAGGAGAGCGACCATGAAAATGACTTGGCAGTGCCGCAGCACGATTACACCTTCGCCCAGTTATACCGCGCGCAAGCCGACGGCGATTTTTCGGCACTCGCGCAAATGCAACCCGCGGTGGTGATGCGCGTTGCGTTAAAAGCGGATAGACTGCGGGCGTTGGCAGTTTTTATCAGCGATTTCACCAGTAATTTCACCATGCCGCTTACCGCCGCGGAATAATCGGCCGACTGCCCGCCAAAACTCGACCAAAATTATAAAAACTACGATAATGCTAACCTTCCAACAAATGATTATGACGCTGCAGGAATACTGGGCGAAGCAAGGCTGCGTTATTTTACAACCTCATGACATGGAGGTCGGTGCCGGCACATTTCATCCGGCGACTTTCCTCACCGCGATTGGACCCGAACCGCTTTGCGCGGCGTACGTGCAACCATCACGCCGACCGACCGATGGCCGTTATGGCGAAAATCCTAATCGCTTGCAACATTATTTCCAGTTTCAAGTGATACTCAAGCCGTCGCCGGTTAATTTTCAAGACCTCTATTTAGAATCCCTCGCCGCCCTCGGGCTAGATTTTCTCAAAGACGATATCCGATTCGTTGAAGATGATTGGGAATCCCCGACGCTCGGTGCTTGGGGGCTGGGCTGGGAAATCTGGTTGAATGGCATGGAAGTCACCCAGTTCACTTATTTCCAACAAGTCGGCGGCTTGGATTGCCGGCCGGTTACCGGCGAGATTACTTACGGCTTGGAGCGCATCGCCATGCATCTGCAAACAGTGGATAATCTTTTTGATTTGGTATGGAGCGATCATCCGCACGGACGCATAACCTATCGCGATTTGTATCATCAAAACGAAGTTGAACAATCTGCTTATAATTTTCAACACGCCAATGTACACGATTTATTCAATCAGTTTGATGCCGCCGAACGAATGTGCCGCACTTTGCTGGATAATCAATTGTCGCTACCAGCATATGAACAAACCTTAAAAGCATCGCACACTTTCAATTTGTTAGACGCCCGTCACGCCATCGGCGTCACCGAGCGAGCAAGATATATCGGCCGAGTGCGCGCACTCGCCCGTGGAGTTGCGCAAGGTTATTACGATAAACGCAAAGAGCTGGGTTTCCCACGAGGTGCGCGATGACCGCAAAGAGAATTAGGCTCGCGAAAATCCGCACTGAGAATTTGCTGATTGAGATCGGTTGCGAAGAGTTGCCGGCCGTAGGGTTGGAAAAATTGGCGAAGAATTTCGCTACTATTTTTGCGCACGAATTGGTTAAGGCAAAGGTGTTGAATGCCGATGTGTTGGAAGCGGTAAAAAACAAAGATGCAAAAAATAAAAATATAAAAAACAAGAGTGAAAAAAACTTGCAGTGGTTTGCTACGCCGCGGCGATTGGCGGTGCTGATAAAAAATGTATTGAGTAAAGCGCCGGCGCACACCGACGAGCGACGCGGTCCTTCGGTGAAATCTGCGTTTGATGAAGACGGAAAACCGACTGCAGCGGCGTTGGGTTTTGCAAAATCTTGCGGTGTTGAAGTTGCGATGTTAGACACGCTAAAAACCGATAAGGGCGCGTGGTTAGCGTATCAACAAAAAGTCGGCGGGGGAAAACTCGCCGACATCGTAACCGATGCACTCGCCGAAGCCGTGCGCCGGCTACCCATCGCCAAGCGCATGCGTTGGGGTGCGGGGTCGGAGGAATTCGTCCGACCGGTTCATTGGTTGCTGGCGTTGCATGGGGATGCGGTTGTTAAAACTGAAGTGTTAACTATGTTGGCGCGTAATTTCACATTCGGGCATCGTTTTCATACCAATAGCCAATCTCACCAAGACAATTTGCCCGGCGATATTTTTATCAACAACCGAGTGACTATCCGGCACGCCGATGATTACGCCGAGTCGCTTGAATCCCAAGGCGCGGTGATTCCGAGTTTTTCTAAGCGGCGAAGTGTCATTCAAAAACAACTTCGGACGCTGGCAAAAAAAGCCGGCGCACGCGTTGAAGTCGACGCTGGTTTGTTAGAAGTAGTGACTGGTTTGGTGGAATGGCCTTGGGCGTTGTTGGGTAGTTTTGATGAAAGTTTTCTGAAATTGCCCGATGAAGTGTTGGTGTCGTGCATGGGTAATCACCAAAAATATTTCCACTTAACCGACGCTGCGACCACCGATGAAAAACTGCTGCCCGGCTTTATCGCGGTTGGCAACCTCCGAAGCAAATCCACGCCACTCGTGCGCCGCGGTTGCGAGCGCGTATTGCGCGCGCGGCTCGCCGATGCTGAGTTTTTTTGGAATAGCGATTTGAAAACGCCCATCGCAGTGCGCGCATCAGCACTCAACGGCGTGTTATTTCATAATCAACTTGGTTCATTGCATGATAAATCGGCACGCATCGCGCAACTGGCGTGTTTCATGGCTACAACATTGTCCGAGCAAGCACCTGAATCAATGCGCGTTGATAATGAGCACGTCGCACGCGCGGCGTTGTTGTGCAAGACCGATTTGGTATCCGATATGGTCGGCGAGTTTCCCGAACTGCAAGGAATTATGGGGCGCTACTACGCCCAAAAAAACGGGGAAGACACGCAAGTCGCATCGGCCATTGAACAACATTATTTGCCAAGATATGCTGGCGACAAACTGCCGCGCATCGCACTCGCGCAAATTATAGCGGTAGCAGACCGCATTGATTCTTTGCTCGGTTTATTTGCTTGCGGTGAAGCTCCAAGCGGCGATAAAGACCCGTTCGCGTTGCGCCGTGCCGCTCTCGGTGTGTTGCGAATTTTGATTGAAAAAGAATTGGATTTGGATCTATACCAACTACTGCAAGCCAGCGCAGATAGTTACGCAGATGCCGACCATGTCACTGTGACAGCGGATAACAAAACCATCCAGCAAGCCATTCAACCAGTATGGGTTTTTATGCTTGAACGACTCAAAGCCTATTATCAAGAGATGGGTTATAGCGCCACTGAGTTGGCCTCGGTGATGGCTTGCCGACCGGTGCGTCCGCTGGATTTTGACCGTCGTCTGAAAGCGTTGAGTCACTTCTTTGTTAAACATCCGGCGGCGTCCGCATCGTTGGCCGCGGCAAACAAACGCATCGTCGGCATTATGGGCAAGGCGCGCAAAAATAATTCGGTGCCGACGAACTACGATGAAACTTTATTTCAACACAAAGCGGAAACCGAGCTCGCGCGGCATCTTGATAAAATCGGCGCACGCGTCCGTAACTATTTTGCCGCCAATCAATACGATCAAGGGTTCGCTGCTTTATCTGAACTAAAGCATCCGGTGGATACTTTTTTTGATGAAGTGATGGTGATGGATGAAGATGCGGCGGTGCGCAATAATCGCTTGGCGTTGCTCGGCAATATCCGTGTGTTATTCCTCGCTGCCGCCGATATTTCTTTTATGGAAACCGAGCGATGAACATGACTTCTGAACATGACAACGATTCCGCTTCATTCCAAGCAATGATGGACGAAGTCCGCGCGTTTCATGCCAAGCACAAATTTGCTGAACACGGCGGTGAAGATATGGTGTACCGAGTTTCTTTGATGGCAGAAGAGTTAGGCGAAATTTCCGCGTGCGTAACCAAAGGAAAATCCAAATCGGAATTGGCAGAAGAATGTGCCGACTTGTTAATCTTGTTGATGGGCAACGCCATCGCCGCGGATTTTGATCTGGCGTGCGCTTTTCGGGAAAAGATGATCCGCATCAATCAGCGCGGCAGCCGCATCATTGATGGGCGCGTACGCGTATCAAATTTTTCTGGTATTGATAAACATGCTAACGAAAAACATGAGAACGAAAAGCATGACCGCGGAAAACAGAGCGGAGAATCAAATTGAACAAACGACTCATCATTCTAGACCGCGACGGCGTAATTAACCGCCTGCTTCCGCACGGCGTCACATGCCCCGAAGAGTGGGAAGCGTTGCCGGGTAGTTTGGATGCCATCGCGCGCTTGTGTCGCGCGGAATATCGCGTGGTCATCATCACCAATCAATCCGGCATCGCCAGGGGGCGATATAACATCAACACCCTGAACCGGATTCATCGGAAAATGTTGGATGAGCTGCAACCCATCGGCGGCGAAATAAGCGCCATTTTTTTCTGTCCGCATGGTCCTGACGACGGTTGCGAATGCCGCAAACCAAAACCCGGATTATTCCTTGAATTGGCCGAGCGATTGCAGTGCGATTTGCGCGCGGTATATGCGGTCGGCGATTCAATCCGCGACCTTGAAGCCGCCCACGCCGCGAAAGCCAAACCAGTTTTGGTAGAAACCGGCAATGGCATCGACTCCGCTGCTACATTGGCAAACGCGCCAGCAGCGGCGCAACTGAAAGAGGTGCCAGTGTATAAAGATTTGGCAGCATTTGTGGATACCTTACAATCTCCCGATGCGCCGCCACCGAATCGGTAAGGTTGATTGCGTGATTGCGGTTATGAGTATGCTCGCATCCAATTTTGCATTCGACGCGATGGCGATTCCACGCGAGTTTTATAATAAATGCAGCCATAACGAATGCCGCCGCTGATGTCTTGGTTACGCGCACTTATTTTTCTCATCGGGCAAATCGCAAGCGCGGTGCTGATCAGCCCGGTCGCGCTGTTGTGTTTGGCATTGCCGTCGCTATCGCGCGCGCGCATCATCGCTTCGTGGGCGCGATTCAACATAATCTCGCTGAAATATGTATGCGGCATCACCTATGAAATCACCGGCGTTGAGAACATTCCCACGCAGCCAGCGGTGCTAATCTCCAATCATCAATCCGCTTGGGAGACGCTTTGCTTCCAATTAATTTTCCCGCCGCAATCTTATATTTTGAAATGGCAACTATTATGCATTCCATTTTTCGGTTGGGGACTCGCCGCCAACCGACCGATAGCGATCAATCGCTCAAAAAAAATCAAAGCGTTAGAACAGTTGCTAACAAAAGGCGCGGCACGCCTCAATGAAGGTCGCTGGTTAGTAGTGTTCCCCGAAGGCACGCGCATGCCACCTGGCAATCCCGGAAAATTTCAATCAGGCGGCGCAATGATAGCCGCAAAAACCGGCGCACCAGTAGTACCAGTCGCCCACAACGCCGGCCTGTTCTGGCGCAAAAACGCATTCCGCAAACACCCCGGCGTTATCCAAGTGCACATTGGCAAAGCGATAGCAAGCGAAGGCAAAAAAGCACGCGAGATAAATGCGCAAGCGGAAACGTGGATTGTGAATACTTTGCGCGAGTTGCCGCAGCAACGCAGCGAATCCGTTTAATTTTATTTTGTTGCGGTAATCAAGGTAGTTACTGTAACGATTCGCGGTATGAAAACCGGGCAATTTTTTATGCGTTATTCTAATGTTGCGGGTATATTTCATTTTTCTATTGCGCGATTATTCCATGCTGTTCAAGCAAGATAAGGAAGGACGCGATTTGGATGAGCAAGCCCAGTTCGTCGCATTTCAAGATACCTGGACATGGACGCAAGTCGCCGCGATGCGCGTAGAAAATTTGAAAAAGGCGGTTAGTAATCCAGCACAGAAAGTTATTATTGCGTTAGATATTATGATTCCGCAAAGCGCGATGTTTGCATATATAAGTTACATGGCGGAGCGCGTTTTTGTTATGCATCGTTTGTTCAAAGACACCGGTAGTTTATATTTGCATGGCGACCCATCGGCGAATTCTTAATAAAGACCCAAAGCAAAAACTGGATTAGCCATCGCGCAAGTTAAAGGCGGTGGCTTTCAATCTGATTCATATCGCGCGTTGTTAGCACAAATCATCGGCGGTAAAGCCTCGGTCGGTTTATTCATCACTTTAACGAAACAAAAAACCACGCCCAATATGGCTAAAGCAATGGCCGATGCCAGTACTTACGAAACCCCCGCGGTAGTCGTAGCTGGTAGCAATAAGTTTTTTGGTCTATTGAAGAACACTTCAAAAAAACCGAACCGCGCTTGCCAGAGCTTGCGCATCCGTTTACCGGCAAAGCAAAGCCTCGACAGATTTCGTTCACCGCCAAATCAAGCGAATAATGGCGTAAAAATAGTAAGTGCATGCTTAGTTACATGACCCATTCGGCGCATCCTCTGCACTGGCATCTGCGCTGACATCTACACAGGCATCTGCAATCGCATCCGCCAACGCAATAAATTCCTCCACCGACAATCGCTCGGCGCGCAGCGACGATTCAATTCCTGCTTGAATGAAATGTTCGGGTTGCGCGAGTGTTGCCAGTGCGTTGCGCATGGTTTTTCTGCGTTGGGAAAAGGCTGCGGCGACTACGCGGTTGAAGAGTTTTCGGTTGCGGGTGGATAGTGGTTGTTTTTTGGGAATCAAGCGCAACGCCGTGGAGTGCACTTTCGGTGGCGGGTTGAATGCTTGCGGTGGGATGTCAAATAATAGCTCGCAGTCCAATTCCATTGCCGCCATCACCGAAAGTTTGCCGTAATTTTTATCCCCGGGCGCGGCGGCGAGGCGTAATGCCACTTCCTTTTGCAGCATGAATTGCATGTCGTGAATGTATTCAACTTGCGCTAATAAGTGAAAAATTAACGGCGTTGAAATATTGTACGGCAGATTGCCAATCACGCGCAGCCGGGCATCGGGATTGTTCGCGTTGATGACATCGCGCAACTGGAAATCAAGAATGTCTGCTTGAATAACCTTCACCCGCTGTGGCGGATAGCGTTTTGCCAATCGCTGCGCGAGGTCGCGGTCCAGTTCCACCACGGTAAGCGGTGTATTTTCCGCATGCGCTTCAGCCGTCGTATCCGCCATCGCCTCAACCATCACATCCACCAATAAATCGGTAAGCGCGCCATGCCCGGGACCGATTTCAAGAATCTGCCGATCGTCCGGGGCAAAGGTTGCGACCATGCGGTGCAAGACGGTGCGGTCGGTTAAGAAATGCTGACCGAAACGTTTGCGCGCCCGGTGTTGCGCATCATTCAACGGAACATCCCATGTCCGCAGCCCTATCCGTTGCCATGCTCAGCGATATGCCCGGTGATATGCCCGGCAACTTGCCCAGCGAGTTGGCGGGCAAGCGCAATCGCAGATTGGAGGCTGGATTCATCCGCCTTGCCGGTGCCGGCTAATTCAATGGCGGTGCCGTGGTCAACTGAGGTACGGATGATGGGCAGGCCGAGGGTGATATTGACAGAATCCCCGAAGTTTGCGTGTTTGCTTACCGGCAATCCTTGGTCATGATACATCGCCAGCACCGCATCCAACGATGCCAGCCGCGCACGGGTGAACGCGGTATCCGCCGGAATGGGTCCGATAATATTCGCACCCGTGGCGCGCATTGCATCCAGAGTCGGCGTGATTATTTCAATTTCCTCGCGCCCCATGTACCCATTTTCGCCAGCATGCGGATTGAGCCCACAAACGCCGAGGGTCGGCTGCGCGATGTTAAATTTATGGCGGAGGTCGGCGAGGATGACGCTAATCACTTCGCGCAGCCGGGCTTGGGTAATCCGCCCGGGGACTTCCGCCAGCGGTATGTGATTGGTCAATAGGCATATCCGCATCACGCCATTTCCATTGCCGTTGGCGAGCATCATCACCGGCGTGGGTGCGTGGCAACGCGCGGCAATCCATTCGGTGTGCCCGACGAACGGAATGCCCGATTGGTTGATGACGGCTTTGTTGACCGGGGCGGTCACCATTGCGTCAAAGCGGCCAGTGATGCACATATCAACCGCACGGTCAATGCAACCGACGATATACGCGCCATTTTCATGGCTCAGTTGTCCGGCAATCGCTGTAGATTTGCACGGCTGATGAATCACCGCCAACCTTCCCGGTCGGCTAGGTGCCATGTCGGTCGTCATGTCTTCCGTCATGCCGTCCTCCACTTCCACTATTTCCACCGTCATGCCCAACACTTCGGCGCGCGTCGCTAACATATGGCAGTCGCCGATGGCGGTGATGCGTATCGGTGGCGACTGCGCCATGTTAGCCGCAGTTTTCAGCACAATATCCGGACCTATCCCGGCCGGGTCGCCGGTGGTGACGATGATGCTGGGATGCGTTTCAGTCATCGAGTTGCGCGGCGGCGGATTTATTCTTCATCCTGCGGCACGAACAGCGATTCAACTTCATCCATTTCAACCCAACCGAATTCATCGAAATTCACTCTGCCATTTGAATCAAACACGATGCCTTCATCCAGCAAAATCTGCCGTTGCCGTGAATCACCTGCGCCATTTTTACGCGCGCTGATTTCCCCACGACTATTGATTACCCGCTGCCATGGAATGCCCTGGTCAGGCGGCGTGGCGGCCATGGCATAACCGACTTGGCGAGCGGTGCACTTGACCATTCGCGCGATGCGTCCATAACTCGCCACCGCACCGCGCGGAATTCGTTTGACTACTTCGTAGATATCTTGATTGACGCTCATTGTAGAGATTATCACGCACATGGGCAGGTGAATTTCAGTCAGTATAGTAACAGAAAACTGCGATTTCAATTGGGGCAAACGGGTCGTCAATATGTTACGCTTGAAAATCCAAATCAGACTCGCAAGCAGAAAATGACACCCCTTTTTATGGTCTGATTGATGTATATAATTGACACCTGCCTCAAATTGGGGGTTGAGTAATTTCCAACTACTTTAGATAAACAAGTTTATGACATGAATAACGTAGCTACCTTAGGGCAAATTTTTACGCCTATTAATGTAGTTAGTCGCATGCTTGCTTTGCGCAAAAATGATGGCTCTATATTAGAGCCATCGTGCGGTGATGGTGCTTTTCTAGCGTGCTTGGATAGTAACGCGGTTGGTGTAGAAATTGATGGATCTTTGCTAAAAGATAATCGGGTTATTGTGGATGATTTTTTCTCTTACGACATAGAAAACAAATTTGATACCATTATCGGAAACCCACCATATATACGGTTCCAAGACATCCGACACGATACGAAAAATATATTACCAATGGAGTTATTTGATCGGCGTAGTAACCTCTATTTATTTTTTATATTTAAGTGCATAAAACACCTCAACACAGGGGGTGAATTAATATTTATTACCCCCAGAGATTTTCTCAAAGCAACGAGTTCCGCACGGTTGAATGAGTTTCTTTATAACGAAGGCACCATTACACATTACTATGAACTCGGCGATAGTGCGGTTTTTCATGGTTATACGCCGAATTGTGCAATCTGGCGTTGGGAAAAAGGCCGCATGGATAGACGGATGGATACGGGTACTATGTTTTGCCAAAGAAACGGGCAGTTATGGTTTGGGGAAGACGCACAACATTCTTATCTTGGCAATTATTTTAATGTGAAAGTAGGTGCGGTGAGTGGTGCAGATAGTATATTCACAACCGACGCACATGGATGCACAGATTTTGTTTGTTCGCAAACGGCAAAAAATGGTCGCACCAGACGAATGATATACAACAGAAAAGATGATTATCTTAAGCAGTACAAGGATATTCTTTTGAACAGAAGGGTGCGGAATTTTGATTTAAATAATTGGTGGGAGTGGGGTAGGCGCTACTATAAAAGCGCTAAGCCACGCATATATGTTAATTGCAAAACACGCAATCCCCGCCCGTTCTTTTCGCATAACAGCAAGGCACATGATGGTGCGGTGATGGCTTTAATACCAAAGCACGATAGCATTTGTTTGGATGATGCAATAGATCAATTGAATTCTATTAAATGGAATTCATTCGGTTTTGTTTGTGATGGTAGAATTCTTTTTACCCAAAAGAGTCTACAAAATGCTCCTATGGAGATGCGCAATGTTACTTGATGAATTAATGCTTGGGGAGAGTGTTATTGTGACATTAAGATCAGCACACTCAAAACAAACGATAATACAAATGGCAAGAAAGCAATAGACTGCTTTCTTATAGGACTTTCTCCTGAAGATGTATCCAATCAGAACAAATTATTTTTTAAGAAAATGAGTGAAAATGAATCGCTTTGTGAAGTAAGAAATTATTACTATTTGAATGGGGAAAAACGAACATGCAAAATAAAAAAGATTTGATTGATTCCGTTTGAAAAGGCTAGCGTGGCTACTTTACGCTTGGCAGCCGTTTTACCACCACCCTTTTAGCACGCTAAGCTCATTCAACGGTCACAGATTTCGCCAAGTTTCGCGGCTTATCCACATCGGTGCCTTTGATGAGTGCGACATGGTAGGCGAGCAGTTGCAGTGGAATGGTATAAATAATCGGCGCGATGGAGCTATCTACCGCGGCGATGTCGATGACTTGGACATTGTCATCCGCGCTAATTTTGGATGCCGGGTCGGCGAACACGAGCAACCGCCCGCCGCGCGCACGCACTTCTTCAATATTGGATTTGAGTTTGCTCAGCAATCTATCGTTGGGTGCGACCGAGATGACCGGCATGTCAGCGTCCACCAATGCCAATGGTCCGTGTTTCAATTCTCCAGCGGGGTAAGCTTCGGCGTGGATGTAGGAGATTTCTTTTAGTTTGAGCGCGCCTTCCAGGGCGATTGGGTAGTGCGCACCGCGGCCGAGGAATAGGGCGTGCTGTTTGTCGGCGAATTGTTCGGCGATGCTGGCAATTATCGGCTCCAATGCGATGGCTTTTTCCACCTTCGCCGGCAATTCGCGCAATTCCTTAACCAAACGTGCTTCATTTTCGCAGGTCATGTTAAACCGCCGGCCGAGGACGATGACTAACAAGCGTAACGCCGCCAGTTGAGTGGTGAATGCTTTGGTGGACGCGACCCCGATTTCCGCGCCGGCGTGGGTCATCAACACCAAATCCGAAGCGCGCACCAGCGAGCTCTCGGGGGAATTACATATTGTTAAGCAATCGCCGAACCCTTGCTGCTTGGCGACTTCCAAGGCCGCCAGCGTGTCAATAGTCTCGCCGGATTGCGATAGCGTCACCACCAAGCAATTATCGGCGGGCGCATGCATGCGCGATCTGAACTCGCTGGCGATTTCCACGCGACACGGCACGCCATAACTTTCAAACCAGTAGGAAGCGACCATGCCGGCGTGGTAACTGGTGCCGCAGGCGATAATCTGCACCGCTCGGCAACGGTCAAATATCGCGCATGCGTCAACGCCGAAACATTCTTCCAACACCCGCGCGCCAGTGATGCGGCCGTCCAAGGTGTTGGCGATGGCTGCGCCTTGTTCGTGAATTTCCTTGAGCATGTAATGACGATAGTCGCCGAGTTCTATCGCATCGGGCGATAAGGTGCAGGTGTATGGGTCGCGTTTTTGCGGCGCTCCGTGGCGGTCAATGATGTTGATGTCGGCGGTCATATTCATATTGATATCGACGATATCGCCGTCTTCTAAAATGAAAAAATTCCGCGTAATTGAAACTAACGCCGCCATATCCGAGGCGATGAAAGCCGCACTGTCGTCGCCATCGGCATCCAGAATACCGACCACCAGCGGCGAGCCGCGGCGTGCCCCCACCAAGCGATTCGGCTCGGCGGCACTGATAACGCCGATGGCGAATGCGCCTTCTAATACGGCGACCGTTGCCTGGACGGATTCAAGCAAGTCAAGCCCGTCGCGGGTGTGGCGGTAAATTTCATTGACCACCACTTCGGTATCGGTTTGCGATGCGCATTCAAATCCGGCGGCTTGTTGTGCGGCGCGCAAGGTTTCGTGGTTTTCAATGATGCCGTTGCACACCAATGCAAGCGAGCCGCCGCTGATATGCGGGTGAGCGTTGATTTCGGTGGGCGGACCATGGGTTGCCCAGCGCGTGTGGGCGATGCCGGTGGAGCCATGCATGGCGGCGGGCGTATCGGCACAATTCGCTAACGCTCGCTCCAATTCGGCGACCTTGCCGACGCTACGAGTGCGGGTTAGCCGTTGGGCGGGGTCGCGCACGCCTGGATCAATCACGGCGACGCCGGCCGAATCGTAGCCGCGATATTCCAGCCGCTTCAATCCGTCCAGAAGGATCGGCAGCACATTGTCCTTTGCCACCGCCCCGACTATTCCGCACATGTTAATTTACTCATGTTGGTCTGTTCATGTTGGTTTGTTCATGTTGGTCTGTTCATGTTGATTTATGCATGTCGGTTTACTCATGCCGTTATTTTCGTTTCGCCTGCGATTTAGTATGCTGTTTCGGCTGCGATTTTGCTTGCGAATTGGATTGCTTTGGCGGTCGCACCCAGTCATCAATCTCTCTCTGCCGCGCCCGCCCGATAGCAAGCGTGCCGGCGGCGACATCTTTGCTGATGGTAGAACCCGCACCGATGGTGGCCGCGTCGCCGATGGTGATGGGCGCGACCAGTTGGCTATTGGAGCCGATGAACACATTATCGCCGATGAACGTGCGGTGTTTATTCGCGCCGTCGTAGTTGCAAGTGATTACCCCGGCGCCGATGTTGACGCCTTTGCCGAGAGTGCTGTCGCCGATATAACTGAGATGGTTGATTTTGGAATCCGCACCGACGCGGCTTTGTTTAATTTCAACAAAATTGCCGATGCGCGCACCGCTGTCCAGCTCAGTTTGCGGTCGCAATCGCGCAAAAGGTCCGATGGTGCAACGCGCGCCGATTATCGCGTCTTCAATCACGCAGTTTGCTTGCACGACGCTATCCGCACCAATGGAGCTATTGCGGATAATGCTGTTAGCGGATATGACGCAGCGCGCGCCGATGGTCACACTGCCTTCCAGAATGACATTAATATCAACCACGCAATCGCGCCCGAATTGCGCATGCCCACGAACATCAAACCGCGCCGGGTCGCGCAGACACACGCCTTGTTCAAGCAACTCGTGTGCGCGATTCATCTGGTAGATTCTTTCTACCCCGGCGAGATCAGCTTGGCTATTTACCCCCAAAATTTCCTCAATAGTAGCTGATTCGCAGGTGATGATTTCCACGCCAGCAGCAACCGCATGCGCAATAATATCGGTGAGATAGAATTCGTTTTGCGCGTTGTTATTATCTAATTTAGCGAGCGCGGCAGTAATAATATTCGCGGGTGCGGCGATAAAACCGGTATTGCATTCGTGGATTTGCTGTTGCACATGGTTGGCGTCTTTTTCCTCTACGATGCGCGCCACCGCACCGTTCCGCTCGCGCACGATGCGCCCGAGCCCGGTCGGATTTTCCAGCATCGCGACTAACAAACCGAGTTGGTTTTTGCCGGCGGCGGCAAGCAAAGATTTCAGCGTTTGCGCGCGGATAAGCGGGATGTCGCCGTAGAGTATTAATACCATCGCCGCACTATCCACCGCCGGCATCGCCTGGCGGACGGCGTGGCCCGTGCCGAGTCGTTTTTCCTGCGTGACCCAGTTGATTTTGTTGGTATGTATATGAACTAAATCCCGCGCCACCGCAGATTTCATCGCCTCGCCATGATCGCCGGTCACCACATGGATTCGAGTTGGCGCAAGCGCATTTGCGGCCGTGATGACATGGCACAGCATAGGCAACCCGCCGACGCTGTGCAGGGCTTTGGGCAAGGATGCGCGCATTCGCAACCCTTCGCCAGCCGCCAGAATAATTACTTCAAGCGTCATGAATTAAGGATACGCAGTGGCGGTGAATTTAATAATGAACTTGCTCATAAACTTTATCGTAAACGAAGATAATGCTGAATTTAATAATCTGACTATAATGGATGCACGGCAGTCAAATTGATTATCGGGCGCGCGCGGGTTATGCTGACCGATTGATTTTACCCCCGATGCGCACACGGTGTGCTAAAAAAATGACGCAGTCAGACCTTGACAACATTAAGCACGAAATTCCTCATCAAAGTCCGCTGCAGCCGGTGGAACTGGACGCGGACAGCGAAATCCAATTTGACTGCCACAAAGGCATATCGTGTTTCAACGCCTGCTGCCGCAACATTGACATCACCCTCATGCCCTACGACATCCTGCGCTTGAAACGCCGCGTCGGGCTGACCTCATCCCAATGGGTGGCAAACTTCACCGTGCCGTATCCGATGGATGCGCATGAAATGCCCGGGCTCAAAATGGCAACCAAAGCGGGCAGCAGCGAATGCGTATTCTTGCGCGAAGAAGGTTGTAGCGTCTATGAAGATCGACCGAGCGCGTGCCGTTATTATGCCCTCGGCTCCATGGGCGTGCGGCGCGTCGCCAGCGCAAAAGTGGATGATATCTATTTTTTAGTCAAAGAACCGCACTGCAAAGGACACGATGAACCCAAGCGATTGACCGTTGGGCAATATCGCAATTCGCAAGGGCTGGAAAAATACGACGAGATGAATCGCGAATGGCGCGATATCGTCCTTAAAAAACGCTCGGCCGGACCCACCATTGGCAAGCCAAGCGCGCGTTCCATGCAATTATTTGATATGTGCAGTTACGACATGGACAACTTCCGCGACTTCATCGCCACCGACGGATTCTCGCAAGTGTTTGCTCTGGACGCAGACGAACAAACCGCATTGATGAAAGACGAAGATAAATTATTATTATTTGCCTGCCGTTTTCTCAAACAAGTATTGTTCGGCGAGATGACCATCGCAGTGAAAGCGGATGGATGCCGGGCACGATTGGAAAAAAGACGCCGTGCCTCGGCAACGAGCGAACAAGAAAACGCGGATAGGGAATAGCGGGAATAGGGCTGGGTTTAAACTTCCCCCTGTCAAGGGAATCTTATCCCCCATTCCAGCTGGCTGACCATTTCGCCCGGAGCGAAATGGCGCGTAGTCCGCGTAGCGGATTGGTAGCAGGATGCTACCAACAAATCCAGTAGATAAACGCGCGCAGCGCACCGAATCCTCCCCCTTATCATGTTTGCTCCGCCTGATTCCTCATCATTTCCGCAGGGGATTTATAGTTGATGCAGGCTAATCCGGTCTTGTTGTAGTTTGCGACGAAGGTGTGGATGAACTGGTTGCGGTCTTCATGT